>Ga0209526_10002323_pt1 | contig 12810 bp, 9 predicted proteins | sample JacPinW_OM2H0_M1_FD_188566 | JGI IMG/M metagenome (GOLD analysis project Ga0209526, IMG submission 188566) | Forest soil microbial communities from Algoma, Ontario, Canada - Jack Pine, Ontario site 1_JW_OM2H0_M1 (SPAdes) (version 2) | ecosystem: Environmental > Terrestrial > Soil > Boreal... | reverse complement strand
TCAACTTCCGATTTGAATTTCAAACAACAGGGCAAGCGTCCGCCCGCTCGCGACATGATCTGCCCGAGTCAATGCACGATCGTTGTCCCTCGAAAAGAATAGAGGGCGCAGGGAAAGCCGGGTGCCCGATGCACCCGCAGCCTCGCGTGCGAAAGTGATAAAGCACACGAGCATAGTCACCACAGGTTCACCGAAAACATCCGGCCTTCCCTGCGCAATGGTTTTAACGGCTTATCTCGTGCTCTCCCCGGTGACCGGGCTTGTTTGCCACCGTCGTTCCGCAGATGACTCCGCGAAACTTGACGCCAGCGTCGGGGCGCCAGGACCACACGGCTTTGCCGTCCGCGAGTAGCGCCGCTCGTCTTGCGTCGCCGTCGCGTCCACCGCATCCCGCCTCAACGTTCGTGACGACGCGTACGCCCCTCTTATCGAGGCGGGATAGCCCGGGAGGTAATCGCTGATTTGGGGTGAGCGTCAAGCTTCCGCTCGTCGCGAGCAAAGCATGGCTGTGCGGCTCAATCCCGCATTGACGAAGCGGTGGTAGAATCAGCCGCACCCGGCCGCTAATTCTAGCCCGACGGGCAAGGTTCGGAGACGGCGTATCGCTGGCCTTCATATCCTCGAAGGCCGCGCTCAGCGGATGTTCATGATCTCCGCTTCGCTGCCGGCGGCTGACACGACGTCGCCCACGCCCTTTCCGAACAGGGCGCGCGCCAGGGGCGAGACGTGGGAGATGGTCCCCCGAGCCGGATCCGCCTCGTCCTCTCCGACGATCCCGAAGGTCTGCTCCCGGCCGTCGTCGCGAACGATCGTGACCGTGTGGCCAAAGCGAACGACGGAAAAATCCTCGGGCTCCGGCGCCACCACGGCGGTCGAACGCCGCGCCGTCCAGTAGCGAAGATCCCGGCGCGCACGGGACAAGCCTTCGCGGTCGCCAGCCGCCTGCGCCACGGCAAAGCCGTCCTGGGCAGCCGCTAGTGCCGCCTCAATCTGCTGCAGACCTTCTCTCGTAACTTCGTTCGGGTGATCCGAGATCGGCCGGTCTGGCAGGTCGTCGACGGCCTCCGCATCCTTGACAAATGCTCTGCTCATGACGAGGCAACATACATGGGTCTCGAGTGGTTCCTCAGTTTCTTACGGCCCGGGGTGCTCGTCAAGCAGACGCCGGAGCGCGCCAATATCACCTCCGCGGATCGCCTCAGCCAGCGCGACAGCAACGACATCATTCATGGGCAAGGTCAGCACATCGTTATCCGTGGCCCGTGCGAGCGCGTCGGATCACAGCATCATTTGACGATCGACACCGAGGACCGATGTTCGTTTTGGGTCCAATCGCGGACTCAAATCATGCATCTCGCAACGTCCGAAAAGCGGCCACTAGCGGACATCACTCCTCGGGCACCCCGGCCAGGCGTATCCCTGAATACAGGCGTTCGCGCCCAGCCAGGAACGTCGGATTGTCGCTTGGCTGGGAGGCGCGAAAGAGGCGAATGGTAAAGCCCGGGTTGAGCGCAAGTCCCGCGGCCGCAGCCGTTTGTGCTTCATCCACGAAGCCCTGCAAACCCAGCGCAGCGGCGAGCAAAAAATGAGTGAAAGGAGAATTGCGGTTGGCCTCAACGCTTCGTCGGAACCAACCGGCGGCTTCGGCATCCGCACCGAGCTGTATCTTTGCCACGCCTATAAACTGCATCCACCGGTGGGCAAAGATATCGCGGGGAGAGAGACGGAAGGCCTCGAGTATATGGCCTTCAGTTTCGGCAGCGCGACCCAGATAATATTTAGCCATCCCGATAACGGCATGAGCGTCGGCCAAATTCCGGTCAAGCGCCAATGCCTGCTCGCATTCCGCTATCCCTTGAGCAGAGCGATTTGTCATATTGTAGACGGTACCCAGGACCCTGTGGGCCAGTGCCCGGTGCGGGTCCAATGAAAGCGCTCTGATCGCATTTGTTTCGGCTGTCGAGAGGCGCCCGGACCGGTCGTCGGTCAAGATATAGGCCCCCATTGTCGCATCGACGCTTGCGATGCCGACCAGCGCCCCGACACTTCGGGGATCGATTGCCAAGGCACGTTCGAAAAATCCGCGTGCCCGGATCAAGTGTTCGGAGGTCGGCCCCTGGTAGACGGAGGCAAAACCTTGAAAGACGAGGTCCAGTACATCGGGATTCCGCAAACGTTCGGCCCGACGTGCCTCGGCCAGAACGAGTTGCGCATCCAGCGCCTGGGCGAGCCTCGAGACGATTTCGTCCTGCATATCGAAAAGATCGGCGATCGGCTTTTCGAAGCGCTCGGCCCAAAGATGTTTGCCGCTTTCCGCATCGATCAGCTGCACGTTCACCCGAAGCCGCTTGCCACTGCGCTGCACCGAGCCTTCGAGCACGTAGCGGACGTTCAGCTCGTGCCCGACCTGCTTCACATTGACAGCCTTGCCCTTGAAGGTGAACGCGGTGTTGCGGGCGATCACGAATGAGCCGCTGATGCGCGACAAGTCCGTCGTCAGGCTCTCGGTCACCCCATCGACGAAATAGTCCTGCTCGGGGTCGTCGCCGAAATTTGCGAACGGCAGCACCACCATGGACAGATGCGGCGCCGTTATCCGGGTGCGCAGCGCGGCGTTCTGCGTCCCCGCACCGGGCCCTTCCCGGACCACGATATAGGCCCGTATCGGACGGGCGATATTCTTGAGGCTCTGTTCTCCGAGATCGGCGAACTCGATCGAGAGCTTGCCGCTGACCTGATCGTACGCGGAAGACGTGATGCAGATGCCGCCCGGATCGGCGATGCTCTCAAGCCGTGCCGCGATATTCACGTCGTCCCCAAAAATGTCATGCGGTTCGACAATCACGTCGCCGATATTGATGCCCACACGGAAAAGGATGCGCCTGTCTTCTGCGTCGTTACCGGTAAGTTCGTGGATGCGGTTCTGGAACTGCAACGCGGATCGAACCGCTTCGACAGCACTCGGAAATTCCGCCAGGAACCCATCGCCAGTGTTCTTCACGACGCGCCCGCCGTGCTCCGCGATTGCCGGATCGACGGCGTCCGCCAGGAGTGCGGTCAGACGTGCGTGCGTCGCCTCTTCGTCGTCATGCATGAGACGCGAATAGCCGGCCACGTCGGCGGCCAATATCGCCGACAACCTGCGTTCGATCCGAGCCGGGCGCTCTTGTATCATCGTAAGCAAATCCCTTCGCGCATTTACTCTTACGATAAAATCTGCTGCGGCGCCACGAGCGGCCGATGCGGAAGGTGATGCGGGACACACTCGTGGCGCTCTCGAGGGTACCGGCCTGGAAATAACGGCTGCTGCCCCCTTGCCTCTTTCAAGAAGCGCAATTTGGCCGCTAGGATGGCGCCTCGTGAACGTGGGAGGTGTGCGAATGACAACCGCCAAAGCAACATCGGCTTCCCTTTGGCCAGCAGGTTTTGAGCGACGCCGTCGCCGGACTCTCGCGACTGATTCGCTTGATGGTTCGGAGAAATGACGATCCTCAGCTAATCAGTTCCGTGCAGACCGGGGCGGCATGATAAATCTCAAAAGCTCCGGAACACGAACAGAACGGCGACGAATAGGGGCGGGCTTGTCGAAGATCGTCAAGAAATTGCAACATAAAACCGCGCGCAAAAGCGCCGGAACACCTACCTTTGCGTGCCTTCGGGAGCTTCTCTCCCACTATGGGCGAAACGCGCCCAACCGCCGCGCCATTCTGGCCCCAGGGCGCCTGCCGATGACATATGACGCGCTGTGGTTGCAGACGCGCGACGTGGTTCGCGGGCTGCGGAGCCTCGGCGTGGGCCGAACTGACCGGGTCGCGGTGGTGTTGCCGGACGGACCTGAGGCTGCGGTGGCAATGCTCGCGGTTGCCGCCGGCGCGGTTTGTGTGCCGCTCAACCCGGCCTTCACCCAGGACGAATACCAGCGTTATTTCGGCGAATTGCACCTGGCGGCGCTGTTAACGCGCGCTGATCTGAATTCGGCCAGCCGACGCGTCGCCCACATCCTCGGCATACCCGTCATCGACGTTTCGGCGCGGCAGAGCGAGGCAGCCGGCGCGTTCAGTATTGTTGGTCAGGCGCGGCAGCGTGCGGCCGACGACGAGTTTGCATCCGGCGCTGACGATGCGTTCATGCTGTTGACCTCGGGCAGCACGTCGCAGCCAAAAACGGTCCCCCTGACCCACGCGAGCGTCTGTCAGTCAGCCCGCAACGTCGGCGCTGCCATCGAACTTGAGGCTCGGGACCGTTTGCTGAGCGTGCTGCCACTCTATCATGGGCATGGTTTGATCTCCGGGCTTCTGGCCGCGCTGGCTGCCGGCTCCAGCGTGGTCTGTACGCCGGGCTTCGATGCAAGAGCGTTCTTTGGCTGGCTGACGGAGTTTCGACCAACCTGGTACACGGCGGTACCGGCAATCCATCAAGCGATATTGAAGGAGGCGGATGCGCACAGCGAGGCCGCACGGCGATCTTCGCTGCGGCTCGTTCGTTCGGCTTCTACGTCCCTGGCGCACGACGTGCTCGGTCGACTGGCAACTTTGTTTGGCGTTCCCGTTGTCGACACCTACGGCATGACGGAGGCAGCCACCCAGATTGCCGCCAATCCTTTGCAGCGGCAAAAGCCGGGTTCAGTCGGTCGGGCGGCGGGGCCCGAGATCGCGATTCTGGACGGTCGGGGTCGGCGATTACCAGCCGGCAAGCGCGGAGAAATCGCGCTGCGGGGTCCCACGATCACCAGGGGCTACGACAATGATGCCGCCGCTACAATGGTCGCATTCCGGGACAACTGGTTCCGAACCGGCGACCTCGGCTATCTGGACGCGGAGGGGTATCTCTTCATCGTCGGTCGGATCAAGGAGATTATCCATAAGGGAGGGCAGAAGGTCGCCCCCGCCGAGGTAGAGGGGGCGTTACTGAGCCACCCGGAGGTGATCGACGCCGCCGTTTTCCCTGTGCCCCATGGGCGACTTGGTGCGGACGTCGCCGCCGCCGTCGTACTGCGTCGGGGTGCGAAGGTGAGCGCGCAGACGCTGCGAGACTTTGCTCGCGAACGCCTGGCCGGATTCAAGGTCCCTGGCCTTATCCGTATTGTGCCGGAGATACCGAAAGGCGGCGGCGGAAAGATCAAGCGCGGTGAGCTTGCGGCCGCGTTCTCAAAGACTCCGCCGGCGGACAAACGCGGCGGCGAGATGGTCTCGCCCCGCTCGGAATTGGAGCGTCAACTGGCCGGGATCTGGGCGGACCTCCTCGACATCGATCAGGTCGGCGTCGACCAAGACGTCCTTGCGCTCGGCGTGGATTCGCTTGCGATGACGCAAATGATCTTGCGTCTGGAGGAGCGTTTTGGCGTCGATTTCTCATTCGAGGACATCTTCAATGCACCGACCGTTGCGGCTCTCGCGCTTCACGTTGAGTCAGCAAAAAAGCGCTCCACGGACCCGTTACCGAGTTCAAGCGACCCGACCATGGAAACGGCGCGCGCGACAGGAGATGGCCCACAGCCGGTGTCCATTGTGCAGGAGCGCATGCTTCGGATCGAGCGCAAACTCCCTGGACTACCCCAGTTCAACCTGCCCTTCGCTTATCGGCTGCAGGGCCCGCTCAACGTTCCCGCGCTCAAGCGGAGCCTTGCCGATGTCGCGCGCCGGCACGCTTCGCTGCGCACCGTATTTACCTGGCGGGACGAGGTCCCGATCGCTCTCGTGACGCCGGACGTCGACGCCGAATCCATTCTGATCGTGAAGGATCTTGCAGCTCGGCCGGCGGCCGGAAGTGCGCGAGCCAAGAAACTCCTGCTCACAAGGGCGAAGCTGGAAGCTCAGCAGGCAGCCCTGGAGCCGATCGACATGAACCATGCACCGCTGCTCCGGGCGTATCTTTTTCGGCTCGACGCGAAGGATCACGTTTTGCTTCTGGTCGTGCATGATATCATTATTGATGGCTGGTCGATGGTCATCTTCATGGAGGAGCTTTCGGAACTCTATTCCGCTTCGATCGGCGGCAGGAAGGCAGAGCTGCCCGGACCAGAGCTTCAGTTTTCCGAATTTGCTCGTTGGCAGCGTCAGTGGTCCACCAGCGCCGCAGCAAACGCACAGTACGCCTACTGGAAGGGGCGCCTTGACAAGGTTTCATCCCCGTTTACCGCCGCGAAAGTCAACATTGGAGGCGAACTAACCTCGCGCGTCACGGAAGAACCGTTTCAGCTATCGGATGATTTGGTGGCGCGCCTGAGAGGCTTGAGCCATGGCCGAGGCGTAACCCTGTTCATGAGTTTGCTCGCCGGGTTCAAGACGCTATTGCTGCTCCGAAGCGGGTGCACCGATATTTGCGTGGCGACCCTGATGGCCAATCGTGCGCAGCTCCGGAGAGAACGCGTCATCGGCCCGTTCGCGAATACCACGCTCATCCGGACCCAAATTGATGCGGATCTGACCTTTAGCGAAGCACTCAATCGCGTGCGCGAGGCCGTTTTGGCGGCGCATGTCAGGCAGGAACTTCCCTTCGATATCATTGCCGCCCGGCTCGCCGAAGAAACCGGTTTGTGCCCAGCATCACTCGTTCAAATCTATTTCGTTCTCCAGGTTGCGTTTCGCCGACCGCCAAAGCTGCCGGATGTGACGGTCCGCCCGTTCGGTTATCAAGAAGGACGGACGGCCATGCCGATCGACCGTGCGTGGCTTTCGATAGCTCTCAAGGAGAGCTCGTCGGGGATTACCGGCATATGCGGGCACAAGGACGATTTGTTCGGGCCGAACACCGGCCAGGATTGGATTGCGGATTACGTGGCAATCCTGGCCAAAGCGGCAGCAAATCCCGACAAGGAGCTTGGCCGGTTGGCCGATCTTTGAAAGACAAGGTGGGCGTCGCCACGCGGGCAGGAAAAGCCGGCCAAGAAATCAGTGCGCGGCTTCGTGCTGGTGTCCGGCCACGCGCAAGTGCCGAAATGTTGGATGACTTGAGCATCATCCGGCTTGATTATCCACTCGATATTGTCGACACTCCATCATCGGACACCGGATAAGCGATTGATTAAATCTGACACCGGGAGGAAGCGATGTGTGGATTCACCGTAGATCTAATCGACTTCGATGAACTGAGTGACGCGCAAAAGAAAAATCTCTTGAAAAAACTACAGAGGAAAAGGAATTCTCTTCAAGCGCAGCTAAAGGACGTCAATGAATCGCTAAAGGGCATCAACCGAGCGGTTAAGGTGGTCGAGAGAAAATCGAAGCGCCGCGCCTGAACAAATTGCCCCCGGCAGGTTGAAGACAAATCCAATATTTGGCCCGAGTTGACGCCCGTTTTTAATCTTTGCGCTCCGAATAACGGAAATCGATCATCCGCGCGAATGATCAGACAGAACTGTCTCCGCCCGACGGCGCAGCAATCCTTCATTTCGTCGAACGAAAATCGAGAATGCATATCCCGCCGCAATGAACAGGCCCAGTGAGATCACACTCAGCGTTCCCGAAATCTTGTACATTTGGGCGCCCGCGGCATAGGCACCGAAGCCGAACAGACACGCCCAGCAGATTCCGCCCGTGATATTGAAGAAGAAAAAACGCGCTGCCGGCATGCCATTGGCGCCGGCAAGCAAAGCCGCAAACATTCGCAACACGGCAATGAAACGCCCAAAGAACACGACGGCGCTGCCATACTGAAAAAATAGATATCGACCGATCAGCAACCGATCCTCATCGAGGCGGATGTAGCGGCCGTAGCGGCGCAGAAACGGCGAGCCAAACTGGCGCCCGACCAGGTATCCCATCCCGTCCCCGACAATCGCACCCGCTGCGGCTGCCAGCACAACGGCGACGATGTCGATCTGACCGGTGGTGGCGGCGAGGACCGCAGAGCCAACAAGGATTGTCTCTCCGGGGAGAGGCACACCGGCACTTTCGAAGGCAACAATACCGAAGATGATCCACGGGCCGTAGATCGGGATCAAGCCAGTCAAAGCATCGGACAAAGAAGCAAACTCCATCTAGTGAGGCAATATACTTGCTGCGGCCAAATTGGCCTAAGCCGCGTGCCGCCACGACCTGAATATGGCCTGGCGTCGTTTCGAGACTCTTGAGATTTACGCCGGCAGCATGATCAGCGCGACTGGTGCACCTGATCGCAAGATGACGTGGTGCCGCAGACCGGCGTCACGGTTCTCAAATAGTTCACCGTCGGACTAAAACACAGCCCTGCCGGGTGACCTCCGGCGCAATTTGATGTTCACATCGGCGAAATCAGATGAAATTTCCGCAATGTCAGGGTCTTTGCATAGCATTGACGAAGCGATGGTGTGGTCGGCCGCACCCGCTCCCGTTCGACGGGGACGCCGGATGTGGTTCGGGAAGTACCTCGGCCCTCCTCTATCGCGAAGGCAAACGGATTGAAACAGCGCCCTTGAGATATAGATGATGAGCATCATATAATATTTCCGGTTGAGGTCGACAGCCGGAGCGATCCATGCGGTACAACATTCTCGGTCGGCACACGGGTCTGCGCGTATCGGAGCTTGTCCTGGGCGCCGGCATGTTCGGGACCAAATGGGGCCACGGCGCCGACCGCGACGAGTCGCGCCGTGTATTCGACGGCTATGTCCAAGCCGGCGGAAATTTTATCGACACGTCCGATAGCTATCAGTTTGGTGAATCCGAAGCGCTGCTTGGTGAATTCATCGAGAGCTGCCGGGACGATCTCGTGATCGCCACCAAATACACCCAGAGCGCCGACCCCAAAGGCAGCCTGTCGGTCACGGGCAACAGCCGCAAGGCGATGGTACGCTCGCTGGAACAGAGCCTGAAGCGGCTCGGAACCGATCGCATCGACCTCCATTGGGTTCATATGCCGGACGGCGTGACGCCGATCGACGAGATCGTCCGCGGTCTCGACGATCTGGTACGCTCCGGCAAGGTACTCTATGTCGGGCTGTCAGACTTTCCGGCCTGGCGCATCTCGGCCGCGGCAATGCTTGCAGAGCTGCGTGGCTGGACGCCAATCGCCGCCCAGCAGATCGAGTACAGTCTGGTGCAGCGGACACCGGAGCGGGAATTGTTGCCGATGGCTGGAGCCTTTGGCCTTGCGACCCTTGCGTGGTCGCCGCTCGGCGGCGGTGTGCTCACGGGAAAATACCGCAAGGGCGAGACCGGCCGCCAAACCGGAATGGGCGGCCGGCTGTTTCACGCCGAGGACACGCCGCAGAAGACCGCCATCGTCGATATGCTGGAAGCGGTCGCAAAGGAAACCGGTGCTAACGCCGGCCGCGTCGCCATCGCATGGGTCAGCGCCAAGGGCGCCATCCCAATCATCGGACCGCGCACCCGCGTTCAGCTCGACGACAATCTCGCTGCGACAGAAGTTTCGCTGACGACCGATCAGATCAGGCGGCTAGATGAAGTGAGCGCTATTTCGCTTGGTTTCCCACACGACATGTTGGCAGCTCCGGCGACCCAGGACCGTATCGCCGGAGGCAAGCGCGCACTTCTCGATTTGCCAGCCCATGCGGTACGTTGACGCGCGGCCCGCGATCCGGTTCGCCCCCTACCCCTTCACCGCGCCCGCGGTCAGACCGTGGATCAGATGCCGCTGCAGGAAGCTGAACAGCACCGCGACCGGGACCGTGCTCAGGATCACGCCAGCCGACAGCGGGCCCCATTGCACCTCGTACTGCCCGACCATGTAGAGCAGCCCGGCCGAGAGCGTGCGCATGCTGGTCTCGGTCGTGAACGAGATCGCGAACAATAATTCGCTCCAGGACACGACGAAGGCGAAAATCGCGGTCGCGGCGATCCCGGGGGCGATGCGATGATTGAACACTCCGTCACCGAGGTGCGTCCCTTTGCGATGTATCGGGGGCCGGAAAACATCGATGAAAGGGGGACGCCGACGAGATTCTCGGCCAGTGGAAGGATTTTTACGTCGGCTCGTAAGGCCTGAGACGCGCGGCAATCTGGTGCCTGCTCTTTGGCGCGACAAATGATCGCAATCGATTCCGCGACCTTTGAAAAAAGCCTGTTCTTTTCGAAGCGAGGCCCGTCCTTCGCTCGCTGGGAGAAAAGATCGTCCCTTCCATCTTCGTTAGCTCAAGAATCTGTCATCTCCGACCTTGCACAATGTAAGATTGTGCGTCAATTTATTGCTAGGGGGCGTTGCCACCGGTGCGCGAGTGCTACGCTGCACTTCGCGCGGGTTTCGCTACCTGGACCAGGCTTCAACACCGCAATCTAACGGTGAGACAGCCGTGCTTCTTTTGCGGAGCGCACGACATGGGATGGAGAGTAGCCAAGAGCCTTCTAACCCTGCGCGAGCAAGTCGATGCCATGGCGCCTGGGCGCGACAAATCGAGCGATGGAACGATCGGAGACCAGTCGCATCAGTCGCGGAATTCCGATCACAATCCGGACGCCAATGGTGTTGTCACCGCGATGGACATCACCAACGATCCAGCGCATGGCGCCGATGCCGGCGCGATCGCCGAGATGCTTCGGCTCTCCAAGGATAGCCGTATCAAATACGTCATTTCGAATCGCAGAATCTTCTCAAGCCTTACTTCGCCATGGCAATGGCGCCCCTACACCGGGATCAACGCTCATACCCATCATGTCCACGTTTCAGTCATCGATACTGCCGCTCTCTACGACGACACCGCGCCGTGGGAGCTCGACGCGATGGCGGGCGTGTCTCCGGATCCGTCTGGCGCGCAAGTCTTCACGGATATCGTGGCGACTGTTTTCGCCGGGCAGGCTGATTCAGCCAGTTCGAGGGTCAGCGCCTATGGCGGGCGTTTGATCGACGACCAGGAACTCGGCGTTGCGCTGCCCTTCCGTTTCCCCGACGGCCCGCGTCCGAAAGTCCGGGTCACCAACACCGCCAACGCCAAAGTCGCGATCTGCAACATTGTCGATGTCGGCCCCTGGAATACCAATGACCCCTACTGGAAGACCGGCGCCAGGCCTCAGGCCGAATCCGGGAGGGATATGCGCGGGCGACTGACCAATGGGGCGGGAATCGATCTCACGCCGGGGACCGCCCGATCGATCGGCATCAGCGGCAAGGGAAAGGTCAATTGGGAGTTTGCGACGACTGTGACCCCCAATCTGCCGCAAGCGCCGGACGCAGTGCTCGCGCTTCTCCTGCTGCTGCAGAAAACTGTGAAGGACGGAGGAATAAAGATGCCGCTTCCAGCCAACGACGTGAGCGCCCTCTTGCAGCAGTTCTTCAAGCTCCTTCAAGGCGCCGGCGCGGCGACCGGACCCATCACGCCTGCGCCGGATCCGGTGCCGGCGCCCGACACGACCGATCCGACGAAACAGATCTTTGATCTGCTCGCGAGCATTATTGTTCCTGCGCTTGGCAAGCAAATCCCGGCACTTGGCCAGGTCAACGGCGCCCTGGGTCAGACCATCGGCGACATGCTCAACGGCAAAAAAACCGCGATCGGTATCTTCGGCAGCCTGGCCTCCTGGCTGTTGCCGATTTTGGGTTCTTCGACCGGTCTGCTGCCCGGCGTGTCCGCGCTCGTCCCGCAAATCGGGGTGCCGATTTTCATAGCCACGACCCTCTGGGGCGTGCTTGGGAAATTCGAGAAGTGGAACCAGGGCAATGTCCCTATCTCCCAGCCGTCAAAATAGACGGCGGCCTGGAAAGACCGGGACGGAGACGCCTGAAAAATTCGTTGGGGGGACTGATGTCGAAGGCCGGCAGCGAAGTGTCCGCCCAAGGCGACGAAAAAGGCGACGAACAGGGCGATGGCAGCAAGAACGGCGCATCGAGACCGTCCCGAAAATTCGTTCTGTTCGCGGACGGAACCGGCAACGCCTTCACCGCCCAGGAATCCAATGTGCGGCGCCTCTACCAGGCGCTCGACCGCACCAAACCCGATCAGGTCGCCTACTACATCAAAGGCGTCGGCACTTCGGGTTGGCGACCGCTAGCCGCGCTCGACGGCGCCACCGGCTTTGGCGTGCCGTCCAACGTCCGCAAACTCTACCGTTTCCTGTGCTGGAATTGGCGACCCGGTGACGAGATCTACATTTTCGGTTTCAGCCGCGGCGCGTTCACGGCGCGCACCCTGGCGGCGCTGATCGCATCGCAAGGGCTCGTGCCGGCCGTGATCGATGGCAGTCCGGTCTCGCATGCGGAGATGCAGCGCAACGTGATGGCGGCCTGGCGAGAATATCGCCGGGAAACCGTGCCCTGGAACACGAGCCTGCCGACGATCCCTCTCGCGCGCATTATTCGCGACGCGGTCCTTGGCTTGTATCACGCCATCCTACGGCACCGCTCTTACAAGAAGGTGCGCGAGGCAATGGAAGAGGAGACCATCAACAAGGGACGCGAGAAGGTCCGCATCAAGTTCCTTGGCCTGTTCGACACGGTGGAAGCAATTGGCGTTCCTGTCGAAGAGCTTCGCACCGCGATCGATTGGGCGATTTGGCCGATCTCGTTCCGCAACCGCAAGCTCTCGGACAAAGTCGACTGCGCGCGGCATGCCCTGGCGCTCGACGACGAGCGCACCACCTTTCATCCGATCCGTATCGATCACATGGAGAATTCCGAGCGGATCAAGGAGGTTTGGTTCGCGGGTGTGCATTCAGATGTCGGTGGCGGCTACCCCGATGGCACACTCTCCTACGTGCCCCTGGTGTGGATGGCCGAACAGGTCGAGAACGACCTTCGTTTCCAACCGGGCAGCATCGATCACTTCAGGGCCTACCAGTCGGCGATCGGCCCGATGCACGATTCGCGAAGCGGTGCAGCGGTGATGTACCGGTATGGTCCACGTCCAGTCGGCGAGGATGAAAAGAGCTACGGCGGGCCGCC
>Ga0209526_10002322_pt1 | contig 12810 bp, 20 predicted proteins | sample JacPinW_OM2H0_M1_FD_188566 | JGI IMG/M metagenome (GOLD analysis project Ga0209526, IMG submission 188566) | Forest soil microbial communities from Algoma, Ontario, Canada - Jack Pine, Ontario site 1_JW_OM2H0_M1 (SPAdes) (version 2) | ecosystem: Environmental > Terrestrial > Soil > Boreal... | reverse complement strand
CAAGAGGATTTGTGAGGTGGTCAATAGTGTCTTTTGTTCGTTCTCGCGCTGAAATCGCTGACAAGATGAACCGCAAATTTATTCGCGCCGAATGACGCCGATAGGAACTCCAGAACTTGTTTTGCTGCTCGTGGCGCTCGCCGGGATGACTGCCGCCGCGACGTGGGGCGTGATTGAGCTAAAAAAGCCACGAAGATGAATGTGGAATGTTCCTCCGCGACGCTGCACCTCGCGCATTTCGTGAGAGACGACCGCGACCTTCTCAATCTCGAGCATTCAACGGTCATCTCGTGCTGCGCTGTCACTCACCGGATGCCATAGGTCGATTTTCCGGGCGATGGGTCGGGCGGCACCGGGGCGCTGTCTGATGCTGCCGCGGCAGCACCGACAATGGGCCGAGAACGCGCGGCGACGGCCCGGCTAATAGGCGGGCACATCGAGCTCATCGAAGCCGACGTGATGGAGCTCGCGCGGCTCGCGGCCAACAGCAACGCGGGGGGATAAGCCGTGACCGCGGTTGTGCCGGGCCGCCTCCGAACGTACCGTGGTCCGGCGGCGACAAAGAAGATGTCCATGCCGAAACGTCCCGCACTTCCGATCCGCAACCATGAAGACCATCAAGTTTGAAGACGCGCTGAAAGACTACCTTGAGGAGATGAAGCGAACGGGATGGTACACCAAGGCGTACAAGGCCTTCGTCGAGGCGAACATCCTCAAGCTGGTGATGGAGCGCCGCCCGGTCGCCGACCCCAACGCGACCATGATGGATCTGTTCGACGCGACCGAAATGACCGAGATCGTCCGAGAGGCCGAGGCGATGACCGAGGCCTTCATGAAGTCAGAGATCGAACGGATGGCTCGCGAGTTTTATCACCGCCTGAGGCAAATTTGCTGAGAGGGCCCCGCGCCACATCCTCAAGAGGCCGAAGATGTCGACCGAGGACGATCGCGAGAAGTCGCGCGAGGAGTCACCGAAATGGCATCGGTCGGGCGGCACCGACGCCGAGCCAGCGAGGGGATGACGGGTATGCGGGAATGCCCCCGCGATCCAACCGGGACCTGTGCAGAAGACAACAACATCGTCATGCACATGGGGATCGTAATTGACAATCTTGGGTTCCGACGTAGCCAGCGTCTCCAACGCTTGGCGTCCTCAATTTTACGATATGGACATTTCGTCGATGAATTTGCGCCACCATTGATACGCGTTTTCTAGGATTTCTGCGGCCGGTGTTAGCGACCTTCCATCGGAAATCCATAGCTCAGCAGCCTGCGCCGTATAAGTAATGCTCTCGCCGGTTGGCGAGAACTGATGCAGCGTAGCGCCATCCTTGCTGATTGGGACCGGACTTATCTTAAATCGCTCGGTCACCTCGGTGGAAAACACCGGGAGCTTCGAGAAAGCGAAATTCTTCGTGAAGACGGCTATGCCTTCGCAATAGGCCAATTCGGCGCAGTCTCGTTTTACGAATCCTTGAAATTGCTTAAGTTCCCTGATCGGTATCCTGCCCCTCGCCGTGAGAGCACGAAGTACCAGGGTCGAGCCTTGAATTTCTCTCCATGTCCAATCCGTCAGATGCCAGGCAGTCATGGCTGCATTCAATCCATGGTCTACGACCTCTTGACGAATGATCGAACCTGCTAAGCGTTCGATCTCGCGCTTGAGCTTCTCAAGCCTGTGACTCACGCGCAGCGGGTTCGGAAGCCGACCGCCGGGCGGTAAAGTCGCGAAGCGGGAAGGATTGGAGCCGCTAGTTAGGATAAATCGAATGTCAACGCTGGAGCCACGGGTTGCACCGCCGGAGACATTTGCGCTCGATTCAAGTCGCGACATACAGGTGCACTTGCATTTCGCAGAATTTTAAGGACCGACGCGCCCGTACTCCTCGCGTTCATGCGCTGGATACGAAGAAATGATCTTGGCGCGCTCCTCCTCGATGAAGTGCGTCACATTGTCAAGAAAATTCCATCAGCCGCTTGCGCGCAGCCAACGCCACCAATCGCGCAGTGTTCGGGGTGCGGCGGCCTGCCGCCCAGCTTGCAGATGCAAGCGGAGGTTCTTGAGTTGGATGTCTAAGTTCTCATGGCTCCTGGCCAACAGGTCCGCGCGCTCGCGTTCGTGCTCGTAGTGCGCCCGGTGCCCGGCCGAGCGCTGCTGCTCGGCGGCCAGCTCAGCTTCGAGCTGCTCGATCCTCGCCTTGAGTGTGGCAACCACATCGATCACCGGCAGGCGGCGTGGGGACTGTACGGGCAAAGATTTGTGTTGCAGCTCGTCAAGATCAATAGCGACGAAGGTCTTACCATTCTTGTCGTGCGAGCGCGGCAGGCGGTTGCGCTTGACGATGGCGCGCGCGCCCTCGGACGAGATGTTGAGGCGGTCGCCAATCTGCATGTAGGTGAGTTGTTCGAGCATCCGGCTAGTCACCACCCGAGCGGGTGGGCTCCCTAACTCGTGGTAATGCCCGTGAGTGATCACAAGGCGGACGCGAGGGTACGGCCAATATGGTTGATGAGCGGTTAAACCAAGCCGAGCGGAGATCTCTAATCTCTGCGGTTGCCGACGATAGAAAATTGCGCGTTGACTAACGTGCGGCCTTGTCGGGTCTGGCTAAAGCCATCCAGGCCGGCGAAAGCCAAAACCAGGTTTTTGAACTCAACGTGACTTGCCTGGTCGAGATGGCCGGCGATCACCATACGATCGAAAACGACTGAGTTGTTTGGAGGGTCGATTCGAGCGCCCACCACTTCACCAATACGTTTCCCGTTCTGAAAAATTGCATTCTCGTCGCGCGGCACGCCTTTAATCGCCTCTAACTTACCCTTCAGCTGAGTTATTTTGTACGCGGCCTCACGCGGCGACGCGCCTTCCAGTACATTGCGGTAGTCGGCAAGCCGACTTTGCAAGACTTCGATTTGAATATCTTTGCTCGATAACATCCAGTGGTAGAACCAATGGAGAATTGCCCAGACAACAATGATGACAACGACCAGAGCTATAGCAAATGATATCGGAGCGTCGCCGATGAGTGACAACTCCTGCGCCACCCCATCAAACCATTCTGGCATGGTGGTGTTTCCCCAGTCCGATCGTATCAGGAGGTACCTACGCCCAGAAAGTTACTTTTCTACCCAACCCCTCACCAGGAAGCCGCCCGCCATCGAGGTTGGGACTTCCGCCACGCGCTATCGAGAACGACGCCGACCTCCTCTTGGAATTTTCTGCCTCGTCTGGTGATGGCGTGGCGCCTGCTACCGCTGCGTGGCCCCTGACGTGGTTTCCTGCGAGTTCTGCGACGAAAATCCCTGATCCAGAACAATAGCACTGGCGGCGCAGACAGCTGCGAACAATGAAATCACGACGAGCGTGCGAACCGTCGCCTCCATATCAATATCCAATGGGTGACCCCGATAGCGGTGTTATACTAAGCGCATGGTTTTCACAAAGTCCAAATCATCGGCACTGCCATATTTTTGCAGCTCATATTCTCGCGATTCGCTTCCTCGCGGCCCAAGGTGCAGACTCGCCGCCGTCGGCGCTCAGTAAGCAATATACCAATGTTGCCTACGGCCTCGCATTGAAAATGCCAGCCGACTTCTCCGCGTGTCCACCCGATTGCCTGTCCGGTCGGGGATGAGACCGGGCGAAGCAAAGACTTTCGTCGACAGAGGTGAAGCAGCTTTACAATATGCGCCGGTGATCCGCTCTGATTGCGCGGGAATCACGAGATTACCAAATTGTCGAGATTATGAGCTTTTGATAACAGCGGTGTTATAGCAGTCTCCTATGTCGCTCCTCTGTCCGAGGACATCGACCTGAAATAATGTTCGGCGTGCTGGTAATAGTTTTCTGCCCCGACTGTGTTTCCAGTTAGGGCTTCAGCACGGGCGAGCTCCATCCTCTGGCGCATGGATGATTTTGCGTTGGGGGAAGGTCAGGCCAAGGAAGCCATCTTCGCGGCTGGGATTGATGATTCGATGGTGGGTCACGCCCGCTTCGGCCTTGATGACCTCAGAAATGGCGAGAAGGGTAAGCTCGTCCATCTCTCCTCTCCCTCAAAAAGAGCTGAACGCGTTCTATGGGCCGCCGCGATAGGAGACTCTCCAGATCGTGCCGTTTCCGTCCTCGCTGACGAGGAGAGCGCCGTCATGCGCGACCGCCACACCGACGGGGCGCGCCCAAACAGAGGAGTCGTTCACGACGAAGCCGGTCATGAAGTCCTCATATTCGCCGGTCGGTATCCCGTCCTTCAGGCGCGCGCGGATCACCTTGTAGCCGGTCCGTTTCCCCCGGTTCCAAGAGCCGTGCTGGGCCGCAAACGCATCCCCGCTGTATTCCGAGGGAAACTGGTCGCCATCGTAGATGGTCATTCCCATCGAGGCCGAATGCGCCTGGATCAGCACGTCGGGGATAGTGATCTTGTCCTTTAGGTCTGGCCGTTCGCCCCGATGTCGCGGATCTTCGTTGGCGCCAAGATAGTACCAAGGCCAGCCGTAGAAAGCGCCGTCGCGCACACGCGTAATGAAGTCGGGGACGAGATCGTCGCCGAGATCGTCGCGCTCGTTGGTTGAGCACCAGAGGTCGCCCGTTAGCGGATGCACGGCGAGCCCAACGCAGTTTCGCAACCCGCTCGCGAACACTCGCCGATTCCTGCCCGCCGGGTCGAACACGAGGACAGCCGCGCGATCGGTCTCGTTGCCCCACGCGCTCCCCAAACCATGCTCCGCTTCCCAACGCGCGATCGCGGCGGCATCGCGTTTGCCCATCCCCTCCCCGTCATTCGATGCCGATCCGACAGAGACGAACATCTGGCGGCCGTCCTTGGAGAAAGCGATGTCGCGCGTAATGTGGCCGCGCTGCACTGAGCGACCAGCCGCGTGGGGAAGATCGCGCACGATCACCTCGGCTTTCGCGCGCGCCTTGAGGTCGCCGCTGCGATAGGGATAGCGAACCACAGACCCCGTGTTGGCCACATATATCCACTGCGGATCCGATCCGGGCGGATAGAACGCTATGCCGAACGGCTGGTCGAGGCCGGAGGCGAAGACGTCGTTGCTGCTGGGCTTGGCCGCTCCGTCGGCGGCGCGCAGGATCCGAATCCGTCCCGGCTCAGATTCGGCGATGAAAATGTCGCCGTTCGGCGCGACCCGAACCGTACGCGGATCGCGGAGATTGGAGGCGAACAGCTCGACCTGGAAGCCCGGCGGCACCTTCGGAGTGGCGGAAGCCGGTTTTGCGATCACCCGGGGAGGATTCGACGCCGATCGGGTGGCGTATGGCGGGGGCAGGTCGGTGATCTTGCGCCGAACCAAGGGAGCATCGGTACGCCAATCACCGAATGCGGCTTTGCCGACTAATAGCTCGCCGAGGGAATCAGAGGCGGGTTGAGCGAAAACGGCGGGCGCAAAAAACAGCACGCAGGTCGCGAGTGTCGCGATCACAGCCGCAGCCATCATCCCGCGAGGGATGCTAGACGACCAACATTCAAAATCGCCTTGGCGAATGGTTGTGATGAATCGCCTTGCTGTTTCCATGTGAGCCTCGGCCAAGCATTATGAAACACTAGGGCTGCGGAGATGTTTCGCGGAGTCCAAAGGACGCGGATTGGCATCGAGATCGTGTACCAAATGCGGCACCGCTCGAAGCTAGTATGGGCACGCCGATCGCGCCATCGATGCCAAGAGCGCTCGTGCGTCTTCATCGCTGATTTTTGGCGATCTCATCAAGGATCGGTTGCCACGTCTGCTGCTGCTTGTGAACGAACGCCGTAGTTTCGGCGGCCGACATCGGATTCGTATAGCTGCCGAGCGGTGCAAGCTTCCTTTGCAGTTCCGGGTCGAGAGTCACTTTGCGCAGATCTTCGCTGATCTTGTCGATGATCGCCTCGGGCGTGCCGATAGGCGCTACCAAGACAGCCCAGCCAGTGGCTTGGAAACCAGGAATCGTTTCCGCCACGGTCGGGACATCGGGGAATTCCGCCAGACGCTTGGCAGAGGCGACCGCGATCAGCTTGATCGAACCCGATCGCGCCGCTCCCGCGACGCCTGAATAGCCTTCGATCATCATAGCGACGCGGCCGGTTGCGACGTCGGTGACGGCGTGGGACGGGCCGCCGGTATAGGGCACGAGCAGCAGCTTGATCCCGGCTTCGCGCTGCAACAGTTCCCCTGTCAGGTGGGTCAAGCGTCCGACGCCTGTCGTGGCATAGGTGATTTCGCCAGGAGCTTTTTTGGCGCGCGCGATCAGCTCCGGCAGGGTCGAGATGCCGAGCGATGGAGCAACCGCGATAAACATCGGGTTCTCCGCCACGAACCCGATCGGCAAAAAATCCTGGGGCACGTGGACGGGAACATTTGGCGCGGGAGGGCGCAAAGACACGAAGGTCGACAACACCGGCTGGTAGAGCGTGTATCCGTCAGGGGCGGCTGCCGCTGCCAGGCGGACCGCGAGGCTGCCGCCGGCACCCGGATGGTTGTTCACCAAGACCTGTTGCTTCCAGCTCTGGGTCAGCCCATCGGCGACAATCCGCAACGCCACGTCCGGGGTACTGCCAGCCGACGAATCGGTAATGATTTGTAACGGCTTGGTCGGGTACTGCCCAGTTTGTGCATTAGCCCCGGCAACGCTCGCTACCGCCAGCAACCACGCCAGCACATAGCAGGTCCAATTCCCCTTCATTTGACTCTCCAACAATCTGTACGCTTGCCCGCAATCAAAACGCGTTAGGACGACCCCGCGTTTCCGTCCGATCTCATTTATAAGGCCGACCACGCGTGTGTTATAAGGCCATGCGTCAGGCTGCGATGGCGGCCTTCGCCAAAAGCTGACGGCGGGAAGAACGGCTAGCGGTCCCACAGCCGCCCGTTAAGCCAGCCGATCTGCCGTAGAGCAGGCTTCAAATTACTCGTGATCAACCTCAACACCGTCAAGGCACTCGGCCTCAGCCTGCCGATTGCGCTACTCGCCCGCTCCGACGAGGTGATCGAATAATCTAGGCCGATGTCCGAATCTGCTCACGCGACGACCGACCATTCAACGCCCCGGCTAAGTTTCGATGCGGCGTTAATGCGCGGATTAACCGTCATCTCAATGTCGTGACCACAATTTTCACAAGACCAGAAATGACGGACTGCGTGTTTGCTCACGTACGCCGACCACTTCGGTGCGATCAGTAGGTCGTTGCATTCGGTGCACGCCATGCGATAAGGCGAATAATTGTCGATCCCAATGGTCGCCATGACCACCTCCCTTATCTTTTTGGTTTCTTATGGCGTGGGGAGATAAAAGCATCGTGACACTTTGGCCGTCAACTTTTGGATAAAATGGTGCGCTGCCGCAAACCGATTTCTTTCGCTCGGACGAGAGCATTTTACGGTCGGTCGATTGGATTCTCGCTCCCGTCGACTGAATCGTTTAAAGGCCGCCGATCTCTAATAAACCGTTAGGCAGTATCATTGTAAAATACCCATTCCCGCTGGCCTCCAAGGCGAAACGCGCCGCCTTCTCCGGCTTGGGTGCTCAATAATGCGACATCTCTTCGCGGTGCCCTGGCTAACCCCGATCCGCCGGACTCTGCTCAGCATCGGAGTTGTGGTGATCCTGATGTTCGGCATTTTCGCGCTTCTAAAAGTTGTTAGCGGCGGGAAACAGGCGCCGGCTAAAGAACTGATTACAGGTTCGATCCCTGGCGCCGCTTCTGTTCGGAAGCCCCCGCCGGCCGATCCAATGGCGGCTTTCCTCAGTCCAGCCTCAACTCAACTCACCACCCAACCCATGCAAAGCACGGGGATGGAGCGACGTGCAGTTCCTTTGCCGCGCCCGCGGCCAAAGCGGCTGTGATCGTCCTGCAAAAGAACGCGACCGGATCGAGGTTCTTCGTAGTGTGGACCCGGCACCGACGCGCATCTGCGGGCGGAACGCCCCGCGTTGCAACGTCGATGTCGGCGCCCGAGGCGCACACGTTGCATCGTCAGGTTAAGCGCTCTCCCCAAGTCGGCGTTGAAAGGCCGAAGCCTACGCGCGCCCCGCGCTTCCCATTCCGAAGAACAATGATGCTCACTCTATTCTGCAACTAGCGAGTGATGCTAGTCAGTTCGGATTTGTGGAGCGCGACCGCGCAGTCATCGTGCAGGCGACTAAGTTCTTGCTGCCATTTCTCGTTGTCGGTGATCTGGTCGCGACTCCTGTAAAGCTCCAGCACATTCGAGCAGATGCTTTGAAGCGAGGTTGGGCGGCGCGACATCCAGGCATCGGCTGCGATGAAACTCACCAAAAAGCAGATGCTGATCAGGAAGGCGCCTGCGACCGCTCTAAACCAGACTTCGGCAACTGATGAAGGGATTCGTGTCGCAAAACGACGTCCAAAATCGATCCAGTCCTGAGCGCAGCGACGGATTGTCGCTGCAAGTTGAGCCGCAGGTCGCTGCATGATCTGGCGCGTCATGCGCATGTCGATCTTGGCGGATTGCCGCATCTTGTACATGACGGTCATGTGTGCCCAGACGTTAAACATTCGTTAACGCGCCGGGGGACCTCGTCGCTAGCGTCAACTGGCGACCTTGACCTACACGGGCGACGACTGTTCCTCGCCCGATGCTGTTTCAGGGGATTGCTTCCCTTGGGTCCGGGCTCGGATCGGTCGCTGGGACTGCGGCTGATGGTGATCCTGCACGCGCGCCCAAGTGCTATTGTCATCGGCTGGGGCTAGCGTGAGATCGAATTGGGAGGATCTCGAATGATCTCGTAAGGGGTGGCCTGCCTCGCGCCATCCGGCGACGGTATCTGAGATGATTTTTACCGAGGCCGACGCCATCTGGGTGAGGGTGGTGTAGTGCTCGGCCTCGCGCTGAACTCGCTCCCCCTCGGATTCCAGAAAATCTTTTGCCGCTTGCAACTCGCCGATCATTTTTTCGACTTCTGCAATCGATGTGGCTCCGATTTTCTGAACGAGCGGCGCAATCTTCACTTCAGTTTCGGACTTGCGCGTTGGCGCCCCGGAGTGGACGAGATCGCGGGTTTCGCTCTCGATGATGTCTAGAGCTTTGCGGGCCCACTCCCCAGGTTCCATAACATGCACTCCTTCCCCACCTGAACTCTAAGTTTCCACCGGGGAAGTTAAGAAATGGCCCCTCTTCGGCAGAATGCCAAAATGTTACCTTCCCTTTGCGGCTAGGCGGCGTTCTTGGCGCACGCCTTTCTCCAAGACAGCTGCGGGCAAGCGCGCAGGCGGTAGATGGGCGACCAGCGTTGCAAATCCCTGCGTCGCTAGAGGACGTGCACGATTGCGCCAGAGCGGTTAACGATAGCTGAACTGCGACCCGACACCGCGGGTGCCAAGGGCCCGGGATGTTCGATCCCGGGGAGTGCAGAGATCAACAGACCAATCCTCAGCCGCAAATAGAGGCGCCGATAACGCTTTGTTGAGTCGGGACATTCCAGCTCCCGGAGGAGGTCGCGTAGGCGCTGCCGGGGAACGATTTGGGCGCAAAATCCGCCTCGGCCACGCACCGTGGCCAAGCATTGGTCGATCGAGGAATAGCTGCAATTTGAAACGCCCCGTCTATAGGTGGCGCACCACGCGCCGGCAAAGGACTGACTGCGAAGCAGGTGGAGGATTTCTGAACGGCAAGTTCGGTAGCGATCAGATAATCATCGCGAGCAATTCCACCGCTGTCATCCCGACGATCAGAAACGCCAATGCGGCCACGTCGTGGTCAAGCCAATGTTTGTACAGGCGCATGAAGATCGTTCCCCCATTGAAAAATGAGCGCGGGATAAATGCAGCCTTAAAAACTCAACAAAGTCTCAATTTGCTGTTGCAGGCCGGCCACACCTGGACGCGAAGTGAATTCGTAACATTTTGCTGTCACCCTTTGGTCAAAGTCTACCTAGATTTGGTCAAAGTGTAGCTGGAGTGGAGGCTGTCATGGCCCGTGTGCTTCATGAAGTGCTGCTGTATTTCTGCCTTGCTGCATTCGTTACGGGCATCGTTCTCGCAGCAGCGACGTTAATCAGCTAAGAAAACTTCTGTTATCTATGCCTCGGCTCTTGGCGAACAGGCTCGGCGCGATCTGTTCGGGTCTTCGCGAGCTTGCCTAGGCATTTGTCGCACCTGCTGCCCTAGCGGCGCTCTTCGGGTGCTGTGTGCATATAAGTCAAGATGTTGCTAGCGATTGAGTAGCAAAGCCAGCCGAGCACAAGTCCAGCTATCGCAATACCGATTTTGGTCCAGGTGCCAGCCGGCTTATCTAAGAAAAATGCGGCTGCCATTCCGCCAATGACCATACCTGCTCCTACGTTGTTCCAGAACGAAGCCGCCAATTTGACTCGCTCGTTGCGCTGTACCGTCGAGCTGCTCTCAAAGTGTTCCTCTAGCCGCATGTCCGTCCTCCTGAAGTATGCTGTCCCAGTATGTCGCTTAGAATACTTGCTACCAAACGCGCATAGACATGTTGGAGGAAGCGGTAGATGACGGCGATGCGCGTCAGCCCCCAGCTTCCACGGTTGAACTGGACAGCCTCATTCGATCACCTTTCGGCGCGGGCGAGCAGCGTCAGCGGCACGGTAAGGTCGAGCGCCTTGGCCGTCTTGAGGTTGATGACGCTCATACTTGGTCGGCGCCTGCACGGGCAGATCGGCCAGGTTCGATTATTAAACGCGTTCGCGTTGGATTAGCAGCTAATCCGCCCGCGATTGTTCGAGCCACTTCGCAACAACCTCCGCGATTTGATCCGAGTTGCGATCCATCATCATCATGTGGCTGTTTCCCTTAATCCCGAGCGTCGGCAGATCGATCCAATCCGACTTCACACCAGCGCCGCTAAGGGCGGCGTGATAGCGCTGTGAGGCTTTGATGAAATTCTGCCACGATGGGAAATCCTGCAAGTGATCGCCGAACACGAACAGGTGAGGAACTGTCTTTAGTTGGGTGACATCGACCTTTCCAGGATCGGGCGCTCCCGATGGCTCGAGGGCCACAAGCGCTTTGATTTTGTCGTGCGCGCGCAAGGCTGCGTTGAAGCCAAAGTTTCCGCCCTGGCTGTGAACGATGATCACGCAAGGACAAACCCGTTCGACGAGCTGATCGTAGGCAGCCTGCGTCGCTGCGTCGTTCGTCACCCAACGCGGAACCCCCTGTTTGGCGAATTGGTCGAGCGCTTCGGTCGGGAACTGGCTGTCGGAGAACGGTCGGCGATTTGATGGATTAGGGTCGTATGATCCGGTGGGCCCAAACCGGAACAGCTCCCACGCCTCCTTTTTGGAGCGGAAGAGTGGTTCGCTCCTGAAGAACTCGGGATAGCGCGCCCACGATGCCCGGCCACGCTCAACAGCGTCAGACACGTACACGTCATAACCGCGATTCAAGAAGAACATCTGCCAACCGGGCTTGCCATCGGGCTTAGTCTCCCAGGTGACGCCGGTGAGGCCGCCACCGTGCCACATCAGCAGCGGATATCTGAATTTGGGAGCGGCAAGCTTGAAGTATTGCACGTACATCTGTTCGATTTCGAACTGGCCGTTCGGATCGACCTTGACGGGCGCCATACCCGCCGTGAAACTGACCTCCTTGGTTGGCTGCCCTGACAGCACTGCCTCATGACCGCCAATATGAAAACTCCCGATCTCCTTCAGCAGAATATCGGCGCAAGCTGGAACTGAGACCACCGTCGCGAGGATGGCGAGAAGAGCTGAGTTGGCGTGCCACACCATATGTATTTCCTCCCCGTATCTGATTGAGTGGGGTGCAGATTGTACTGGCTCCCAGGGACGGCCCCTAACTGGCGATCATCAACCTCGACGCCGCTGAGGAAGCCGATCACCGGCATCATCGGCTGTTGCGCCCGCGCCGCGAGCGGCCACGCAGCCGCTGCGCCGCCGAGCAGCGTGATGAAATCGCGTCGCTTCATTCGATCACCTCCTCAGCGCGGGCGAGCAGCATCGGTGACACGGATAGGTCAAGGATGCGTGCGGTCTCGGCATTATGATCAGCTCGAATTTGCTCGCCTGCACTACCGGTAGTTCGGCAGGCCGGGCTCCCTTGAGAACGCGGGCGGTGTAAGCCCCGAGCTGGCGATAGGCATCTGTGAGGCTTGAGCCGTAGCTCATCAACCCGCCGATCTCGGCAAACTCGCGCACCGCATAGACTGCAGGAATTGAGTGGTGCGCCGCCAGGGTAACCAATTGGACCCGCCGGCTGGTCAGAAAGGGATCAAGATCGACAACCAGCGCGTCGGGCCGCTCGCGCGCGATTATCGCGAAGGCTGCGCTGATCTCGCGACTGGTGCTGGCGTTGAAAATCCGAACATCCAGGCCAATGCCGCTGGCCGCCGGACCAATGTCCCTCACCGTAGTTTCGGCATTCGGACCGGTCGGATTGACGAGCACCGCAACGCGATTGGCTGCGGGCACGAGCTCACGCAAGATTTCGAGCCGCTTGGCGGTCATCTCGCCACTCAACAGATTGAGTCCCGGGCAAGGCTTGCGACCAGACCGAGCTTGACCGGGTCCTCGCCTACGAGAAAGACAATCGGGATTGCGGTCGTTGCCGCCTTGGCGGCCTTCGCTCCGGTTGCCAAGGTCACGATCACGCGGACCTGTCTGTGCACCAACTCGGCCGCCAACACCGGTAGCCTATCGTTCTGATTCTCGGCCCAGCGGTATTCGACGGCCACGTTCTGGCCTTCGACATAGCCGACCTCCATCAGCCCACGGAGAAATCCGGCCACATAGGGCACGTAGGGTCCGGGCGACGCGGGGCCGAGAAATCCGATCACCGGCATCGCGGGCTGCTGCGCACGCGCCGCGAGCGGCCA
>Ga0209526_10002321_pt1 | contig 12811 bp, 11 predicted proteins | sample JacPinW_OM2H0_M1_FD_188566 | JGI IMG/M metagenome (GOLD analysis project Ga0209526, IMG submission 188566) | Forest soil microbial communities from Algoma, Ontario, Canada - Jack Pine, Ontario site 1_JW_OM2H0_M1 (SPAdes) (version 2) | ecosystem: Environmental > Terrestrial > Soil > Boreal... | reverse complement strand
CTCGATGAAGCCGTGCCGCTTCGAGAGATACTCGAATTCCCGTTTGATCATCGACTGATACCGGATAAAAGACTGAAACAGGTCGTTCGACAATGACATGTCGCGGCCCGACTCCCAGTAGCTGATCGTCTGCGACTTCTTGAATTCGCGGTCGAAAGCGACCTCCGGCCGGACGTTCAGCCAGAACGTCAGATCGGGACGGAGAGCGATTTCGTAAATTCCGTGAAGGTAGTCCCGGCCGATCCCGCGAACCGCCGCGCGCGCGATCAGTGTGAAAATGTAACGATCGGCTAGAACAATCAGTCCCGAACGCAACGCGGGAAGAATGCGGCGTTCGAGTTGGTCGAAAAAGTCGGTGCTGTACATCAAGGCGAGCGTCATACGCGTGACCGAGTTCTCGGCCAGCAGCCCATCGATATCCTCGCCAACGAGGAACGATCGCCGCAATCCCATCGTCTCGACTGCAAAACCCTCGCCTTCGAGCCATTCCGTCAGCAGTGAGATCTGTGTCGAGCGCCCCGAACCATCGGTTCCTTCGACTACCATGAGGCTGCCGCTGAGCTCTTCTGGTTTGACGCCTGGGAGCGGGATTCCGTAGAACCGAGAAGGGGTCTCGCCGGTCGCAGACCTCTTCGAGCGCTTCGACGGCCTGCCGTTCGGTGCAACAGGAGACTTTCCGTTTTTGCTGGCGCGTTTCATTTTTTCTTGGGGGCGAACTGCGCAAGTTCGATCTGGTCGCTTAGGATTTGGCGCATAAGTTTTTGCAGCCGGTTCACTCGCACGGTGCCATCCATCAGGACAAAATGGTCCGTTTCGACCATCTGGTCGTAATTGTTCAGGATCCGCTCCTGAAAAATGCGGAAGCTTTCCGCCCGGTCAAGCGAGATGCTGAGATCCATGCCCGCCTCGTAGTATTTCAACTTCGGGCGGCCGGCAACGATCCGGTTCACGGCCACCTCGAGCGGCGCCCGGAAATAGAACGTGATATCGGGGATGGGCGCGAAGCTATAGAGGTTGCGGAGCCAGTGTGGTGAGCAGCCGCGGGCGGCGTCGCGTGCAAAGGCCGTGTAGATGTAGCGATCCGCGAGGACCAGATAGCCACCGTGCAGCAACGGCAGGATCTGGCGCTCGCAACGGTCGGCGAAGTCGGCTGCATGCAGAAGCGAAAACGTGGTCGGCGTCAGCAGTCGCCTCTGCTTGCCGCGGCGCGTGGCCGACCGCACGAGCGGCGAGGAATTCCATTCGGTGAAATGGATGCGATACCCGCCGATTTCCAGCCAGCGCTTCAGCAGATAGAGCTGCGTGCTCTTTCCGGACCCATCGATCCCCTCGACCACCACCAGCGCACCCGGATATGGGCGCTTGGAAACGACGGCTAGCCCGGGTATCGGTTGTGTAGCGGCTGAAATCTCCGGAATGAACGTGGCCATTTGTGCACACCTTGACGCCACTCCGCATGATACTTCGGAATTCTGAATTGGAGATGAAAAAAGCGTTACAGCCTATTGACTCGTCGCGGCAGGGCTTAGACAGCCAAGGCAGCGAAATATCTTCGGGCCGGACGAAACGGGTTATGCTGTTGGGTCCACTGTCGCCCGCTGATTCTGGCGAAAGAAGGAGATCGAATGGCAACGAACTTCGCGAAAGAACTTATGGTGCCGCCGGGGAAGAAGGTCAGGCTTGGGAAATACGATCCCGACGAGACACTCGGGTGGCAAAAGGGCCGGAAAATGAAGGTCAGCCTGGAGAAGGCCCTCACGAAGCTCGGCAGCTTGCAATATCTCCTCTCCGCGAACAAGAAGCGCGCGCTGCTCGTCGTTCTCCAAGCGCTCGACGCGGGGGGCAAGGATGGCACGATCCGCCATGTGATGTCCGGTGTAAATCCGCAGGGTTGCCGCGTGACGTCGTTCAAAAAACCGTCGGAACAGGAGCTACAACACGACTTCCTGTGGCGGGTGCACGGTGCGATTCCTCCCTCCGGTGACATTGGAATTTTCAATCGGTCCCACTATGAAGATGTTCTGATTGTGCGGGTCCATAATCTCGTACCCAAACATGTCTGGTCCCGGAGGTATGATCAGATCAACCAGTTTGAGGCGATGCTGCACGAAAACAAGGTAAAGATCCTAAAGTTTTTCCTGCACATCAGCAAGGACGAGCAGAAAAAGCGTTTCCTCGAACGAATTCATGACCCGAAAAGAGCATGGAAAATTTCCGAGTCTGACTTTGCCGAGAGAGCATACTGGGACGATTACACAGCTGCATACGAAGATGCCCTCACGCGATGCAACACAGGCGAGGCGTTGTGGTACATCATTCCCTCCAATAAGAAATGGTTTCGAAACTTGGCCGTTTCCCACATCATCGCCGAGGCGCTTGAACAGATGCACATGAAATTCCCCGCGCCCCCGATCGATTTGAAGAAATTGAAGTGGCAGTGAGCGGGTTCCTATTCGGGGAGCCCTGGGAAGATGCGGGTTCGTGCAGTCGATCCGAGCTTGGCTGGATGACCAGCACCGAAGCTGGAAAGACCAGAATCGAATGAGGAACTTCCTGTTGGGAATCCTATTCGCGTTGGCCGCTCTACTCGTCGGTGGCTACGGGTGCCTCAAGTCAGGCTGCGTGAACCTTCGAGCGGATCAACGACCCTCCTCTTTCGAACAGCGGCTGGCGATGTCGGCCGTGGACGCCTGGCTCGATCGCCACAGCGCCGCACAGAAGAACCCCTTGCCGCCCACGGAGGAAAATCTAGTCGAAGGCGCAAAGCTTTACGTCGACCATTGCGCCGGATGCCACGGCGTGCCATCGAATGCCGACAGCAGGTTCGCCGACTCGTTCTATCCGCCTGTACCCAGTTTTTTCAAAGACCCGCCGGAAATGGGTGAAGACCAGAATTTCTACGTCATCGTGCACGGCATCCGCTGGACGGGAATGCCTGCTTGGAGGCAGGTGCTAACCGACGACCAAGTCTGGCACGTTGTGATCTTCCTCAGTAAGATTCAGAGGTTGCCGCCCGCCGCTCTGAAGCTGTTCGGTCTCCCGAAAGCGCCCGGGCTGGTGCCTGGGCCTATGCACGTGGTTCGTTGAGACTTTCCGGGCGAACTCGGTAGCGGTGATCGCCACGTCGGTGATCGATCTTGCGGTTATAGGGACCGAATCTGACGAGGCTGGAGTTCGAGATTCGGCGCCGATCGGCTGTCTTGAGAATCGCTGAGTACAGGATCTCGGAACCGTGTGCCCCGCGCTTTGTTTGCCGCGAAGAGAGGGATCAAAAGATGCGTTGGCCAGTCCTCGATGTCGCGCCACCGCGGTGGGGTCCTCAAAGGACGTTTCTTCCTGCTCGGGGGGGGCAGCCCGTATGAGCCCCGCGGCCCTGCGGGCTAAGTCAGTGCGATTATCGACGCCAAACTTATTCAGCAGGGAAGAGATATGAAATTTGACCGTTCGCACGGTGATGTTGAGCTTCGAAGCTATTTCTTTATTCGCTCGATTACAAATGACGGAGCGAAGTATCTCACTCTGGCGCGGGCTCAAAGGAGCGGGGCCTGCCAAGACTCGGCCTTCCTCTAGAATTTCCTTTGCCCGCGATACCAGGCGCCCGACAACTGTCGCGTCCGCGGGCACCAGAACGACAAAATCGTCCGGATCATGTCCGCGTACGAGGCACTGCATGGCCAGTAAGCCGCCGACTCGCTCGACGGTGTAGTTGAGATCGACATTCGATTCCGCTCGAAACTGGGCGATCCCAGATGATTTGTCACAGAAGACAAATAGCTTAGAGCTGCTCACCTCACGTTTCTTTTCCTGATCTGCCGACCTCTTAGAGACACGCACTCTGTTCACAGAAACCCTCTGTCTTGCTTGCCGACAACTGCGCGGCGAAGCATTGTATTTGACTTCTATTCCTCAAGCGGAACGGTGCAAGGTGCTCTAGCGCAAAAATAGGACCTGATGTGGCCCCTCGGGGCAATCGTGAGAAGCGATCACCCCAACTCCCACACAGAAAACCTGGCTGGCTGGACGCCCGGGCGATTCGGCAGTTGCGGTGCCAAAGTTCGCGAAAATTGCTAAGTTATTCAAGACAAAACTGGATAGTGTCCAAGAGCAATACAGCAAACAATGTAGTGGAGGTAGAAACTTCCCTGGGAAAGAAAAAACTTCACTCTTGCGTTAAACCAACCAGGGTAACATTCGGTTCTCGGACGCGGCGCCTCTCGTCTATACTCGGAACGCGAGCTTTGCCGAGGCGCGGTAGACTTGGCCCCGGAGTTGAAGTAAAACAAGGAATTAGCACAGCGAGCTCCGGGACATAGAGGGAGAAGAAGTGCTGGGTCAAGGAATTCTTCGCTGGCGATTCCTGGCGGCAGGTGTGTTCCTGTCTGCCGCGATTGTGCATGCCCAGATTCCCCCGGTAAAACCTGCGCCGCTCTCCAGTTTGCCGTCGAGTCCCCATGCTTGCGCCATCGAGAAATCCTGCGCCGACGTGGCCCCGGCAATGATCCGAAGCGCCGTAGGCATCTCCCCACTGGAAGAAAATCTGCGTTATCTGACCGATGCAATCGGCGGACGCCTCACCGGTTCTCCGAGGGCGGATCGCGCGGTTCGTTGGAGTGTGGAGGCATTGCGTCGGTCGGGCGTCGATGAGGTGCATACCGAGAGATTCACCGTCCCCGTAGGGTGGAGCGAGGGCCAGACGCACGGCAATGTCCTTTCGCCCGAGCCATTTCGCCTGCGACTGGTTTCGACAGGCTGGTCGCCGCCGACCCCGGAGGGCGGCCTTACCGCCGACATAGTCGATGTGGGCCCAGGCGACGATGCCGGATTCGCGAAAACGGGCGCGTCGGCGAATGGCGCGATCCTGCTTGTACACACGAATGTTTTCCTCACCGTCGAGAATCTCTCGAACGAGTCCATGGTCGAGCCCGCGATCGTTGACCGCGCGATCAAAGCCGGTGGTGCGGGCATTTTCTGGATGTCCTCGCAACCGAACCTGCTGCTCTATCGCCACACCCTCACGCTCACTGGAGGGCTCGAGCCGCTGCCGCAGGCGATCGTGGCGCGAGAGGATGCAGCGCGCATAGCGCGTTTTCTCGCCTCGGGCCAAAAAGTGCGCGTGCATTTCGACATGCCCAATCATGTGCGCGGCCCGGTCGAATCCGAAAATGTAGTGGCGGAAATTCGCGGGCGCGAAAAGGCCGATGAATTTGTTCTTCTCGGTGCGCATCTGGATTCGTGGGAACTCGGAACCGGGGCGCTCGATAACGGATGCAACGCGGCGGTCGTGATCGACGCGGCGCGCGCGATTCGCGCTACCGGCGCGATCCCGCGGCGTTCGATTCGCTTCGCGCTGTTTACCGGTGAAGAGCAGGGGATGCTCGGCTCCTGGGCCTATGCTCGAGGGCACCGCGCGGAGCTCGATCACATGGTCGCGGCGATTATTCTGGATGAGGGGACGGGTCACGTAACCGGGTATTCGCTGGGTGGGCGGAGCGATATATTGGCGGCGGTCCGCGAAGCGCTCGATCCGCTCCAGTCGCTCGGCGTGAAGGAGTTCACACTCCACGCGGAGGTTCGCACGGACAACCTCGATTTTCTACTCGAAGGCGTGCCGACGCTCGTGGGCGATCAGGAGCCTGCGAACTACGTGGTCAATGATCACGCGGCTTCTGACACATTCGATAAAGTGGATATCGCCGCACTCAAGGGCAACGTCGCTATCGCCTCAGTCACGGCCTACGCGCTTGCCGATGGTGAACAGCGCATTGGCCCCCGTCAATCGCGCGCCGAAATCGAACAGTTGATAAAAGACACGCGCCTCGACCGGCAGATGAAACGCGAAGGTTTCTGGCCCATGTGGGAGAAAGGTGATCGCGGCCGCCGTCGGTAACATCCTTGGTCGCGGTGTTCTTTCTTGGGCTCTGCGGCAACACCAAAAGACTCCCCAGGGCTCGGTCTTACGGCTTTGCGGTTATCGGACAGCGACAAGCCTCACGTATAATAGACACGCATGACAGCCACCGTGCGACCAAGGAAGACGCTTGCGCCCGCGGCCACCGAAGGGAAGCCGATTCGGATTCTCGCAGTCGATTACGGCCGTAAGAGGATCGGTTTGGCGCTGTCGGATGAACTGGGCCTCACGGCGCAGCCGCTCGCGGTCTTCAAGCGTGGGAATCGCCGGAACGACTCGCGGCGCCTCCGCGAGATCTGCCGCAAACATGCCGTGGCATATATCCTGGTCGGCCATCCCCTACACATGACTGGCGAGGCTGGCGAAATGGCGGACGAGGCAGCGCGATTTGCGAAGCGTCTGAACAAGGAGCTTGGCATAGAAGTGGAACTTCTCGACGAGCGACTGACAAGCTGGGAAGCGGAGCAGACGATGGGCGAGACGCAGTCATCGTCGCGACGGCATGGGTCGCTCGATGATGTCGCCGCCGCGATCCTGCTGCGTGACTACCTCGAGCGAAAATGCGAAGCGCGGGACGCCGTCGCGGAGAGGGATTAACCGGCGATGCGACGGCTTGGTTTGCTGGCTCTCGTGGCGATCGCAGCGATGGGCGCAGGTGCCGGATGGCTCGATTCGCAAATCGACCGTCCGTACCGTGGTCACCGTCCCGAAAAAGTTTTTCTAGAAATTCCCCGCGGAACTTCGCGGTTGGAGGTTTCCACAATTCTCAAGAGAAACGACATCATCCGCAGCCGCCTGGCATTTGCGCTCTTCAGCGAATGGCATTTGCGGAAACCGTTACAGGCTGGCGAATACCTGTTCGATCGCCCGTTGAATTCGCGCGAGGTTTTCTGGAAGATATCGCACGGCGAGATCTTTGTCCACAACGTAACGGTGCCGGAAGGCTGGACGATGTATGACATCGCCGCCGAAGTCGAACGGCAGGCAGTCTGCAGCCGGTCGGATTTTCTTGCTGCCGCAAAGAACACCTCGCTCATCTCGGATCTGGCGCCGCAGGCGCGCAATCTCGAGGGATTTCTTTTCCCTTCGACTTATGAATTTACTCGACGCACGACGTGCGAGCAAATCGCCGCGACGATGGTTCAGCATTTCCGCGCGGTCTGGGGCAAAACGCTCGCTCTCGCCGGTTCTGAGCAACTTCCAGAAGGCATGGCGCTCGAACAAGTTGTGACGCTCGCTTCGCTCGTCGAGCGCGAGACGCCGAACCCGCAGGAGCGGCCCCTGGTGGCCGGAGTGTTCTACAATCGGCTGCGCCTCCGTTATCCGCTGCAATGCGATCCCACCGTGCAGTACGCGCTCGAACAGGCGGGCCATCCCGTGCAGAGAGTCCGGCCAGAGGACTTGCGCTCCGATTCACCTTATAACACCTATTTGCACCGAGGCCTGCCGCCAGGGCCCATCGCAAATCCGGGCGAGGCGTCGCTCCGCGCCGCGCTTGCCCCGGCGCAAACCGGCTACCTGTATTTCGTCGCGAACGACCAGGGCGGCCATTTTTTCAGCCGGACTCTCGAAGAGCACAATCGTAATGTCGCGCACCTCCGTCACCTGGTCAGCGACGATGCCGCGCGATCCGACCCCGCACCGAAGAAGATGAACCGTTGAGGCGCTCTTGAACCAAAACCGCCCAGACGAGCCCTCCAGCGAATTTTCCACCAAGAAGGCGCTCATCTTGGTGGTCGCTCAGGACCTTGGCAAGCCGCGCTTCACGGCCGCTGAGATCGAGCAGATTCGCAGACAACTGATCGCGCAATTCGGCGACCGCGGCAGAACGAATTCGGATTACATCGTGAGCGTCCTCAAGGAGGCGGGCATGCGCGTTGCCTTGTCCACGCGCTCGGACGCCGAGGGGCAGTATGAAGAAGAGTTCGCCGACCTGCTGCATTTCTCGACCCTCGACGAAGCGGAGGTGTGCCTGGTGCGGCTCGATGGACTGCTGCGAAAGTTCCTTCGAGAAAACGAGCGAGCCGCCGCAGAACGCGTCCGTGAGGTCGCGCGCCTCGGACGGCGCCGCGCCGAGATGATCTCCCGGAATCACAAAGTTGACGCGAACAAGCGCTCCGAGAAAGAAGAGATTGCCCGGTGGTTCGCCATCTGGCTCGAGACGCCAGACGCGTTTTTTGATTGGCTCGAGGTACGCAAGCAATCATCCGACTATCAGAATCGATTCCCGCACGCGGCGGCCGAGGAGGAATAACTGTACCTGCTCGACATCGAACCACTCGATTTGGGCGCAGACGTGCGTTCGGTCGGTCTCGAACTGGTCGAAGCGGATGAGAACCGCGAACCAGTGCGCGGCACCGATGCCGCGCGCATCTGGAGCCGTGTCCTGGAGGCGACCGCAGCCACCGAGCCTTGGGCATTTGATTTTTTCAGTCATCTCGACCGTGTGCGCGATTACTGCCAAGCTCATCAGATTGCATATCGTGAAGCCAGCCGGCGGTCGATCGTGATTCCGGAACCGGAGTTCGCTGCCCTCGAATCACTGATTGACCGCTTTCAGAGCGAGACGTTCGGGGTGCGTGCCGGTGGGTTGCTCACGACCGGCGATCCGGCTGTCGAGGGAGAGTTGGGGCGAGCCGGCGTCGATGCCTACCACAAGGCTTTTCCGAATTATTATTTCTGCGCTGTCTGTGGATTCGAGGACGGCTCGCTGGTTTTGCTCAGCGAGAAGCTCTGGGCGAGCGAAGTGATCCGACGCGTACGCCCCGTGCTCGAAGGCCTCGATGTCGAAGTCCGGTTAGCTGCCTGACAGCCTCCTTGGTTACCAAGCCTGCAACCCTGGTACATCGGTACCATTTCAACCGCCATTGGTTCTAGTACACTACTTGAGAACGACCTGAATTTCGCCTCTTTGGATCGATCTACGATGCCTAGTCAGTTAACAATTCCGCACGCTCGCGGCTTTGTGCGCAGCCTGAATGTGCTCCTTAAGTTCGCGCGGCTCTATGGATTAGAGCACTCCCGCTCGGACACCCAATTCACCTCGACTTGGCAGGAGCTGCAGGAGGCCGTCGGTACAGCCGGCGAAGCGGGACTATTGCTCGGGGCATCGGGTTCGCAACTTCTACTAGACGGCGTGCCGCTTGAATCGACCCATGCCGAGCGCAGCTTCGCTGAGTTTCTTAGCGCCGCCGGCGTCGCCAGCATCTCGTTCACCTCGAGCGTCGAGCGGGACGAGTTTGCGAATCTCGTGAGGGTCTTCATGGATAGCGGTTCAAGAGCCGGTACTCTGAGCGAACGCCTCGAGCAGCATTTCGGAAAGAACAGAACTTCCGGCATCCGGGTCAACGAGATTCGGTTTGTTGCCGAAGATGCGGCGTTTGCCGACGCGCGCATCGCCGCTCAGTTGACGGCCAAGACCCTTGGGGTCGATGCCGATCGGATTCAGGATTGGTTCCGGAGCCCGGAAAAGATGATTCAGCTCATCGCCGCGGCCGAAGGCGCGCACCGCGGCGCCGTAGTCGGCACGACTGACCCTGGGACTCGTGTCGGCGGTGGAACGGGTGGCGTCTTCGGAGCCGGATCGGCCCAAGCCGCGCCCCTCGAAGAAGCCGACCTCCAAGGCTTGCTGCGTCTGCTCGCGCAATTCGGCGAAGCAACGCATGGGAAAAATCCGCAACAACTCGATCCCGCGTCGTGGCAGCACAAGATTGGCTCGTTGCCCCAGAACGCGCAGTTGACGCTGCGGCAAACCCTGGCAACCGTCGTGGCGCAATCGCCGGCAGCGAAGGTCGACGAAGCCATGCTGCTGAAGCTCGCAGAAGATCTCGCCATTCGCTTTGCGCTCGATCGTTTTCAACGCGGCGAGGTTCGCGTCAACGCCGTTCGCCAACTGCTCGACCGCATGGGTCACGAGCTCGAAACGCTGCGCAAGCTGCTCAGGTCTCGCGAAGACAAAATGGCCACCGCAGGCCTCTCGGTCGAATCCCATGCGGATGTGCTCGATCTTCAGTTTTGGGCCGCCGTGCCGGAGTCGGGCAAGCGGTCCGTGCTGACCTCGTCGGACGCATGGTGCATACCGCCGCGTAACGTACAGCAATACGTCGAAGAACTCCTCGCCCGCGGAGAATCCGAAGCCGCCGGGAATGTCCTACTGCAATATGCCTGTTGTGTCCGGAATAAGGATGCCGAAGCGCGCAAGAAGGCCGCGATCGGATTAAGCCAATTGGCCGAGCTCTATAGCAAGGCAGCGAGCCAGCGGTTGCAGGGAGCCCTCGCGCAGATCGGCGAGCAAATGGGAGTAGAGCAAGATGCGGAATTGCAGACCCTGCTCAGCGCAGCCTTCGTGCGGCTCAGTCAGGAGTCGGCATCGCGCCGCTATTTCGGCGCGATGCAGCAGGCGCTTGATTCGCTCGCGGGTCTTGAGAAATCACGCCCGAGCTGGGTGCACAGTCTGCGTCCGCGCATCGGAGTGGAAAGCCGGGTTCCGGAATTCATCGAGGAAGTGCTGACGTCGGAAACGATGCCGGAAGGGCTGCTCGGCGTGCTCACGCGCGTCCCGCAGATCGCCGGCGAGCATTTGGCGATACGGCTCGCGCGATCAGGACGGCGCAGCGAGCGGGAGAAGATCGTACAGATGGCGCAAGCGGTGGGCACCGCCTGCATCCGGCACCTGGCGGAAATACTCAGGTCGGAAAACCCCGCCAAAGCGGCGTCGGTCGTCGGATTGCTCAGTCGGCTCGATCCACGCGGGATCGAGGACCTTCTGGCACCGCGGCTTCGAGATGGCGGACGAGGTTTTCATGATGCCGTTGTGCGGCAGATTTCGATCGCCGGCGCACCGGAACGGGGACAGTTGCTCGTCAATTCTCTGGAAATATTCGACGGCACGGTCTTGCCGCTGGCACTCGACGAGATCGGGATGTGCGGAGATGCGAACACCGCTCCGAAGCTGCTGCGACTCGCCGAAGGTGAAATCCTCCCCGAAGGCCCTGCGTATCTGCGCGTAAAGGCCATCGAAGCCCTGGGCCGGATGCGCGCCCCAGCCGCCGCTGGGCATCTGCGCCGATTCGTTGAAGCGCGCAGAACGTTCGGCTGGGCATTTCCGGAAGAAATTCGCACGGCAGCGGCGCAGGCACTGATGAAACTCGATCCGGAGTGGATGCGGACGTTTCTGCCGCAGTCAGGCCTCGACCGGAAACTGCTGGCACTGGCGCCCCTTGATCCTATCCTGGAACGGGATGTGGTGCGGCATCGCCGGTACCGCCGAATTCGCCTACCTCGCAACGTCCCCGCCGTGATCACGTCTGCTCGCGGAAAGTATGGCTCGGCCATCAGCGTGCTAAGTCTCGAGGGCGGGTTGCTGACCGGTGATCTCCAGATCGCCGTCGGGACCGAAGCAGCGCTCAAGATTTCTTCCGGTTTCCGTTCGATCAACTTGCAAGCCGTGGTGCGCTTCGTGCGATCGCATCAGGCTGGGTTTGAAACAGTAGGGATGGGGCTCGAAGACCGCACCAAGCTCCGCCGGCTGCTCGTTTCGCTCGGTAGCACCGAGCTAGACGCGGCCGAGCAAGCCTGTCCAACTCCCTGAAGCTAGATCCCCCAAAGAGGGAAGCTGCCTCCAAAAGGCTCGGCCGAAGGCACGCGAGCTGCCACGGAGAGGGGACGAGTCAGCTCCCTGTGTCCAACTAGACTAGTGTAGTGTCCAAGAATTAGCTAGACAGTCCATCCTTCCTCTTTTTGGTTCGCGGCCTCGTGCATCCGGGCTGGATTTGCTCCAGGGTCTGGCGGCAGCGAGAAAGTTTCGCTTGAATGGATTCGACCGTCGCCTTCCAGACAAAGGGTTTCGGATCCTCGTTCCAGGCATTCAGAAAATCTAGAATGGCGCTTGGTAAATCGTCGACACTGAAGAACGAACCTCGGCGCACGCGTTTGGAAGTCAGCTCTCCGAACCAGCGTTCGACCAGATTCAGCCAACTGGAACTGGTCGGCACAAAGTGAGAGATGAAGCGAGGGTGTCGTTTGAGCCAGGACACCGTCCGTGGATGCTTATGAGTACCGTAGTTATCCATTATCAAGTGCAGCGGAACGTCTCCAGGAAACTCTCCCTCGAGTCGGCGAAGAAACTTGAGAAATTCCTGGTGTCGGTGCCGCTCATAGCACTGGCCAATGACCCGACCCTGTAAGACTTCCAGTGCCGCGAACAGTGTGGTCGTGCCATTTCGCTTATAGTCGTGAGTCATCGTGCCGCAGCGGCCCTTCTTCATCGGTAACCCAGGCTGAGTGCGGTCTAGCGCTTGGATCTGGCTCTTCTCGTCCACGCACAACACGAGTGCCTTTTCTGGCGGATTCAGATACAGCCCCACCACATCGGTCAGCTTCTCAAGAAACTTAGGATCGCGCGACAGTTTGAACGTTTTGACTCGGTGCGGTTTCAGATTATGGCTGCGCCAGATGGTGCTGACCGTGGACTTGCTCAACCCTTGCTTTTCCGCCATCAATCGACAACTCCATTGGGTCATCCCTTTGGGCTTGGTCTGTAAGGTCGCGTCCACGACGGCTTGAATCTTCTCGGGTCCATAGGTCGGCTTGCGGCCCCTGCCCGGCGCCACCTCCCACAAACTCTCCTTGCCCTCTTGCAAAAAACGTTGCCGCCACAGAATGACCGTATGGCGGTTCACCTGTAGCTGACGCGCAATGGCACTGTCAGAGCGCCCTTCAGCCGCGGCCAGGACAATGCGGCTCCTCAGGGCCACTTGCTGTGGCGTTCCATGGGCCACCAACCATCCCTGAATCTCATTCTGATCACCGATACTCAGACTGACGGCAGGAGCGAATCGCGGCATGACTCAACGTACACCAAGCCACTCTGTATGTCTAGTTATTTGTTGGACACTACACTAG
>Ga0209526_10002320_pt1 | contig 12813 bp, 19 predicted proteins | sample JacPinW_OM2H0_M1_FD_188566 | JGI IMG/M metagenome (GOLD analysis project Ga0209526, IMG submission 188566) | Forest soil microbial communities from Algoma, Ontario, Canada - Jack Pine, Ontario site 1_JW_OM2H0_M1 (SPAdes) (version 2) | ecosystem: Environmental > Terrestrial > Soil > Boreal... | reverse complement strand
AATCCTGCCGCGTTCGCAGGCGTTGAGCTGGTGAGGCGGTGCGCCTATGAACGTTGCTTTACAGCAGCGTTGTCTATCCTGTCTCTGGCTGCGCGGCTAGAAGGAGCTGTTAGCATTACGCAAAGAAGGAAAAAAGCGGAAGCTAATAGATAGCAGATGATGGCAATAATTACGATTGTCATTTGTTTTGCTGGTTGGATTCTAGCGAACCGACGCGACAGTTACTAAATCCGTAGAAGGTTTTTAGCCATTTATGGTGGCTATATTTGGGGGGAGTTGAGGCTGAGTTTTAGTGGTGCGGTAATTTTACCATCGCCCAGAAAAACAAAAAACTCCACCGACCGTTGCCGCAATCGAAGGAGCTGGTTCTGTGTTAGGGCAATCTTTGTGGGAAAGGATCGGCCTACGCCGCTGTCTCGCTTCGCATCCTGCCGAAGTGGCTGTGATCGTCGAGCATATCACACTCATCGCACTCCAGTCTCTGGAGTATGGCGTCCATAGCGTATTCCTCGATCGTCTGTCCGGCTCTTCCGGCAAAAAATTCAAGGCCGGATTTGGTCACAGGATCGCGAGCTCTAAGTTCGTCGACGAACTTTACGGCCACTGAGCTGATAACTTCGTTCTCGTTGTTCAATCGGTTGTTCATAAGTGTTTGGTGAAGGCGAGGTCTACCAGTACCCGCAGAATCTGATCGGTAAGGAACCCCAGAAAAAACCCGAGGATAAAAGCAACCTGCCTGTTCACGCTGCCGGCGACGATTACAGAAATCTGTAATCGGGCAAGGACAATTTACAAATTTCTGGAATTCGATATGATGCCTCGAATGGCACCAGAGCGAATTGAGCGTTTACTGGCGGAGGTTCAAGAGTGGTGCAAGACGCACAACGTTAGCCAAACCGAGCTGGCGAGGTTGCTCGGCGTGAATCCCCAGCACATCACCGAGTGGAAAAAGGGCAGAAGCAAACCCAGCGGGGAAAGTGCTCTGGCGATGCTGGAACTGCTGAAAACCAAGCCGAAGGGCAGGAAGCGAAAGTAGATTGCGGATAGCCGTTTTTTCTCTCTTCTGGCCGCTTCAAAGATGAAGAAAGAGTGGTAGTCTCACGAATGCGAAAGCATTACATGGTTGAAATAGGGTTAAAGGGCAGCTCGCTTCGTATCGAAGCCAATGACCAAATTGAAGCGATTCGCTTGGCTAAAGATGCTGTTTTGGAAAACGGTCTTCTTATCTTTGTGCAGCGAATGTATGAAGGAGAGCCTGCCGAAGACAAAGCCCATGACAGGGCTCTCGTTATGTGGCGACGCGGACATGAATGGTCAGATCAGAGAGACATGAAGCAAAACGGAAGGTCACTAGCAATGGGATCAGACCGATAGAAAGCAACATGTTGCCGATGAAAATCGACGCGCTAGGATGCTCATACCGGCATAGGAATTTTCTAGAAATTCTAAACCGGAGCTGTCTTCGGCCGATCATCAGGTCATCATGAGACTGTGGCCAATCCTCGCCCTCTGGCCTACAATCGCACCAACCGTTCAAGCTGGGCTGATTGGTGCAACGCTAGGAGCGTGCATCTCTGCGTACGGCAGTCCGACCAGCGTAGGGATCGATAAAGCAGCGGAATGTCCGACTGTCACCTTCTTTTCGCGCGAAGACAGGGTAGTCATCACAGCAACCTTCCGGGATGACCACGTGGTCGAGGCCAGCTTCTTTTTCGATCGCATTGCAAACAGGGACGAGTTATCGGGAGCGCTGCACTCGGCAACCACGCCGCAGCAAGTCAAATGGGAGGACTGGGGCAGCTCAGAGGTTGGGCTGGTCTATGGCAACAGCTGGAAGGGGTTCGAAAATTCAACCTATCGATTTTATGCCTGGATGACTTGCGGAAAATCGAGCCAAACCTCAGAGATCGTCGTGACCACGCCAGAGTTCCTGTCCCTGAGCAATTCTGCGAAGGGTAAGTAAAAAGGGATTGGAGTTCAGCGTCGCAAGGGGTTGTCGATCTCATAGAATGCCCCAGGAACGCTCGGAGCGAGGTGTCGGCTGATGAACGTTTACCCGGAAACGCCCGGGTCACGGGTGGCTTGGAGGCTGAGCCATAAGCGTCCTATGAGCACCATGAGCACGGATGTAATCGAGTTCGCTCTTTTCTATCGCAGTGATCAATCCTTCAACAAGATACTCCCACGCAGCATCATCCTGCTTGAATGGTTCTGATCGCCAATATGCATCTAAGTACTCGTCTTTGGGTTCACCTAAGTAAGCGTCGAACCAGCGAGTGTCCGTCTTTGTGACCCGAGCAGCCAACGTAATGTTCACTCGGAGTGTGTATGTGGAAATTCCCAACATATAGCGAATCTGCGCCTTTCCCTTTTCTGTAGGATCAGCCACCCAAAGACAGCAAAGACGGCTGAAGCGCTTGGAGCGTGTTGTCGCCGAGCCTGCTCAAACGCGATCTCGACATCGCTTAATCGCAATATCCTGTCCATTTCCCTCGACATCCAGCGCGTATTTTCCACTCCAAAACCGAGATGACCGCCACTGCGGATAACAGCAGCTGACGCGACGAACATCATGGCGCGTGGAGTGACAAATCCTAGTTCCGGATGCCCAACCTTCAAATTCTCGAGCGGAGCAATCTCTGACGCTCATACCGTAACTCCCAAGATTGGCATCTATTGAGCTGACAAATTCCGAAGAAATCAACTGGCCTGAAAGCGACAGGTTCCAACAGGGATAAAAGTTCGCGAGATCAACGCCGTGGAAATACTCGCCTGGATAGGGTCGAATGTCAGCAACCTCACTCATGACGGCTGGAATAAAGCTTAGCTGACCGCAGGAATCACTTCTTTTGCTTTGGTAGCCGACATAAGACGAACTCGTGCTACGGGTGCGGAGTGGCGTGAGAACTCGTTTAAACGGTTTATAGGCGATCGGACGATCAGAGAGCCTGGGGATTGATGGGCTAATCCGCCAAAGCTCGGCGTGAGCCATGGAGCGAACGGCGTTCGGGAGTCTCGAAAGGTTCTCACGGTGGTGTCTGCCGGTCCCGATCTCAAAACTACATTGCGTACCGCATGAAACGGCTGTCGGCTCTCCTCTGGGTTCCCTATGAATAAGGCTCTATACGGTTGTATACTGCCGAAGGATTTAAATCCAACAGATCTTTGTGACGTCGGAGCCATTCTTTGTCGAGCAATCCGGCGGCGCGAAACCAAAAATCTTACTCATCAAGGATACCGGCTACCAGATCTATCGCGTTTTCTTCACGACCCGAAGCTACCTGGAAAAGAATCCGGAGATTGTACGAAAGTTTGTTGCCGCTTCGGTCAGAGGCTGGCGGGACTATATTCAAGACCCGAGCGCAGCGAATGCGGAAATTGCCAAACGAAACCCGGAGATGAACGTGGAACGGATGAAGTTTAGCTGGAATGCATTGAAAGAGGGAGGCTTCGTTTATGGTTCTGATTCGAGCGGCGCGTTGGTTGGTAAATTCGACCCCTAGCGTTGGAACGAAAACTACCAAATTCTGCGAAGCCTTGGAGTTATCACAAAAGATATCGACCCGTCGCGGGGTTACACGCTGGAATTCACCAAGGGTCTATGATTTCTCAGAGGCCGGCAACTCAGCGTCTGGCAGCACCAGCAATATCAGAATAATTCCAATACAGGCGAACATCCGGAACGCTGCGTCCTGGCCATTCCAAATCTTCGATTGCCACATCAAAAACCATTCTCCGCCCACGGACAAAAAAGCGACAAACCACTGCAAGAGACTGAGGGTTAGGCCAATGATTGCCGGGTTCTTGGCCTGTTGAAAATTGGTCGAAGCGGATTTTAGATTGCGAAAACCGTTGTAAGCTCCCCACCAGCAAAAAAAGGCGGTAGCAGTTTCCCACACGATGATCGTTGCGTAGAAGAGAGTGTCTTCCAATCCGGAAGTGAGCGCGCGCCACTTTCCGTGATTTTCAGGAAAAGTCGTGTCCATACTCAAGACGTGCTCCACGAAATGGTAGTTGGAATCGTAATCGGTTAAGTTGTTGAAAACGACCAACGTGAGGAAGAAGGCGACAGCGGCCACCAGAGCTAATTTGCAGAGGCGAAGGGTCATGGGTTCGGGTGACGGAGCATGATATATGCCGAAGAAGTTGATCTGCTACCGGTAACGCTGTTGCCGTTTAGCCATCGTGGCATTTTTTCGAACTATGTTAAATATATCGTACATTAGTATTGGAGCGAATCTCTGCGCCATCAGGAGGTCCGGTTGAGCGCGATCGAAGCCCGCCTCAAGTCACTCGGATTTCAGCTTCCAGAGCCGCCAGCTCCAGGCGGCAACTACGTCCCGTTCGTGGTCCAGGACTCCTTCGTTTTTTTCGCCGGGGTTATCTCAACCTGGAATGACGCGGTGATTACTGGCACCGTCGGGGCCGACAAAAGTATCCAAGATGGTTACGAAGCGGCCCGCGCTTGTGCTCTCGTTCAGTTGACCAACCTGAAAATAGCTCTCGGCGATTTGGATCGGGTGGACCGTATCATATCCTTGAATGGCTATGTGAATGCAGTTCCTGGATTCGCGGAGTCTCCCCAGGTAATAAACGCTGCTTCCGATCTTCTGGTTGAGCTTTTTGGATCTCGCGGGCTACACGCCCGTACGGCGATCGGGGTATCAGCGCTGCCGAAGAATGCGCTGGTCGAGATTCAGATGGTGGCTGCTGCGCAGCAATGAGCTTGGCCCAGATCCGGCGGCTGCCCATGCGCGTCAACTTAAGAGGTCATGATCAGGATCGCTGTTGGTGGTTGAAGAAAATCGGTCCCGCAGGGACCTGACGAAAGTAGTACGAAGTGCTGGGTTAGCGTTTTTAAAGAGCTATCCATCCCGGACGGGACGATCGACCAATGCTGGAATCGCTGAGCGGGTGTGAGACCAAAAGCCGAGCTTTTCTGTCGTCCCTTACGGGACGCGATCCTTCTCCAATAAAATGCGCGATCGCGACTGGAGATGCGGATCGGGGTTGCTTGCCAATTTGTCATTTGTCATCCGTCATTTGTCATGGCTGCGTAGCAGCTCATGCCTGAATTTACTCTAAGCGCCGCGTCGACGCATGACCGCTGGAATCGCGATCTCTCGCCTCAACTATGCGTTACGTCCGGAGCAGTGATCCATATTGAATGTTTGGATTCGAGCGGCGGCCAGCTTGGGCCTAATTCGACATTAGCTGATTTTCTCCAAATCGAGCGAAATAAGATTCATACGTTGACTGGTCCGGTCTTGGTCGAAGACGCACAACCCGGAGACGTTTTGCAGGTCGAATTTCTGGAGATAACTCATCGAGGCTGGGGATGGTCGAGCATCATCCCCGGCCTCGGATTCTTGCCGGACCGTTTTCCTGCGCCGTTCTTTTTTATCTGGAAGTTAGATGAGAAGGTTTCTAGATCGCTCGCACCCGCTATGGTTCCGTTGCGCCCGTTCTGTGGTGTGGTCGGGGTAGCGCCAGGCGAGGAAGGCGAATTCCGCACCCGTCCTCCAGGCGTATTCGGTGGAAACATCGACGTGCGCGATCTCAGTTCCGGGGCGACCATTCATTTGCCCGTACAAACCCCAGGAGCCCTTCTGTCTCTTGGGGACGCGCACGCCGCTCAAGGAGATGGTGAGGTTTGTATCAACGGTATCGAGTGTCCGGCCGACGTGACCGTACGGCTAAAACTCTTGAAGAATAAAAAACTGACCGCGCCGCTCGTGGAGAGTGCGCCAGCGCGCTCAGAAACGGCCGGAAAGTGGATCATGGTCGAATCGGACACCGAACCGTTGGCCGCGGCTCGCCGGGCCACTCTTCGCATGATTGAGTTTTTGGGAGAACAATGGAATCTCTCTCCGGAACACGCCTACCTGCTTTGCAGTGTCGCAATGGATCTGCGTCTCGCGCAGGTAGTGAACGTGCCGATGGTGACGGTTTGCGCAGCGCTGGAGAAATCTATTTTCGGAGCTAGATAGCAGTCGCGCGCAGTGGATGATAGAGCACTTGGTTCTTTTGCTGCTCATGCAAATTCATGACGGCGAGCAACTATCGATCGTCCCGTCCGGAACGTATCGCTGTTAAAAACGCGACCCAGCACTTCGTACTGGGCCACTACTTTCATTGGGTCCCTGTGGGGCCAGTCTCTCGACGGCCCATCATTAGTTCTCACGTTGACACAGCTGCGCTTCCGCGGGATCGCTCCCGTCTCCCGTATTCCGTATTCCGGCTCTGTTGGCATGTCGTGTGCTGATGCTCACCCGCATGATCGCGATTGGGATAAAAGGGTTCACCAACCTCCTCAACTTGTAGCCCGATGGAACTGCGCCATCTACGCTACTTTGTTGTCGTCGCAGAAGAGTTGAACTTTTGTCGTGCGGCCGAAAGATTGAGAATCGCTCAGCCTCCGTTGAGTGTGCAGATTCGTCACCTCGAGGAAGAGTTGAGAGTCCAGTTATTCTATAGGGTTAAGCGGCGGATCACGCTTTCGCCGGCCGGCGAAGTCTTATTCAGTCAGGCCAGAAGACTTCTCCGAGAAACGGAACAAATCGCGGATCAAGTCCGTGAGGCGGCCTCTGGGAAAACCGGGTCCCTCTCCATCGGCTTTATCGGGACAGCCATGTACGACATTTTACCGGGTGCACTGAGGATCTTTCGTTCTGCATTTCCCAAGATCCAACTCAACCTGGAAGACATTCACAGCGGCCATCAGATCCAGGCGTTGAGGCGCTGCAAGATTGATGTCGGTTTTACTCGGCCGCCGGTTCAGGACGATTTTTTGGAAACCGAAGAGGTGGTGCGGGAGAAATTGATGGTGGCGCTGCCTGAAAAACATCGATTCCGCGACCGAACTGAGATCGCTTTGGCTGACCTCGCCGACGAACCATTTTTGATCTGTTCACCAAACTGTGGTCTACGCAATTTTTACCTGGGCTTGATTCAGGATGCGAGCTTTCGGCCGCGAATCGTTCAAGAGGCAACCCATATCCAGACTCAGATCGGCCTTGTCGCCGCGGGAGTCGGGATTTCTTTGGTACCATGGTCAGCGGCGGGTCTACAGCAAGCTGGTGTTGTCTATCGGCCTCTTAGTTTTCCGCAAGCAAGTCTCAGTAAATTGATGGTGTGGCGAAAAGGACCATGCCCGGTTCATCTGACTGGTTTTTTGGGAGCTGTCCGGCAGGCTGCGGCTTTGTTGCGTACCAGCGTAGCAATCCGACGCGCTTGTCGGCCAGCTCCAGAGGCCGGCTTCGCGATGGTCAATAGCCGATAGGAAGCGCTTTGCGAATAGCCTTTTGGGAGGGATCGCAGCCTGTCTAGGCTCAGGACCCATTTAATCCAGCAGGGTGATAGACCGCTTTGAGCCCTGAGGAGACCTCTTCGGTTCGCCGCTAACACTTAATGTGAATCCAACGTCCCGTCCGTAACAATTTACCGGTGAGCAATCGCGCTTGGAGACGAGATACGGGATAATTTTTCGCGCTAAAGCTGAGCTTCGATAGCTGCCTTATCTATAACCGACCATACTTGCCAAATCTTCTCTCTCCGAAATTCATAGAATACATTCTCGGTAAAGGAAACTCTCTTCCCGTTTACATGGAGTCCAAGGAACTTTCCCTTTGGCGTACAGTCGAATTCTAGCCGGCTCGCTATATAAGGTGGATCGGAAATCAGCATCTGGACATTGAAATAAAGGTCCGGAATTTCATCAAAGTCTCTCTCCAGCATTTCGAGATAACCTGATAACCCGACCCGCCGACCGTTGTGGATCACTTCATCATGAACGAACTGTCCCAGCTTCGGCCAGTCCTGCTTATTCAGGCAGGCAATGTAGTCTCGGTAGACGTCGGAAAGGTCGGTTTTAATCACGGCAATTGCCCCAATCTTTCTACAAGGCCCTGCTGCAAAGGTAGTGTCTCAGTTTGAACTTGGCTGCGCCCGTCGTAGCTTCACGCTCAGGATGGAAGCGGCCAATACCATTGTGATACCGTTTCCAAGCCAGATCGATGGCGCGGCTCGCATCACTCCGTAGATCGTCCACAGCCCGATACCAACTACCAGCATTAACAAGGTCGGCAAGCTGAAGTCGTCGGCACTGCGTGTTCTCCAGGTCTTCACGGCCTGTGGCAGAAACGCGAACGTCGTCAGGAGACCGGCCACAGGGCCTAGGAACTCTATCTTGTCCAAAGTGTCCTCCCTGGCCATCAATGACCGATCCGCACCACCCGCTTGCCGGTCCTGAACGTCACCAAGCGCCACCGTTGGGCGCTCGCGACCGGTCAATGTGTAGCGTTGCATCGGGCTGCGCCTTTCGAACGCCATAGTTAGCTGCACAATGTTTTATGCACCAGTACGCACAAACTGAACATGTAGTATCATGAATGATAGTAAGAGCCGCAGAGCACACGTAAGGCTGGCCGCACTGGCTGCGCCGTTGAGGCGACGCTGTCCGTAATCGGTGGTGTCTGGAAACCGGTGCTCCTCTTCCACTTGCTAGATGGTAAGCTGACGACAATGGCCTGTTCAAGACGTGCGGGAGGATCGAGATCATGTTCGGCAGGCTAAAGGACTGGCGCCGCATTGCTATGCGCTACGACCTTGCCGCCCACACGTTCGTCTCGGCGATATGTGTTGCAGCTACCGTCATCTTCTGGCTCTGATCAATGAGTCCTGAGCCTAGGGGTCTTCACTATCGGAGTCGACTATCTCCTATCGGCTATTGATCGTTGGTTCTGCGCTACCACCCAAGGATCCAGGCAAAGATAAGTGGCGCTACGATCGTAGCGTCTGATTCGATCACGTACTTCGGCGTGTCGAGGGAAAGCTTGCCCCAGGTGATTTTCTCATTCGGCACCGCGCCAGAGTACGAACCGTAGCTGGTCGTCGAATCACTAATTTGGCAAAAGTAACCCCATCGCGGAACACTCTCGCGTCGCAGATCCTGGTGGAGCATTGGTACGACACAAATCGGGAAATCCCCCGCAATACCGCCGGCGATTTGGAAAAACCCGATCAATGAGCTAGCCGAGGTCGTCGTGTACCAGTCGGCCAATTGCACCATGTACTCGATCCCGGTGCGTACAGTATGAACGTTCTGAACGTCGCCAGAGATGCAGTGGCCGGCATACATATTTCCTAGCGTCGAGTCTTCCCATCCAGGGACAAACATCGGTAATTGTTTCTGCATCGCAGCGTAAAGCCAGCTATCCTTGGGATCGATCTGATAATATTTCTTCAACCGATCGTCATTAAGGATCCGATAGAAGAACTCATGCGGAAAAAAACGTTGCCCGTTCTTGTCAGCATCGACCCACTCTTCCAGTACCGCCTTTTCGATACGACGCATGGCTTCCGCTTCGGGGATACAGGTGTCGGTAACTCTGTTCAAATGCTGGTCGAGGAGCGCTTGTTCGTCCTCCGCACGTAACTCGCGCCAATTGGGAATGCGCTTGTAATGGTGATGCGCTACCAAATTGAAAACATCCTCTTCGAGATTCGCTCCGGTGCAGCAGATCGCATGGATCTTGTCCTGCCGTATCATTTCGGCCAAAGAGAGCCCCAGCTCTGCCGTACTCATTGCGCCAGCCACCGTAACCAACATTTTTCCACCATTCTCTAGATGTCGCTGGTAACCTTGGGCAGCATCTTTGAGGGTAGCCGCGTTAAAGTGACGATAGTGGCGGGAAATGAATTCGGTGATCGTGCTCATTTGACAGGAGCCTTTCGAATCTACTGATTCTGACAAAAGATCAATGAATGAATAGCAGACAGCAGATAGCAAATAGCAGAGGAAAGACGACAATCATCAATAATAATTTTCGAGCGCAGCCGGTTTTATCAAGAGACGGATTTGAGCAACCTGCTCCCTAAACCAGATCCAGAAAAAACATGACGGGTCGGATTCAGTCTGGGATGCCCGCTCCATACATTAACCCAATGCGCCCGGAGCCTGTGTCATTCTTCATCTGCTATTTGCTATCTGCTATTTGCTATAGCACTACTGTCGGCGCAGCCGACAATAGTGCACCGGGTGAGAAGATCTTTCAATCGCGCTGCTTTGTTTGCCACGGGCGAGACGGGCGAGGCTCGGGACCCGCTTCGCAAAGTCTGGCGCAGAAGCCACAAGATTTGACCGATCCGAGTTGGCAACGAGGCGTGACCGATGACCAGATAAAAACCGTTATTCGCGCAGGTGGCGCAATTATCGGAAAAAGCGGCGCCATGCCGCCTAATCCGGATCTGACAAATGAGGATTTAAATTCGCTACTGGAATACGTGCGTCATCTGGCTAATACGCGGTAGGATCAGACAGAAATTTCATGCCGCCCTTTGGTCGGCATGAATCCGGTAAGCGGAAAGGTGAATTCGTGCGAACGATAATTCGTGAAACGATACCTGGATCGGTCAAAATAGGAAAAAGCAATGCAAAGCACTGGCCGCAGCCGTTCAATCTGCTATCGGCGTTCTCGGCGTTATTTCTGAAGAGCGTATGCTGAAAGCTGTAGCCGTATTAGGCATGGTGTGGTTCGGAGTTTGTCCGCTTGTGGCGGACGAACCAAATATCAGAGTGGAAGGAGCATGGATGCGAGCGGTTCCGCCATCGGTGTCTGACACCGCGATTTACTTGACGATAACCAATCTGGGAAAGGACAAGGTGGCCTTGACTGGTGGCAAAACGCCGATTGCGGATTCGGTCGAACCGATGATTACAACCAAATCGGGCGAGGGAGCCAAGCAGGAACTAGGCATGGCGTCGGTCGATTCGCTGGAAGTTCCACCTGGTGGGAAGTTAGTGCTCGAACCGGGCGGGAATCATCTGATGGTGATGGGTCTAAAAAAACACCCGGCAGAAGGTGAGAAAGTCAATTTAACGATTACATTGGAGCCAGGTGGTCACGAGATCCGGCTGGAGATACCGGTTTCTCGCAAACCGGTTTCATGAGCACGTCCATTCTTCCCAATCAAAAGGTTCAGCCGAACGAGCGCGGACCATTCTGGTCGAATTGGCGAATCTGGGCTGCTGCCGTGGCACTGCTCTTTGCCTTGGGAATCTCGATTCTCTTTAGCTCGAAGCAGGCAGCGCAACGAGGTTACTTTGGTCAGCGCTTGTTTCCTCCCAAGGAAGCCTTTGATTTTAATTTGATCAACCAAGATGCACAACCGTTTCAGTTACATCAGCTGCGCGGGAAGGTGGTCTTGTTTCTTTTCGGTTTTACTCATTGTCCCAACGTATGCCCTACTTCATTGACCAATCTGGCTGCGGCTTATCAGAAGCTGGGACCTGAACAGCGCAAACAGGTACAGATCCTGTTTTTGTCTGTCGATGCGCAGAGAGACACGCCCATGGCATTGAAAAGCTATGTCCCGTGGTTTGATCCCAGCATTATTGGTCTAAGTGGATCGAAGGAAGCAATCGATCGGACGGTTCAAGAATATGGCGGAAGTTACGAGATAATGCCGGCTTCTTCCAAGGATCCCAATAATTATGGGGTGAACCATTCTGCGTACATCTACCTGATCAATCGGGCTGGTCAGCTTGAGCTGCTATACGACAACGACAAACTCGTCGATACCGACCGGATGGTCGGCGATATCCGCAAAGTTTTGACAGAGAAGAATTAGCCCACTCCGGTATCGCCCTACCGGCGATGGGCATGTCGAGGTCAAATTTGCTATGTGCTATTGGCTTTAGAGATCAAACCATCGTGAATGTCGCCGCATTTTTTCGCAGACTGACCCGGCGGTCTACTTGGAACCATCCTTTTCGATCGATACGTTGGTGGCTTTAATAAGAGCAGAAACTGAATCTCCGACTTTAAGCTGCATTTCACGAACGGATCGAGTTGTAATGACGGCGGCCAGCGGTCCGATTGCGGTATCAATCACTATTTCTGAAAGCACTTTCTCCGAGGTGATCTCACGGATGATACCCGTGACTTTGTTTCGAATGCTGAGGCTCATCTGGCGATCGTCGAATCGGGAAGATGAGAATGCAACGGAAAAGGGGGAAGCGTAAAGCGCTCCCACTAGGTCGGCTGGACGACTACCGAACGGTGATTATGCAGCTCTGCTTTCCCGGTTGCGCGCTTCTTTCGCTGGTTGTAGACAAGTGAGCGATGGACGCGAAACGAACTTTCATCTCGTTAGTCATATTCTTGGCGCCTCTTTCGTTTCTAGTTGCCCAAGACAAAAATAGTAAGGGCGCCTCTTCCGTCCAAAGCGAGCTCGAGGCCATCAAAATAGAACTCAAGGCGCAACAGGATAAGATCGAGCAGCTCTCGCAAGAAATCGCTAAACTGAGTGAAGCAATCAAGGAGAGCGAGGCCAACAAGGAAAAGGTTGCGGCCGAGAAGTCTCCTAGTTCCACTCCGCCGCCCAAGGCCGTAGCGGTGAGTCCAACGCCGACGCCACCCGCTACGGTTGGCGTAGAAAATCCTTCGCCAACTGAACCAAGCGGTACTCGGTCCCATGTCGTCGCCAAAGGTGAGACATTGACTCAAATTGCGAAACAGTACGGCGTGACGGTCGAAGAGATTCAACAGGCCAACAAGATTCAGGACGCAAAGAAACTGCAGATTGGTCAGACGATCAAAATTCCCGGAAGCGCCTCTCCATCGCCATCTCCAGAGGGTGAGAAGCCCTGAGCTGGTCCGTTGGTACGCCGTGAAAGTAGCCGACCATTTTAAAGGTGGGTTCGCGTTTGCGCCTGTTTTTTCTGTGCCATCGGGCTGCCGCAGATTGACGTTCGTAACAAGACTGGTAATGTTTAGCTATGCCCGAAAGGACGCAGAAACCACCAGCTCC
>Ga0209526_10002316_pt1 | contig 12821 bp, 15 predicted proteins | sample JacPinW_OM2H0_M1_FD_188566 | JGI IMG/M metagenome (GOLD analysis project Ga0209526, IMG submission 188566) | Forest soil microbial communities from Algoma, Ontario, Canada - Jack Pine, Ontario site 1_JW_OM2H0_M1 (SPAdes) (version 2) | ecosystem: Environmental > Terrestrial > Soil > Boreal... | reverse complement strand
CACGTCGAGGTCGTCGGTGAGCGCGGTGTTCGTGAACACCGTGTTCGCGTCGACGCTGTGCATGGCGTTCGGGTTGGTCTTCATGTTGGTGCCGGGCGCGACGCCGAAGAAGCCGTACTCGGGGTTGATCGCGTGGAGGCGCCCGTCGTCGCCGAACTTCATCCACGCGATGTCATCGCCGACCGTCTGCACGGTCCACCCGGGCAACGTCGGCACCAGCATGGCGAGGTTGGTCTTGCCGCACGCCGACGGGAACGCGGCCGCGATGTACTGGGACACGCCGGCCGGATTGGTGAGCTTCAGGATCAGCATGTGCTCCGCGAGCCAACCCTCGTCGCGCGCGATCACCGACGCGATGCGCAACGCGAAGCATTTCTTGCCGAGCAACGCGTTGCCGCCGTACCCGGACCCGTACGACCAGATCTCGCGAGTCTCCGGGAAGTGCACGATGTACTTCTCGTCGGGGTTGCACGGCCATGCGACGTCGGCTTGGCCCGGCTCGAGCGGTGCGCCAACCGAGTGCATGCAGGGGACGAAGTCGCCGTCGTCGCCGAGCACGTCGAGCGCGGCCTGGCCCATGCGGGTCATGGTCCGCATGCTGACCACGACGTAGGGGGAGTCGGTGATCTCGACCCCGATGTACGACAGCGGCGAACCGAGCGGTCCCATGCTGAACGGGACGACGTACATCGTGCGGCCGCGCATCGCGCCGCGGAAGAGCCCGGTGAGGGTCTCGCGCATCTCGGCCGGAGGCACCCAGTTGTTCGTCGGGCCGGCGTCGCTCTGGCTCTCGGAGCAGATGAACGTGCGGTCCTCGACCCGGGCGACGTCGCTCGGGTCGGACGCGGCCCAATACGAGTTGGGTCGCTTGGTCGCGTCGAGCTGCACGAACGTGCCCGCCTCGAGCAGCTGCGCGTACAGACGGGCCTTCTCGTCGTCGGAGCCGTCACACCAGTGGACCGCGTCCGGCTCGCACAGCTCGGTGATCTCGTCGACCCAGCGGAGCAGCTTCGGATTCCCGGTGGTCACGTTGGTTGCGACGCTCACGACCAGCTCCTTGTGCGGCTCAGAAGATCGAATCAGTGTACGGCGCGTCAGAAACCAGTACTCAAGTTGGAGCAAACTCGTACCGGAGCGTGTTCGTCTCCACCTGATTCGGGAGGCCGGGGTGGGCGTGCTGACGTGGATCGTCGTCGGGTTCGCGGCCGGCGTGCTCGCGAAGGGTGTGACGGGCGTCCGCGGCGCGGGCTGCGTCACCACGATTCTCATCGGGGTGCTCGGTGGCCTGCTCGGCGGAATCTTGTTCCGGGCCGCCGGGGAACGGGGTCTGACCGGGTTCAGCTGGCGATCCCTGCTGGTGGCCACGATCGGTTCCGTCGTGCTGCTCCTGGCCTACAGCGTGGTCGCCGGTGGCGGGCGGCGGGACCGCCGCAATCGCCGCTCCTGACGAGTGGACGCGGCCGCTACAGGCCGTTGCTTTCAGGTGGGGCAGCCGCGACGGAAACGCGTCAGACGCGGGCGGTGGGAAGACCCATGTCGACCTCGGAGCCGAGCGCGATCGCGGTCGCCCGCCCGTCGGCGTCGAGGTGGAACGTCACCCGCTGACCCTGCCGGACCGTGCGCAGGATCGAGTGCTCGAGCGCGTCCGTCGCGAGCACGAACTCCGCCCTGTCGGTGTCACGGAGGAGCGCGCCCTCACCGGTGAGCGGGTCGTAGGAACGGATGACGCCCTGCATCGCGCTACGGCTTCTGGATCTTGCCGGCCTTGAGGCAGCCGGTGCACACGTGGATCCGTCGGGGCGCGCCGTCGACGATCGCCCGGACCCGCTGCACGTTCGGGTTCCAGCGGCGTTTGTTGCGACGGTGCGAGTGGCTGAGACGCATGCCGAAGTGCGGACTCTTGCCGCACACTTCGCAGACGGACGCCATGGGAGGACCTCGGAGAGAGTCGATCGAACGGGGCGCCGGACGCGGGCCCGAGACCAAGGGAGGCTAGCAGGGGCGCGCACCGGGACCTCGACGCTCCGGTTCCGACACGAGGTCACGGCGGTACGATCCGCCTATGAGCGCCCTCGACCGGTTGGGACCGCCGGAGCTGCGCACGGTCGTCAGCCGTTACCGGGACGCGCTGCGTGCCCATCAGGAGGAGCTCAACCGGCTGAACGTGTATCCGGTGCCCGATGGCGACACCGGCACGAACATGGCCCTCACGCTCGAGTCGGTCACCAACGAGATCGGCACCGCGGAGTCGATGCCGGAGGTGTGCCGCGCCGTCGCGCACGGATCCTTGATGGGGGCCCGCGGCAATTCCGGGGTGATCCTCTCCCAGATCCTGCGCGCGCTCGCCGACACCTTCTCCGACCTCGACGGCGCCGGCGGGGCCGACGTGGTCGCCGGGTTGCGCCATGCCGCCGACGCCGCGTACCAGGCGGTCATGCGCCCCGTGGAGGGCACGATCCTCACCGTGGCCCGGGAGGCGGCCGAGGCCGCGGAAGCCGCCCAGGCCGACGGCCGGGGTGCGCTCGTCGACGTGCTCGACGCCGCGCTGACAGCGGCCCGCGAGTCGGTGGCCCGCACACCGGACCTGCTGCCGGTACTTCGCGAGGCCGGTGTGGTCGACGCCGGCGGTCACGGGTTCACCCTGCTGCTCGCGGCGTTCCTCGAAGTGATCGACGGACGGCCGATCCCGGATCCCGAGGTGATCCACACTCCCGCCGCGGTCGAGGCCCATCTGCGCGGCGGTGACGTGTCGTCGCTGCGCTTCGAGGTGATGTACCTGCTCGACGCCGATGACGCGACGATCCCTGCGTTCAAGGACGCGTGGGATGCGATCGGCGATTCGATCGTGGTCGTCGGCGGCTCCGGGCTGTGGAACTGCCACGTGCACACCAACGACATCGGTGCCGCGATCGAGGCCGGTATCGAGGCCGGTCGCCCGGCTCGGATCCGGGTCACCGATCTGCAGGACCAGGTCGAGGAGGAGGCGTGGGTCCGCGAGCACGCCGGCGACATCCCCGGGCCCGCGGCGCACACCTTCGCGCCCGAAGAGGTGACGACCGCAGTCGTCGCGGTCGCTGTTGGCGAGGGTGTCCGTCGACTGTTCGCGAGCCTCGGTGTGCAGGTCGTCGTGGCCGGCGGGCAGTCGATGAACCCGTCGACGGCGCAGATCCTCGAGGCGGTGGAGGCGTGCAACGCGCAGAGCGTCGTCATCCTGCCGAACAACAAGAACATCGTGCCGGTGGCCCGTCAGGTTGCCGAGGTGACCACGCGCGACGTCGCGGTCGTGCCGACGTCGTCGGTCGTCGAGGGTCTGGCCGTCCTCGTCTGCTACGACGGTGCCGCGCCGCTCGACTCGAACGCCAAGTCGATGCAGGAGTCGCTCGAGCGGATCCGGTCGGGCGAGATCACGCAAGCCGTGCGCGACGGCGTCGCGGAGTGCGGGCCGATCGCGGCCGGTGACTGGATCGCGCTCGACCGCGACGGGATCCACGTTGTGGCGCCCACCCCGGCCGACGCGGCCATCGGCCTGCTCGACCGCCTCGTCGACGACGACAGCGAGCTCGTCACGGTGCTCGTGGGCGCGGACGCCGACCGCGGCGCGACCACACGCATCGAGCAGCACCTCGCGTTCGCCCACCCGCACGTCGAGATCGAGTTCCACCAGGGCGACCAGCCGCTGTACCCGTACCTGATCGGGGTGGAATAGCCATCGGAGCCGACCGGTCGCAGCGCGGCGGACAGACGCTTCGCGACCTGGGCCACCTGCCGCTCGCCGACCTCGGGGTGAAGGAACGGCTGCGTGAGCGGCTGGCGGTCATGGAGATCGAGACCGCGCTCGACCTGCTCCAGCACTATCCCCGCCGCTACCACGACCGCACCAAGCAGGCCGAGATCGCCGAGCTGCGTGAAGGCGACGAAGCGACGGTGTTCGCAGAGGTGCGTCGCATCTCGGCGCGCCAGACCCGCAACCGCCGCGCGCTCGTCGAGGCGGTCATCTACGACGGCACGTCGTTGCTCAACGTGACGTTCTTCAACCAGCCCTGGCGCGCGAAGCAGCTGCGCGAAGGGACGCAGGCCGCGTTCTTCGGCAAGGTCGATCTGTACCGCGGCCGGCGCCAGCTCACGAACCCCGTCGTCGACATTCTCGGGGCAGAGGGCGAGAACACCGCCACGGTCGTGCCCGTGTATCCGCAATCGGGCAAGGCCGAGGTGTTCACGTGGCAGATCCGTGACGCGGTCCATCGCGTGCTCGAGGAGATCGGGGACCTCGCCGAACCGCTCCCCGCAGGGGTCCGCGACGAGCTCAAGCTGCGCGAGCGCACCTGGTCGTACCACCAGGTTCACGAGCCTGAGAGCACCGAGACGGCACGGCAGGCCCAGCGCCGGTTGCGCTTCGACGAGTTCCTGCGCATGCAGGTCGGGCTCGTGGCGCGCAAGCGCGCGGTGGAGCGTGAGCAGTCGGGGATCCGTCATGCCGTCGATGGCCCGCTGGTACCCGCCTTCCTCGACCGGCTCCCGTTCGCGCTGACCAAGGACCAGAGGCGTGCGATCGACGAGATCCGGTCCGACATGGCGTCGCCGGCTCCGATGCACCGCCTGTTGCAGGGCGACGTCGGCTCGGGCAAGACAGTCGTCGCGCTCGCGTCGATCCTCTACGCGGTGCAGGGTGGATACCAGGGTGCGCTGATGGCCCCGACCGAGGTGCTCGCCGAGCAGCATCACACCGTGGTGTCGCGCATGCTCGACGGGCTCACGGTCGCCGACAAGGGGACGCTCACGGGCGAGCGTCCGGTGCGGGCCGCGCTGCTCACGAACCGCACCGGTGCCGCCGAGCGCCGGACCCTTGCCGCCGGCCTCGCGAGCGGCGAGATCGACGCTGTCGTCGGCACGCACGCGCTGATCTACGGAGAGCTCCCGTTCGCTCGTCTCGGCGTGGCCGTCGTCGACGAGCAGCATCGCTTCGGCGTGGAGCAACGCGCCTTGTTGCGCGGGTTGGGGAGCGGGCGCAGCGATCGACGCGATCCGGACGTTCTCGTGATGACCGCGACGCCGATCCCGCGCACCGCGGCGATGCTCGTGTACGGCGACCTCGACAAGTCGGAGTTGCGTGAGATGCCGCCCGGTCGGACGCCGATCCTCACGAGCGTCGTCGGACCCAACCCGCTCGAGCGGGAGGCCGCCTACGAACGACTGCGCACCGAGGTCGCGGCCGGGCACCAGGCATACGTCGTGTGCCCGCTCGTCGAGGGCTCGCTGCGCACGGAAGCCAAGGCCGCGACCCAGGAGCTCGAGCGGCTCGCGTCCGAGGAGCTCGCGGGCTTGCGACTCGGCTTGTTGCACGGGCAGCTGAAGGCGTCGGAGAAGGAGGCCGCGATGGCGGCGTTCCGCGCCGGCGACATCGACGCGCTGGTGGCCACCACCGTGATCGAGGTCGGCGTCGACGTGCCCAACGCCACGATCATGATCGTCGAGGACGCCGACCGCTTCGGCCTGTCGCAGCTCCACCAGCTGCGCGGTCGGGTGGGGCGCGGCGGCGATCAGTCGTGGTGCTTCCTCTTCACCGACCCCACGACACCCGAATCGCAGGCCCGCATGGCGGCGATGGCCGAGTCGACCGACGGCTTCCTGCTCGCCGAACGGGACCTCGAGATCCGGGGCGCGGGCGAGGTGTTCGGCGAGCGGCAGGCCGGGCTCGGCGACCTCAAGCTCGGTCGCATCCCGCGCGACGTGAAGTATGTGGCGGCGGCCCGCCGCGCCGCGGAGCGGCTGCTCGACGACGACCCGACGCTGGCCCGGCACCGCCAGCTCGCCGAGGAGGTCGAAGACCTGCTCGGCGACGCGGTGGAGTTCCTGTTCAAGAGCTGAGCTCGACCCGGCATCGGCGTCGCTCGGCGACGCGAATCCGGGTACATGCGGCGTGGGCGCGAGGATCGAGCATGTCCCGACCGAGTCGCGGGCACGGGCGGACCCTCCGCGTGATCGCGGGCGACGTCGGGGGCCAGACGCTCGTGGCGCCCCGCGGTGAGCGCACCCGACCGACCGCGGGCCGAGTGAAAGAGGCGCTGTTCGCCGCGCTCGGCGCCGACCGGGTGGTCGGCGCGTCGGTGCTCGACGCGTACGCCGGCAGCGGGGCGCTGGCGATCGAGGCGCTGTCACGGGGCGCGGCGCGGGCCGTGCTGGTCGACCGGGACGTCGGTGCGGTCGACGCCATCCGCCGCAACCTCGGGAGCACCCGCCTCGTGGGACGGGCCCGGGTGCAGCGCCGCAACGTGACGGCGTTCCTGCGCGACCCGCCGCCTCCCGAGGCACCGTTCGACCTCGTGCTCCTCGACCCTCCCTACGACCTCGCGCCCGGTGAGCTCGCGACCGTGCTCGAAGCCCTGGCCGCGCCGGGATGGGTGTCGCACGACGCGACGGTGGTGGTGGAGCAAGCGGCCGGATCGCCGCTCCCGCCGGTGCCGCGCGGCTGGGAAGCACGGTGGGAGCGCGCCTACGGGGATACGCTCGTGCGGATCCTCGGCCCGTAACGGGGCCCGGGTCCGTCCCACGCCGCCGCCCCGCCTGGCTACTCACCAGGAGACCGTGCCCACTTGGCCATTGCGCTCTGCCCAGGATCGTTCGACCCGGTCACCAACGGCCACGTCGACATCATCGAGCGGACCGCGCGGCATTTCGACGAGGTCATCGTCGCGGTGATCCGCAACCCGCAGAAGGCGCAGTCGCTCTTCACCCTCGAGGAGCGCCAGGAGATGCTGCGCGAGGTGTGCGGGCACCTGTCGAACATCAGGATCGAGTTCTTCAAGGGCCTGCTCGTCGACTTCGCCGCGGAGCACGGTGCCGACGCGATCGTCAAGGGCCTCCGGGCGGTGTCCGACTTCGACTACGAGCTGCAGATGGCGCAGATGAACCAGCGCCTCTCGGGGATCGACACCTTCTTCATCTCCACGAGCCCGCAACACTCGTTCCTGTCGTCGAGCCTGGTCCGCGAGGTCGCCCGCTTCGGCGGCGACGTGTCGAGCATGGTGCCGCCGCTCGTCGGAAAGCGGCTCGAGGAACGCTTCGGGCGCGGTGGCGACCGTGACTGACGCGGTCGGGCACGGTCCGGGCCATGGCGCCGTGCACGACACCGAGGCCCTGCTGCTCCGGGTCCAGGAGCTCGTGGAGGGCGGCCGGTCGATGCCGATGTCGGCCTCGGTGCTCGTCAACCGGGACGAGCTGCTGGTCCTGCTCGAGGATGCGGTCGCGAACCTGCCCGAGGAGCTGCGTCAGGCCCGGTGGCTGCTCAAGGAGCGCGAGGAGTTCCTCGCCCAGGCCCGCCGCGAGGCCGACGACATCGTCGAGGCCGGCCGGGTGCAGGCCGAGCGGATGGTCGAGCGCACCGAGGTGGTCCGCGAGGCCCGCCGGCGGGCCCAGGCCCTCGTCGACGACGCCGAGTCGGCGGCCCGGGCGTTGCGGCACGAGGCCGAGGACTACGTCGACCAGCGGCTGGCGTCGTTCGAGGTGGTGCTCGAACGCACGATGCAGGCCGTGCAGAAGGGCCGTGAGCGGCTCCAGGTCGTGGTCGACCTCCCCACCGAGGAACCGGCCGGCGACCAGGCCGAGGCGACCTTCTTCGACCAGGATCAGGGGTAGCCCCACCCCACCTGGAAGCATCTGGAAATCGGCCCTCACCTGCTACGATCGTCTGGTCTTTGGCCGCGTCGTCACCGGCGCGCGCCGTCCCGCTCCGAGTCCCGGACCAGGTTCATGACCGGACTTCGCACCAACGTCGCCGACCTCCTCCACCGACCCGGGTCGCGTCGCGCCCTGCAGCTGCACGCACCGGTGCCGGGGCTCGCGGTGACGGCGTCGGCGATCCCGGACGACGAGCCGGTCGTCCTCGACGTGCTGCTCGAGCGGGTACACGAAGGGGTGCTCGTGCGCGGCGCGGTGCGCGCGCACTGGGCCGCCCCGTGCAGCCGATGCCTGCGCCCGGTCGGCGGCGAGCTCGACTGCGAGATGCAGGAGCTCTTCGAGCCGACGCCGCTCGACGGTGAGACGTATCCGCTCGAGCACGACCACATCGACCTCGCGCTCCCGGTCCGCGACGCGGTGCTGGTCGAGCTGCCGCTCGCACCACTGTGCGGTCCCGACTGCGCCGGGCTCTGCCCGGTGTGCGGGCGCGACCGCAACGACGACCCCTGCTCGTGCGACGAGAAGACGTCCGACCCCCGGTGGGCGGCGCTCTCGCAGCTCGAGCTCTGACGTTCCGCCGGAGGAGAGATGGCCGTCCCGAAGCGCAAGACCCCGCGGAGCCGCACACGGTCGCGCCGCGCCGCGAACTGGCGCCTCGACGCACCGCCGCGTTCGCTGTGCCCGAACTGCGGCGCAGCGAAGCTGCCGCACACCGTCTGCGGGAACTGTGGTTGGTACCGCGGCCGCCAGGTGCTCGAGGTCGAGTAGATGGCGCGCAGGTAGTCACATGGGACGAATCCGGATCGCGGTCGACGCCATGGGGGGTGACCGCGCTCCGGACGAGATCGTCGCCGGCGCGCTGCAAGCGGTCGACGACGTGGGCGTCGACGTCGTGCTCGTCGGGCCGGAGCCGACCGTGCGCGCGCTGCTCCCAGGCGGTGAGCCGCCGCCTGGTGTCACGATTCTCGACGCGCCCGACGTGATCGGGATGCACGACGACCCCGCGTCGTCGGTCCGAACCCGCAAGGAATCGTCGCTGGTCCGCTGCGCGGAGGCGGTGCGCGACGGTGTGGCCGACGCGATGGTCGGCGCCGGCAACACGGGCGCGACCATGGCCGCCGCGCTGCTGCGGATGGGCAGGGTGCGCGGTATCTCGCGGCCGGCGATCGCGGTCACCATCCCCCGCGTCGGGGGAGTGCCGCAGTTGCTCGTCGACGGGGGGGCCACGGTCGACTGCTCACCCGAGTGGTTGGTGCAGTTCGCCGCGATGGGACGGGCGTACGCGCGCATCCGTCTGGGTGTCGACGAGCCGGCGATCGGGCTGCTGTCGAACGGCGAGGAGTCGGGCAAGGGCGACGAGCTGCGCAAGAAGGCGTTCGCGCTGCTCACCGGCACGCCGGGGTTCGTCGGCAACGTCGAGGGACGCGAGCTGATGTCGCCGCGGCCCGACGTGATCGTCACCGACGGCTTCACCGGGAACGTCGCGTTGAAGGCGCTCGAAGGTGCGGTGAAGACTGTCGCCGACCTCGTCTTCGGTGTGCTGGGGCGCGACGAGCTGAAGGACGCGGCGCGCGTCGTTGCGCCCGCTCTGCTCGAGGTGGCCGGCGAGCTGGACCCCGACACGACTGGGGGCGCCATGCTGCTCGGTGTCAACGGCGTGTGCGTGATCTCGCACGGCTCGTCGTCGGCCCGGGCGATCGTGAACGCGGCCCGGCTGGCGCGTGACTGCGTCACCGCGGGCATCGTCGACCGGGTGGAGGAGTCGATAGGGCGTGCCGGCTGAGACCCATGTCGCCCGCGGGCCGGTCGACCCCGACGACGTTTTCCGTGTCGTTCGGGGTCACCTCGCCGAGATCCTCGAGCTCGACGACGAAGAGGTCACGCTCGACGCGGCCGTGGTCGACGACCTGCACGCCGACGAGCCCGCGATCCTCGAGCTCGTCGAGGCCATCGAGGAAGAGATGGGCGAGCGAACCGTCGGCTTCTCGATCGACGACGACGACTTGGCCGACCTGCGCACGGTCCGCGATTACGTCGACTACGTCGTCGACCGCTTGCGGAGCACGCACGGATGACTGAGCCCACCCCCGACGTCGACGAGCGCGGCGGTGGCCTGGCCCGGCTCGAGGACCGCCTGGGGTGGCGGTTCCGCGACCGCGCGGTGCTGCTCGGCGCGCTGGCCCACCGGTCGTGGTGCGCCGAGCACGCCGAGGCCGAGTCCAACGAACGGCTGGAGTTCCTCGGCGACGCGGTGCTCGGGCTGGTCGTCACCGATCGCGTGTACCACCTCTACCCGGAGCTCCCCGAGGGCGAGCTGGCCAAGGTGCGGGCCGCCGTCGTCAACGCCGAGGTGCTCGCGCAGCTCGCGGTCGAGGTCGGGCTCGGGTCCGAGCTGCTGCTCGGCAAGGGCGAGGACGCGTCCGGTGGGCGCATGAAGCCGTCGATCCTCTCCGACGCGATGGAAGCCGTGATCGCGGCGGTGTACCTCGACGGGGGATGGGACGCGGCCAATGGGCTGGTGCTGCGGCTCCTCGCCGGGCGGATCGCCGAGGCCGCGGCCGGTCCCGGCGGCCACGACTACAAGACCCGCCTGCAGGAGCTGGCGGCCCGCCGGTTCGACCGGCTACCGCGCTACCAGGTGAGCGGCCACGGTCCCGACCACGCGAAGCGGTTCTTCGCGACGGTCCTGCTCGACGGCGAACCCCGCGGCAGCGGCGAGGGCCGGTCGAAGAAGCAGGCCGAGCAGGCCGCAGCGAAGGCCGCCTGGCTGTGGCTGCGCGAGCTCGGCGCCGACGAGGACCTCGAGGGCGGTGTCACCGACGACGTCGGCGTCCCGAGCGGCGAGCTCGAGCACCCGAACGGCGCGGCGGACAGCGGTGTGGGGAAGGACGCGGATGCCGGAGTTGCCTGAAGTCGAGGTCGTACGACGCGATCTCGACCGCGAGGTCGCGGGAAAGAAGATCAAAGCGGTCGAGACCAACGGCGCCCGCACGGTTCGCCGTCACAAGAACCGGGCCGAGTTCGCGGCGAGATTGGAGGGCAAGCGCGTCACGGGCGTCGGGCGGCGCGGGAAGTACCTGCTCGTCCGACTCGAGGGTGGCGAGGTCCTCGTGATCCATCTCGGGATGTCGGGCCAGCTGCTGCGCGCGAAGTCGGCGAAGCAGGCCCTCCCGAAGCACACCCACGTCGTCATCACGTTCACGCAGGGCGGCCAGTTGCGCTTCGTCGATCCGCGCACGTTCGGGGAGATGTTCGTGACCACGTACGACGAGCTGGAGCACGACGTCGACGAGCTCGCGCACCTCGGTCTCGACCCGCTCGAGCAGACGATGTCGTGGGAGCGCTTCGGTGAGCTGATCGCGTCGCGCAGCACGAAGCTCAAGTCGGCGCTGATGGATCAGACGTTTCTCGCCGGCATCGGCAACATCTACAGCGACGAGATCCTGTTCGAGGCCGGCCTGCGCTGGGACCGCATGACCGACTCGCTGTCGCCGGAAGAGGTCCGCCGCCTGTACCGGGCGATGATGGAGATCCTCCAGGAGGCGGTGAAGCACCGGGGCTCGTCGCTCGCCGACCAGCAGTACGTCGACGTGTTCGGCCAGCCCGGCGGTTACCAGCTGCACCACAACGTGTACGCGCGCGAGGGAGAAGCGTGCCGGCGTTGCCGGCGCCCGATCGTGCGTCAACGAGTGGGCGGGCGCTCCACGTTCTTCTGTGACACCTGCCAGGTGTGACGGCCGGGATCCGGCGCCATGTCGTCGTCCACGGTCAGGTGCAGGGCGTGTACTTCCGCGACTCGGTCCGGCGGCTGGCGCGTGACCTCGGCGTCTCGGGCTGGATCCGCAACCGCCCGGACGGCGCGGTGGAAGCGGCCTTGGAAGGCGCGCCGGACGCCGTCGAGCGCATCATCGAGTGGTCCCACCAGGGGCCGCTCGGCGCCCGGGTCGACCAGGTCGAGGTCTACGAGGAGCAGCCCAGCGGCGAGACTGGTTTTCGGGTGCTGTGAGCACCCACGCGGCGTCGTTTTCGCACGGTGGCGGCACACCACCACGACGCCGAGCTGCACGTCGGCCCGGGTCCCCGAGGCCGGCCAGAGGTGTCGCTACGCTCGCCCTGCGGAGTGAAGGGAGCCCCCCGGCGTGTTCCTGAAATCGTTGACCCTCCGGGGTTTCAAGTCGTTCGCCGACAAGACGACGCTCGAGTTCGAGCCCGGCGTCACGGTGGTCGTCGGACCGAACGGCTCGGGGAAGTCGAACGTCGTCGACTCGGTCGCGTGGGTGCTCGGCGCGCAAGCCGCGCGCAGCCTGCGCGGCGCCAAGATGGACGACGTCATCTTCGCCGGCACGCCCGATCGGCCCGCGCTGGGTCGGGCCGAGGTCTCGCTCACGATCGACAACAGCGCGGGGCTGCTGCCCATCGATTTCTCCGAGGTGACGCTCACCCGCACGCTGTTCCGCACCGGCGAGTCGGAGTACCAGATCAACGGCGCGCCGTGCCGCCTCCTCGACATCCAGGACCTGCTGTCCGACTCGGGCATCGGTCGCCAACAGCATGTGATCGTGGGCCAGGGCCAGCTCGACACGATCCTCAATTCCCGGCCAGAGGACCGTCGCGCCGTCGTCGAGGAGGCCGCGGGCATCCTCAAGTTCCGGAAGCGCCGGGAGAAGGCCGAGCGGCGGCTCGAGGCCACCGAGGGCAACCTGCTGCGCCTGCAGGACCTCCTGCGCGAAGTGCGTCGTGGTCTCGCGCCGCTGCAGCGTCAGGCCGACGCCGCCCGCCGCCACGGCGGCCTGGTCGCCGAGCTGCGCGACATCAGGCTGCACCTTGCGGGGCACGAGATCGCCGGGTTGCAGACGCGACGTGAGCGGCTGCGCGACAAGCGTGGCGAGCACGACACCCAGGACCGTGCCGTGCGGGTCCGGTTGCGCGATCTCGACTCCGGCGTGCTCGAGGCCGAGCACGCCCTGACCGCACTCGGCGACGACGAGCTGGCCGACGCGCTGGTGCGGGTCGAGTCGTTGCGCGAGCGCGGGCGGGGCTTGCGCGCGCTCGCCGCGGAACGCGGGCGCGGCCTGGAACGAGAGCTCGCAGCCGCGGCCGACACCGGTGTCGTAGAGACGCTCGTCGCGGACGCGGCGGCGCTCCGG
>Ga0209526_10002315_pt1 | contig 12826 bp, 14 predicted proteins | sample JacPinW_OM2H0_M1_FD_188566 | JGI IMG/M metagenome (GOLD analysis project Ga0209526, IMG submission 188566) | Forest soil microbial communities from Algoma, Ontario, Canada - Jack Pine, Ontario site 1_JW_OM2H0_M1 (SPAdes) (version 2) | ecosystem: Environmental > Terrestrial > Soil > Boreal... | reverse complement strand
CACGAGCCTTCGCCTGATCGACCAGATCACGCAGTTCTTGGGCGAACTTCGTGTGCCCCTGCCGGGCGGCCTGGGCGGCGACCTGCATGGCAATCGCGTAGAATCGTTCGTCATCGCCCTCGGCGTGACTTCGGATCAGGGCCTTGACGTGATCCGCGGTTGCCATTCTCCCGTATCCCCATGCGCCAAGGTCTTCGTTTCCTTAGCGCCCTCGTTTAAGGCATTTCAGCGTTACTGTGACTGATATCTCGTTAAGAAGCTTTTACAATGGACGGATTCCTGCGTCGAGGTTCCGTCAATGGCCGTCCGGCGTGAGCTGCACCGGCGGGACCGTTGGGCGGTTGTGACTCTAACGCTTGTTTCGCACGGGCGACCTTTTCGAGGATTCGGCCTGCAGACTTGGCCCAGATGAAGGGGTTAATCGGTATTGTGTTTCACCAGATAGGGTCAATGCAAGTTGAATCGCTTCGCCAAAATATCAAGCGCGGCGCCGATTATTTGCTCCGGGTCTTTGCCAAGCTGCTTGAACGTTTTGGTATCAGCAGATCGATCAAAGAACCGCGCCGCAGTACGGAGTGCTCCAACCCGATCACCGGCCGCCCACGCGGCACGAATTTGGTCGCTCTTGCAGTTCATGTCATCGGCTTCTCTGTGACGTCGAACGCACTGAACTGTGCTTAGCGAGGCCCAGTGAGAAGTTCGGGGGTAATTCCCGGTCTCAGTGCCCGACTAACAAATCGTTGTGCTGACCAGCCAACGGCCGCTAACCTACTGTTGCCTGCAGCGCCGAACGCGGCATGTTGACAGGAACGATTGGACGCCACCGTACGGAAATGGCCTCGTCTGCCCATCAAATACAGGGCAAAATACTCCGCCGGGAGACGGTGCCGGACGAGTACCGAATTTATCGCGCGGGCTTGGAATGGGATCTCACCGATCCGATTGTTATTGAGTCTCGCCAGGACTTCAAGTCGGAGCCTCGTTGGCGTGACCAGATGGAGCCGTACCATCACCAGGTCACGAACCTGATTACGTTCTGCCGTCGGCTCCCAGTGACGTTGCTGGCTGACGATGTTGGCCTAGGAAAAACCATCAGCGCGGGGCTTGTCGCGAGCGAGCTGATTTGTCGCTCCCGCGTGTCAAAAATCCTAATCGTTTGCCCCAAACTGTTAGGTCCGCAGTGGCAAGAAGAATTGCAGACCAAGTTCAACATTCCGGGCCAGCTCGCCGCCGGAAGGAAACTAATAGACGCCGATCCTGAAGGGGTCGGCGCCGTCATTACGACCTATCACACGGCGCGCCTGTATCTCGACAACATTCCGGAAGATCGCTTCGAGATGCTGGTGCTCGATGAGGCGCATAAGCTCAGGAACCTTTATGGTGTCGATCCGCCGCCCCAGGTCGCGGTGCGGTTTCGTGACGCTTTGGAGAAGCGACGATTCCGTTACGTCCTCAGCGCATGGTGGTGTTTACGGGGCGCCTAGAGACTCAAACGACCATTCAGGAGTTTCTTGAACGCAAGGGTGTAAAGATCGGCATCATCAATGGTGACTCTGGGCGGCGCAATCAAGATACCATTGCCCGGTTCAAGAAGAATCCGCCTGAAATCCATGTGATTGTGTCCACCGAAGCAGGGTCGGAGGGCATCAATCTGCAAGTTGCCAACGTGCTTGCGAATTATGACCTTCCCTGGAATCCGATGATCGTAGAGCAGCGCATCGGTCGCATTCAGAGGCTGGCATCGGAACACCGGAGCGTCAGTATTTTCAATATGATTCTGCGAGGCACGTTCGAGGAGTACATCGTCGGCCGATTGATGGAAAAACTACAGATGGCAGCCCATGCGGTGGGCGACATGGAAGCGCTGCTAGAAGCCTCAGGTATCAGCGATGACGAAGAGAACGGGGACGCCACGTTTGACGAAAAGATCCGCCGCTTGGTGATCGCAGCGCTGGCGGGCAAGGACGTTGAGGCCGCCACCCGGCAAGAAGAAAAGAGCATTTCTGACGCGAAGGCCGAGCTGGTACGCGAGGAAGAGAACATCAACCGAATGTTGGGCGGAATGGAGGGTCGGGAGTATGTGGGCCCGCGCGCTCCGACGTTGCCTGCGGTCGAACGGTCGATGGATGCACGCGAGTTTACACTTTCTGCACTTAGAAGCCTGGGAGCGCGTGTTTCCACGCATGCAGACGGTATTTATGTTGCTGAGCAAAACGGAGGCCGCGAATTCATTCGGTTTGAGGAAAACGTCGATGACGCCTTTGTTCGATCTACGTTGTATGCGCCGGGCACGCCCGCCTTTTCGCGGCTGGTGAGCAGCATCATCGCCACCGGAATTCATCGGGTTCGCGACGGTGATTCAAATCCAGCGAAACAGGCGGAACATTTTGCGAAGAATTGGGTGGCTTCGTTCAGCGGCAGCCCTGAGTCGATCGAGATCGAGGAGGTTCGACGCTCTTATGAAGGGACGGCCCTGATCCGGGTTCGCGCGACCGTCGCTCACGACAGCTATGAGCGGCTTGTGCTAGTCCCATGCTCGCCTTCGGAACACTACGTGGTCTCTGGTCGATCGGGTGTTGCGAGAGTGGCCGACGTCATCGAGGATGTCTCGTCTGTCGGCGTCAAGGCCGAACAGTTGGCGAGCGTTGCTGAGTTGGACCCTGGTACCGGGGAGTTCTCCCGGTTCTACCTAGAAAGACGGGCTCAGGAAATGGCATCGGCGAATGGCGATGCTCGCAAGCGCAAAAAGCTCGAGGATGACTTCACGCCGCGTCTTGACATGACAATTGTTTCGCTGGACGGAACGGTGCATCGCCAAGTCAAGATGCGGGTGCACTACAAGCTGAGTGGCGATCATCGCTATGTCAGTGCGGTGTGCGTCATTCCGTCCTCAGAAACGGTGAGCGAAGCGCCACCGCTGGGGCAATGTGCAAAAACAGGGGCGGCAGCGCCGAGTGACTGCCTAATGCGGTGCGAAATCAGCGGTCATGCCGTGCTAAGGCATCTGTTGGTTCAATCCGATGTAAGCTCACGGCGGGCGCTTCCGGAGCATAGCGTTATCTGCGGGCTCAGCGGCCAACGAATCCTTTCAGATGAGGCCGAGATGTCGGCGGTCAGCGGAAGGGTGGTTGCTTCTTCGATGCTCAAGACTTCGGCCTTGAGCGGCAAGCGTGCCGAACCCGAGCACTTTGCCGAATGCGCATTCACTGGCGTCGCGGCCCTCGCCAGCGAACTGGCGATTAGCGAGGTCTCCGGAAAGCCCTATCGCCCCGACCAGCAAGTGCGCTCGGTGGTTTCTGGCAAGATGGGTCATCGCAAAGAATTCATCGAGTGCCACGAAACTCGACAGCCACTGTTATCGATGGAGGCCGAACAATGCGAGATAACCAGCGTTCTGGTCCGGCCGGGGATGCTCCAATGCTGTGAGATGACAAAAAAGGCGGTATTGCCCAGTGAGCTTGAGACATGTGCGGCGACCGGCAAAAAGGCATTGAAGACCCTCTTCGTGGTCAGTAGCGTCTCAGGTGCGCGAATACTTGAACGGGTGGCGATACGCTCGGCGGCAGGAGCATTTTGCTCCCCGATGGAGGCGCGCTACTGCACTTGGAGTGGTCGCCGATTCCATCCGGATGACCTCCGGGTGTGCACGCTCACGGGCGTTCCTATCCATTTGCAGTATGTCACGCCAGACACCCAAAGCCGTTTGCAGGCGCTTGCCGATCTCCTTTACGGGCTCAGCCGAACAGCTGAACAACAGCATTTATGGGAAGTGATAGCGACAAAAACGTCAAACGCCCTTCACGCCAAGCGCTGTAAAATTGAGAGTGCGCGCTTATCCGTGGATCGGCGCTACTTAGCAGTCTGCTCTGAGGTTCGGACTCTTCTCGGCCTAAGGCTTCATTACGCCGGCTTGTTGTATTCCATCGAGGATGCCTCAATCGTCGGTCGGATCGCGCTCGGCAAGCGCACGCCCAAGGGCTGGACGGAAACTAGACCCTAATCCAGTGCGCGCGTCTCTTCTGCGCCTGCCAAAGCGCGAATGCCGTCCAACAACACACGTGTGGCCCGGCAGTCATCCTCGTTGTAATCCAAAATCCGCTGTCGTACGGCTGGATCGCGATCGCGGACCCAACGATCGAACCACTCGACCGATGCCGCCCCTGAAGGGTGTTTATCCCGCCAGTCGAAACCCAGATAGGCAGCTAGGGTTTTTAGTCCGTGATCGCGTGTCGGCCACTCCGTGGCCCTTTCAACGACATCGAAGTAAAGGTCAACAGCGCGCGGAGGCTCAAAGAGGCGCTCGACGTCGTCGGCGGTGCATACATCGGGATACTTGGCCTGTAGCTTGCGGTATATAGTTCGTTCGTATTTAGAGTAATAGTAGATCACGCTATCAACTTGGTTGCTTAGATAGGCGAATGCGCCAGCGAAGGCGTTTCGCTCGGCGGCAGGCGTCGGTTCTTCGCAAAAGAACGACACGAAACGCTCGCTTCCGTTATCTCCTTCGAGTCGATCGACAATTCCGTGCAAGTAGCAAATGTCCCGGAGCGGATCGACTTCGATGTCGAAAAACAATTCGGTAGGAAGGACGCGCAGCGTAACGGGTCCCCGTAGAAACGGCTTGGGCATAGCTTGCTTAAGCATGACTGCGCGAGCGTGAAGCTTTCGCAGGCGCTCCGCGCCAAGATGCTTGAAAACGGTCTTCTTTCCCTTGATGAAGCCCTCCGGGTTGGTCCCCGCAAATTCTGCCACGTTGGCAATTCGGCCCTGCATGGCATCTCGCACCGTCCGGCTAAGGTCAGGAATGAGCGTTAGGTCGTCGGCTTGAGTAAGCTGATCAATGCAGGCCGTATGCCAGTGACACAGCTTGCAAACGGCTGCGTAGGCGGGCTCTGGGATAATGTGGCGCGCAAGAATGCCACGGGCTTCGGCGAGAGCCGATTGGTACTCCTCCCATAACGTGTCAGTGCTCTTCGAGGTCCGTGGTTGGGTAAGGTCGTATGGAACCTCTTCGCCATTGATGTCCCAAATGAAGCCGCGCCGGCCCGCCGAAGCGCGGTGCCGTTCGAGGAGGTCGACGTACAAAGCCAGCTGTATGGCATAATGGAGTTTCGGCTGCCCGTCGCTGTCCTCCCCTCCTCCCTCTTCAGCCGCTGCCGCCTTGATGTCGCCGGGAACGTATCCGCCCTCTACCTTGCGCAGAAGATCGGGCATTCCGAGGAGATCGTCGTGGCTGAGACGGCCGCCGTAGATCAGCCGCTCGCCGCGAGCGATCGCTTGGAGGGTTTGCTGTTCTCTTTCTTCCACTTCCAGGCCAGAGAGGTCAAAGAAAGTCTGATTGAGCTTTCCAATCACCTCTCGCTCATACAGGGTGCCGCGTTCCCAGAGCAACCGCACGAAAGGGTTGGGCACATCGCGGAGCGCAGGATCGCCGAACGCATCGAGGGCGACGCGATGCGGACAGCGCACCAGGTCATACAAGATCGACGCAGTAATTGGCATGCCGTCGCCTCCGACAGCGTCCGCTGAAAAGGATACTCTGCCAGCAAATGAACGCAATTATCTTAGCCGCCTGCGGCAGCGATGAACGGCCGTGTCAGGTCGCTGCCCACCGCCGCCAGATCGAGCTTGGCGAGATCATGGTACGCACGCGCATCAGCGATGGATTTTCGTGTGGGTATAGCCGGTATAATCCCTGCTGGATCAAAGCCAGCGGCGAAGACGGACTAGGGTCATGAAGCCGAAGCTGGTTTGAGGCGAAGTCGCAAGCGCACGAAGCGAGGAGCGGCGTCCCAGACCATCGATGCGAAGGGCAAAATGCGTCTTCGCCTTGATGACACACCGTATCAGAAAACCGCTATCTGCCGCTCCAAGCCCCTTTTAGGACTTGCAGAGCCCGGTTTTGCCCGTTGAGAGCGCGACCATCAGAAATCCATGTTGGCATGTCGATCCCGCTCCCTGCACAGATGGTCGACTAGTTCGGTCATCTCCTCTTCAGATGCCATGGCGCGCGCATATTCGCCGCTCTGTGCCATTGTGAGAATGAGCGGCAAATCCTCATGCTGAAGGTAAATCCGTGCCTGACGGCGCGGGCCTGACCATAGGTGACCGATGAAATCATGGATGAGTGTAATCGCGTCGTGATCAACGAATTGTTTGCCGTTATGTATCGCCACCACCGGATTGGCGGCGAAGACCATTTTGGCCCGAGGACGCGAGAAGCGGACGAAGGTGAGGCCGGTCAGGATGGCGGTGAAGGCGAGCCCGCAGACGACCTCGGTCGCCGCGACAACACGGCCGTACGGTATTGCCGGATACATTTCGCCATAGCCGAGCGCAAAGGGAACGATACCACGCCATCAGCGTGCAGTCTTCACGTTCGGGAGTGGCGGTGACGCCGCTGCTTTCCGCCTCGGACCTCAATGACCGCTGAGGTCCCGGCCGAGCTGAGCCCAGCAGCAGCAAACTACGCTTTTGGCGTGGCGCCGTGCGGCGCTCTGAATTTCGCCACCGGCAGGTTCGCGGCGTATTGCTTCAGTGACTCATAAACGACTAGCGTGCTGCGGCCGGACTTCACGGCCTTGAGCTGACCGGTAGCGATCAGTTGATAAATGCCGCGGCGGCATTTGCCGATGATTGCCGAGGCTTGGTTGATTGGGACCAATATCGGTTGAAGCTCGCTCACGGAAATTCTCCTGTACTTAGTCTTTAGGACGCGCTGCTCACTTCTGTATCGTGCTCGTTCCATCGCGCGGCGCCTTTCGGCCTTGCACTTCGGCGAGCAGGTGTTTTCCTTGCCACTCACGACGACAAAATCCTTCCCGCAAACAATGCATTGTCTGATCTTGGGCGATCGCTTCGCGCGCTGTTCGCGACCGCGCACCACCCATTTTTCCCGATTTGCTAGATAGTATTTATGTCCATGAAGCCGCCTATGTTCTTTGAGATGCTCCGGCGAGCAGGTCTTGGAGTTCTTCCTCGAAATAAAATCTTTCCCACAGATTAGGCATTGCCTGATATTGGGGCGTCGAGACTGGCGTTGCTTAGCGAGGATTTTTTCTGAATTTGCTGCGTAGTATTTCCGTCGGTTGGCCAGCCATAGGTTCCTGCTGCATTCCGGTGAGCAGGTCTTGGCGAAATTCCTGGCGGGAAACTCTCTCTCACAAACCACGCATTGTCTCGCGGGCGACTTCTCACGATGCCACTCTGGCAGCCTGACGTCGAGAAGCGTGACGACTTCGGCAGAACGGCGCCGGCGAGCAGGATTAGGGGCGGTGTTTCTCACGCCTCCTTAGCCTTTCGCAGGTCGACAACATTGTCGCTGTACGGTTCGGGGCGGCCAGCATCTGCGTCGTACGCCTCCATCATTTTCTTCCGCTCGTGCAGGAGGTCGTCTCGGGTGTATGCCTGCCTGACCTTGCCTTTCGGTAAGTGATCGACCTGCGCGTCGAAGAGCTCTTCTGAGTAGCTCTTGGCTCTGCGCCAGTCATTCAATGTAGTCCGAAAGCCATGCGCAGTGATCTTTATTGGCCATCGCATCGTCTCGCGGACGAAATTCCCTAACGTGCTTTCATGGATTTTGCCCCCCATGACTGACGGGAAGATCAAATCATCGGGCGAATGATTAGGATGGCGGCGCCCTATTGCCGTCAACACGCCCCTCATCGAAGGGGTAATCGGTCTGCGTCTTACCTGCCCATGTATATGGCCCATTTTGAGATGCTCGGGCGGGACGCTCCATACGTCCCCATCGATTTCCTTCCATTGCGCCTGACACACTTCGTCAACACGGGCGCCACTAAGGGCCGCGAATTCGACCGCATACGCAACGGTGGTGTGTCCGGTTTTCCGCCCACTCCGATCCTCATAGCGGCGGAGGTCGGCCATGAATTTCGGAAGGTCTTCGTAAGGCAATGACTCGCGGTGTTTGACTTTGTGGTCGTGATCCGGAAGCAGGTGTTCCAGGTTGTCCTTGTAGGCTGCAGGATTAACGGTGATGGTGCGTTCGGCCATCGCCATCGAAAACATTCGCTTAAGATGGGTAAGCAACTGGATCGCACTCGGGTGCTTCTCGACCCACCATTTGCTCAGTTCGGCCTGATCGCAAATTACTGCAGGAGTGACCATCGCAACAGGCATATCGCCGATGGTCTTGTCGATGTGGTCGAAAAATCGTGCGGCGGACTTGCGGTAGTTGCGCGATTTCTTCGCGATCTTGGCTTTGTAGTATTTTTCAACAAGATCGCGGACTGTCACCGCAATGCCGGCCTTGATGTCCTGTTCGAGCCGCTCGTTGTTTCGCTCTTCCAGCGGGTCCTTGCCTTCATCGAGCAACCGGTTGCTGCGCCCGCGCCGCGAGCGGCCACGCTGCCGCCGCACCGCCCAGAAAGCTGATGAATTCGCGCCGCCTCATGCAGCCTTCCGCAAGGCTTACGACCGGCCAACGTCACTTGAGATTATCACGCTTCTGATGGGCGCTGTGGGTCACTTTGCGGTGCAGTCATAGGACCTGGACAATGACCGCTCAGGGTCAATCGCGTCGATTCCGCGATCTCCGTGTTACGTCCGCTTATCCTCCAAGAGCGGCGACAAAGCGGACATGGAAACACTTCGCGTTCGTGCCAATTCCAGATTCGTGCAGTGCAGCAAACAACCCCCTCATTCAATCACCTCACGGCACAGGCAAGCAGCGCCGGCCGGACGGTGATGCCGAGGTCGTCTCTATGGGGCGGCGATTACCCCGTTGCCTTCGTGCCACGCACGAGGAGGGCGGGACAGGGAATTTTACCGTGACCGGCCGCCAGAGCCACGGCAGCTTCATCTTTGATGGCCTGTTCAATGCGACGTTGCACATCCGCAGTCTGGTGCTCATACACATAGGTCGCGCGCACCATGCTCTTGCGCATCATATCGAATACATCGCTCGGTGAAGCAGGCGCAAAGAAGCAAGGAAGTTCGTCGATCTGCACATCCGTGAATTTCGCCGCTTCCATCAAAGCAGTGAGAATCCAGGGATCGCTTAATGTGAAGGTCCCAGGACCCGCAGGAAGCGCCACGGAGGGGTCGGCAAATCGCTGCACCGCGTCGGATATCAAGGTGATAACTTTAGCACTCACAGGTCCGCACCAAATGGTGAAAGCGAAGTGTCCACCGGGGCGGAGAACACGATACGATTCCGCCAGGGCCTTCCCCGGCCGAGGAAAGTGCAACATACCGAAGGCACACGTCACGGCATCAAAGCTTGAATCGGCGTAGCGAAGATGTTCCGCATCTCCGATTTCGAACTTGGTTCCAGCGGAGCGCCGCCGGGCTTCGTCGACCATGTCCTCTGCGATGTCGGTCCCAATTGCGTCGAGCCCACGACGTGCGGCTTCAGCCGCGACATAGCCGGGGCCGCTTGCCACGTCGAGCAATTTGGCACCCGACCTAAGATTGACGGCAGCGAGCAGCGCATCGACGGCTTGCCGTGTCATTTGGCCGACGAGGGAATCGTAATGCACAGCTTGTTTGGCCCAGCCTGTTCTCTCGAACTCTTTAAACTTTTGGCTTTGCTGCTCGCTGATCGTCATTGGAGCCCCCTCGGAATCTAAACCGAGCCGACTTGAATATCTGCGCTAGGGGCGCCGCGGGGCCCTCCCATACGATAGCACACTGCGGTCGGGATTTCGGTCCGGCCTATGACTGCTATGGGTCATGTGTGGACGGCGCCGCCTTGGCAAGAACTTTCTGACGTTTTTGCAGCATTGGTCGGGTGCGGTCATGTGTCCGGCCTGTTTGTGCGGCGGTGAAGCCGCTGGCCATAATGCTCTGCGCGGATCGGGTCCCAATCGTTAGCGCGCACTTTAAAAGTGCGATGACCCAAGCGGGTTCTCCCGATCCCCGGATCGACCTTGTCTGCATTACGTCGTCATGTCCTCGCCAATTCCTCCAAAACTTCGGAACGCCGTCGTCGTTACCTGGCCTCACCTCCTTGAATCGCTCTAGCTTTGACGCGACCAGTCTATGGCACTTCGATGCAGCAGAGCAGGCGCCGTCCACAGCATCATAAGCAGACATGACGCCGTCCCTGAGCCACGTCTGCTTTGCCCCCGAAAGCAGACATTGGTCGGCGTCATTGACATGTCCGCTCAGTGCCAGGACCGGACTCATGCACTGCAGCAAACAGCATCCCTATTCGATGACCTCGTTGGCGAGAGCGAGCAGCTTCGTTGGCACTTCTGGGCCGAGTGCCTTGAAAGTCAGAAAATCAATCGACCTTGATGTTCGCAGCATTCACGACAGCTGCCCATTTCTGTGTCTCTGCAGCGATGAAGGTGGAGAGGTCCTTGGGAGAGCCCACCTCGGGTTTAGCGCTGAGCTTGGCGAGGATCGCTTCCATCTCCTTGGTTCTCATAATCGCGTTAATCTCAGTGTTGAGCCTGTTGACAATAGATGTCGGGGTTCCGGCGGGTGCGAGCATGGCTGACCAGTACGTAGCCTTCAATTTTGGCCACCCGCTCTCGACCGTTGTCGGGACGTTCGGAAGCTGCAGGCTGCGGGCCTCATCGGCCACCGCGAGCGCCCTCAGTTTTCCCGCTTCAATATGTGGAAGCAAAAGACCGATGTTTTCGAAATACATTTGGACTTGCCCGGCCAGCAAATCCATGACCGCCGCGGCCGGGCCCTTGTAAGGGATGTGAATAATGTCGATACCTGCCATCAACTTGAACATCTCGCCTAACAGATGGGGCTGTGTCCCATAACCAGGTGATGGAAAGCTTATCTTTCCCGGATTGGTCTTCGCATAAGCAATGAGTTCCTGGACAGATTTCACGGGAACAGCTGGATTGACGACCAATATTTGCGGGATGCTGAAGAGGGCCGTGATCGGAGTAAAGGCTTTGGTCGGATCGTAACCGACGTTCTTATAAATCAGCGGGGCAACAACAAGCGGACCGGGAGGGCTAAGCAGCAGGGTGTGACCGTCCGGTGCCGCGTTCGCAACCGACCTTGTACCGACAGTTCCACCGGCGCCGCCTGGGCGATTCTCGATGATGACCGCCTGACCAAATGATGGCGTCAACTTTTCTGCTAGAAAGCGAACGACCCCTTCATTGGGCCCGCCTGGTGGAAACGCGATAACGATGGTGATCGTCCGCGTCGGATAGGTCTGAGCCAAAGCACTTACGATGCTCGTCGTGAGAAGCGCGAGTGCAAATGAAAAGAATTTTTTCATGTACCCACTCCAGGGCTCTCGTCGGCCGATAACGATTGCCATGTGACCTCCCGTGAGAGGTTCGCGCGCGCCGCGAGCGGCCACGCTGCGGCACCGCCGAACAGGATTATGAACTCGCGACGCCTCACGTCGAACATGAGGCCTCCTCCCACCGCCTGAGGCGGCTTACCGCACGCTCATCCTGCCGCAGAGGGGCCGGGAAGTCCTTGGGCCAGACCTGAATCGTTCTGAATCAAGGTGAGGCACTGCCGGCCTCGCTCGTGTGCGACCGCTAACAATAGCAGACCATGCCCCGGCCGGGAGACCGCTGCACTGCGGGATTTCAAGTTGGCCAATGTCGGCTGTGGGTCATTCACGACCGATGCGGCGAAGCCACGCGAGCATGTATGTCCGCTGTTGCCCGAAAGCGGCCATCGCAGGCCAAAATGTGATCCGTCGCTGTGTGCCAAGTGCATCCTGCTCATTTTAGGGCCGGATCATCTGCCAGACCCACAAGGCGACGGCGCCCAGGGGCAAAGTCACGAGCGCGAGCCAACCGAGGGCGACCATGGAGTAGAGTATTTCGCCAAGCTCGATGCCAATGAGGGGACAAGAATTTGGGCTCCCCTCATCGAGCTGGCGGCCTAATCCGCCCCACGCTAGCCCGGAAGCCCGCCCCATGATCAATCTTTTCGATGACCTTCCCACTCACACACACGAGGAGATCGTCACCGAGCTGCTTTTGCGAAAGGGCGTGCGGATCGAGCGGATCGTCTCGACTGGTCAATCCACGCCAACAGACAAACCATATAATCAGGATCATGATGAATGGGTCCTACTCCTCACCGGCGCGGCGGGTCTATGGATGGAGGATCAAGGCGAGCGTGACCTTCGTCCGGGTGACCATGTCCTGATCCCGGCTCATCGTCTTCATCGTGTGACGTGGACGATGAACGGTGGCCGCACCGTTTGGTTAGCCGTACACTACTGCTGAATTGGTAAAATCCAGCAGGATTACCGCCGGTATCGGTACCCCGAGCGCCTGGCGGCGTTGAGATTGACCACACTTGTAGATCGGTTGGTTTCCAGCCGCCAATTCGGCGGATAGAGTTTTTGGGAGCGAAGGAGGTACCTATGAAAAGTCATCGACTTGCAGCGATCTCAAGGAACGCGATCACGAGTCTGTTGCTGATCTTGGCATCGGGCTACTCAGGGTTTGCCCAAACTCCAGCGCCGCCGCCGACCTTAGCGCCACCGCTGATCTCGCTCGCCGAAGCACGCGCCATCATCGACGGCGCGGTCGCGTTCACCCGCGACCAAAATTTGAACATGGCGGTCATTGTAGTGGACGCGGCGGGAAATCTGGTGTCGGCTGATAAAATGGACGGTACCACGATCAACAACACTCGCTTTGCCGAAGGCAAGGCGTTCGCTTCGGCCATTCTTCGGCAAACCACGGAAGTCTTGGCCAATCTCGCAAAGGACCGCCCGGACCGGTACTTCGGCATCATGAACATGTATCCGGGCAAGGTCTATCTGGTCGGTGGCGGAGTGCCACTAACTGTTGACGGCCGTCTCGTTGGTGCTGTAGGCGTTGCCGGATTGCCTCAAGGTGTCGACGAGAAAGCAGCG
>Ga0209526_10002314_pt1 | contig 12826 bp, 9 predicted proteins | sample JacPinW_OM2H0_M1_FD_188566 | JGI IMG/M metagenome (GOLD analysis project Ga0209526, IMG submission 188566) | Forest soil microbial communities from Algoma, Ontario, Canada - Jack Pine, Ontario site 1_JW_OM2H0_M1 (SPAdes) (version 2) | ecosystem: Environmental > Terrestrial > Soil > Boreal... | reverse complement strand
CTCGCTGATGCCGATGATCTCCGCCGCCTGCCACCAGGTAATCCGTTTCGCCATCGCCCGTAAGATCACTTCCTGTACTTTCATTGCCCGCTCCATCGCGGCCTTCGAGTAAGAAACCATGCTTCGCATGGTCTCTTACTTTCACCGCCCGAAAAGCGGACAGATCACGTGCTCAACCGGACATATCATGTGCTAACGACACTTTGCCCGCAGAACTACTTGACAACGGCCCGGGACTCGCACTATAAGCCGTTGCTATCTGTAAACGCGCCGCGGCTGACGCTCTGGTCCGAGGGAAGCCTCTGTTACTTAAGGGAGAAACTATGAACGATAGAAGTCCTGCCAGCCAAGGGCCGGATACTGCACCTCCGCTGCATCGGTCGGTGTACAGAAACACTCCAGCGCTGTCTTCTCTCTTTAGACCGATCACCCTCGCGCTGGCCGCGTTCGCGCTCTTCGTCGCCGGTGACAGCGCTTTCGCCGGAGTGACCGCGAGCATTTCCGGCACGGTGAAAGATTCGAGCGGCGCCATCGTATCAGGCGCCGACGTGACTGCCACCAACACGGATACCGGCATCGCTCAGAGCCAGCACACCAACAGCCAGGGGTATTACTCCTTCCAATCGCTGCCGCTGGGTCACTACGAGGTTCAAGTGGAGCAAACCGGCTTCAAAACGTTTCGTCAGACCGGCCTGGTGTTGGACGTGAACTCAGCGCTGGTGGTGGATGCCGTTCTTCAGGTCGGGCAAGTCAGAGAGGTAGTGCAGGTCGCGAGTGAAGCGGTTCATGTGGAGACCGCCAGCACACAGTTAGGCGAAGTGATCGGCGGAGATGAGATGACCGGGGTACCGCTGGTGAGCCGCAGTTACACCGACCTGCTGGCCCTGCAACCCGGAGTGGCACCGACCGCCTCAGGACTGACAGGCAGCGGCGCCGGAGCAGTGAACGCCAACTTCATATCCGCTGGTTTTGCAGTGCCGCTGGTCTCGGGCAGTCTCAATGCGGGGAATGTCTCTGTGAACGGCATGCGTGAAGCGAACAACGGATTTCTGCTGAACGGTGCCACGGTGCAGGAATTCGGGTATGGCGGGACTTCGGTCATTCCCAACCTGGATTCCATATCCCAATTCCGGATCTTGACTAACAATTTCGATGCCGAGTACGGCAACTACAGTGGCGGGCAGATCAACGTCATCACCAAGTCAGGGACCAATCAGTTTCACGGCAACGCTTTCGAATTTCTCCGCAATACCGACGTCGACGCGGCCAACTATTTCGACCGTGGTAATCGTGGAGCGTACCACCAGAACCAATTCGGCGGAACATTCGGCGGCCCCATTAAACGCGACAAGATCTTTTTCTTTGCCGACTACCAGGGGAATCGGGTAGTGCAGGGCGTGAGCTCTGGGAACGTGCCGGTGCCCACCGTCGCGGAACGGGGGGGCGACTTCTCCGCTCCGAATTTGGAGAATCAGATGTTCGGAAAGCTTGTGAACGGCTCTGCCTGGGCCACTCAGCTGAGCAGCCAACTCGGATACGCAGTCAGTGCCAATGAACCATATTTCACCGCCGCCTGTACAAGCACAGCGCAATGCGTGTTCCCCAACGGACAAATTCCGGTGGCGGGGTTTTCGCCCATTGCAAGCAATCTACTGAAGTACATTCCGAGCCCAACCAGTGGCTCAAGCTTTTCGACCTCAGCGTTTCCACTTACGCTTCACGACAACAAGTTCAGCGGACGAGTGGATGGTAACAGCCACTTTGGTCTGCTTTCCGGCTACTACTACTTTGACAGGTACACCCTGGACTCGCCCTACCCAACTGGGACCGTACCTGGCTTCGACGCGGCCGGCAAAGGGGGCACGAATCTGATCAATTTGGGTGACACCACAACCTTCGGCGCCACGGCGGTGAACGAAGCGCGACTCCAGTTTGTTAGAAATAATGTCTCGTTCAATCAGCCGAACGGCGGCACCGGAGTGAAGCTCAGCTCCCTGGGTTTTACCACCGGTCCGAGTACCTTGGGAATTGTTCCTGTGAATCCAGCCATTGAGGGCGTGCCCGAAATCGACTTCAACAGCTTCGTGATGGGCGTTCCCAGCCGGCCCAACCGGCTCATCGAGAACACCTTCCAGGGGCTGGATAACTTCAGCAAAGTGGTCGGGACACATTCGCTCAAGTTCGGTGGAACGTTCCACTACACTCAGCTCGTGGAGCAACTCTCGAACGTAGTGAACGGAAATTTTCAATTCTTCGGTGGCGAAACCGGAATTGACTTCCTTGATTTCCTGGTTGGGGCTCCTTCCTTTTATTTGCAAGGACAGGCTGAACCCTCGAATGGGCGCAGCCGCTACTTCGGCGCGTACGGCCAGGACAGTTGGCGGATGCGCTCCAACCTTACACTCAACTACGGACTCCGTTGGGATGTGAGCACACCTTGGTCGGAGCAGCACAATCAAATCCAAGCGATTGTACCCGGTTTGCAATCGGTGGTCTTTCCTGGATCGCCGAAGGGTTGGGTGTTCCCTGGAGACCCTGGCATTCCCAGCACTCTAGCGCCCACTCGGTATAACAACTTTGCTCCACGGCTGGGCATTGCCTATTCGCCGGATTCCAAGACCAGCATCCGAGCCGGATATGGCGTCTTTTTTACTTCGTTTGAGGGTTCCAGCAATTTCAACGAAATCGGTGACGCACCGTTCGGGTTCTTCTATGCGAGCCCCAATCCCCCATCTTTTGCCACCCCTTTCCAGGACCGTGGTACCGGCAACAGCGAGCTGCAGCGATTCCCGGTGGTGTTTCCGCCGTTGAACGTTTCCGCGAAGAACCCGGACAACAACGTCAACTGGACGCTTTTTACACCCATCGCCAGCTCGCCCGGTTTCTTCAACAAGAACCGGTTGCCGTATGCAGAGGACTACGAACTTTCCATCCAGCGGCAATTTACATCTTCTACAGTGGCCACCTTGAGTTACGTGGGTACGCAAGGACATCGGCTTCTTTCAACGCTGGAGTCTAATCCCGGCAACCCGGCGCAGTGCCTCAGTATTCCGGGCTGCGGCCCCGGTTTGGAAAACCAGTTCCATACGCGGCTGCCGGTTTTCGGCCCAAATTTTGGCAGCAACGGATACTTCATCACTATCGGACAGTCCAGTTATAACTCGCTGCAGTTCAACCTACGCCACACAAGCGGCAGGCTCGATGTTCTGGTGGGCTACACCTATAGCAAGTCGCTGGATGACTCATCCGGGTACGGCGAACAGGTGAACCCCTTCACCCCGAAACTCAGCATGGGACTTTCCGCTTTTGACGTGACCCACAACTTCGTCGCGAGTTACAACTATCGCCTTCCCTTCGACAAGCTTGGCGGACCCAAGCGCTTGACCAAGGGCTGGGCTCTGAGCGGCATCACACGCTTCGCCACGGGAGTTCCCGTTATTATTTACGAGAACGACGACAACTCGCTGTTGGGGACTCAGTTTACGGGGCCGATTGTACTAGGCATTGACACGCCGAACTTAGTCGGACCATTACACATTGCTGATCCTCGCCAAGGACCCTATTTTAATGCTTCAGCAGCTTTTGCACCTGAGACCCAAGGCCAATTGGGGACGGCCCGGCGGCGGTTCTTCCACGGTCCCGGCATCAACAACTGGGATATGGCGCTGCTCAAAGACACGCGCATCACCGAAAGAATTGATCTAGAGTTTCGTGCAGAATTCTTCAACCTGTTCAACCATGCCCAGTTCGCGAATGTGAATGGCAACTTCAGTGCAGGTTTTCCAAATTTCGTGAATGGCGTCAACCAGGGCGGCACATTCGGCGTGGCAACTTCAACCCAGCCACCTCGCATCGGCCAGTTCTCTCTCAAACTGAATTTCTGAGCCGTGGCCGCGCGCAGAACGACTTGAACCACTACTCTCAGGGGGCGCTCGGTGCCCCCTGAAATTTCTGTGGCAACCGGGCTCATCTGGGAACAATAAAGCCCATGGCTGTAAACGGAGTCTTAGCCGCAACACTGGTGGAACCGGGACGGTATGAGCTCCGGGAATATCCACTTCCCGAACCTGAGCCGGGCTGTCTGCTGGTGAAGATGGAGGTCTCCGGGATCTGCGGCACAGACAAGCACACCTACGAGGGCTACACAACGCAGTACGCTGGAACTGGCACGCCGAAGAAGATCCCGTTTCCCATTATCCAGGGGCACGAGAATGTCGGCACAGTTGCGGCTATCGGCGGCGACAAGGAATACAAGGATTTCGAAGGAGTGCCACTGAAGCTTGGCGACCGCGTGGTGGTCGGGCCAAACGTAAGCTGCGGCACCTGCTATTTCTGCCGGCACGATTTTCCTTACTACTTCTGCGAAAACACCACTGACTATGGCAACAACTTGAGCGCAAGGAACCCGCCGCACTTGTTCGGCGGATGGTCCCAGTACCTCTATGTTCTGCCTGGAAGTTTCCTGGTCTGTGTTCCCTACGATCTGCCTTCCGAGATAGCCGTACTGACGGAAATCATGGCGGTCACGGTTGGCCTGGACCGGGCCAAGCAGATTTCCGCTTTTCCCAACGAATCGTTCCGTTTTGACGACACGGTCGTGGTTCTTGGAGTGGGTCCGCTCGGAATGTGCTTCGTCATGAAGGCGCGCATGCTCGGCGCGGGGACTATCGTTGCAGTCGACCTGTCGGACTATCGCCTGGATTTCGCAAAAAGGCTAGGTGCCGATCAAGTTATCAATGCCGCTACCACCACTCAACCAGAGAGACTCGCGTTTGTGCGCGGTTTGACGCATGGGCGAGGTGCCGACGTGGTCATCGAGTGCGCGGGCGTGCCCCAGGCGGTCCCTGAAGGGCTGGACATGCTGCGGCTCGGTGGTCTACTGGTGGAGGCGGGCAATTTTTCGGATCTGGGTGAGATCGGCATCAACCCTCATCGTCATTTGTGTGCAAAGAGTGCGCGTATTCTTGGCGTAGGCGGCGAAGAGCCGGGGGCATACGCACCGAGCATGCGGCAGATGGCACGCTACATGCGCCATTATCCCTTGCGCGAATTCGTCACTCATCATTTCGCTCTGCAAGATGTAGACGCGGCTGTAAAGAAGTCAATCGCCCCTGACTCGATGAAAGTGGTCATTGAGCCATGGGCCTAATCACCGACGAGGCAATTATGACCAATCTTAGTTCCCGTTTTGACTTTGCATCGGCTCCCGACAGTTGGGGTGTCCTGGACTATCCCGGACCTTCCTGGAACCAATCCTATGAGAAAATGCTCGACGAAATGGTAGAGGCCGGTTATACCGGCACAGAGTTGGGTCCCTACGGTTTCTTTCCTACGGAACTCGAGGTGTTACGTCCGCAGCTGGAGAAGCGGAATCTGACACTTCTAGCATCTTTTGTGCCCGTGGTCTTGAGCGATCCCGCCTCCGCCCACATCGCAGTCGAGCAGATCCGAAAAGTTGGTGACCTGCTCGCCGCCTTGAAGGCGCCCTTTCTGGTGCTGGCCGATGCCCAGTCGCCAGAACGAGACCGGATTTCTGGTCGAGTCCCCGCAGACGGAAGCGCCTCCCTCACCTCGGAGCAGTGGAAGAACGTCGCAAGAGTAGTCGCTGATGCCGGTCGCGTGTCCAATGATTTTGGTCTTGACTTGGTATTTCATCCTCACGTGGCGACCTACATCGAAACGCCGGGGGAGACGGAACGGCTGTTTGATGTGACCTCTGCGACTCACATGGGACTGTGTCTCGATACCGGCCATTGCGTCTACGGGGGTGGCGACCCAGCCGTGGAAGCTGAGAAGTATCGCAATATTCTCCGCTATGTTCATATCAAGGACATCAGCGAGAAGATCCTGGTCGAGTCGCGGCGCAAGGCCCTCACTTTCGATCAGGCGATCGAAGAGAAAGTATTCACCATCATCGGGCAGGGATCGATCGACTTCCCTCAGTTCCTCCGCGTTCTCGCAAAAATTGGCTATTCTGGCTGGATGGTTGTCGAACAGGACGTGAAATTTCGCGCCACCGTCATTCCCCCGGCAGTGAGCATCGCGCAAAGCCTGAAGTACCTGCGTGGTGTCGTGAATCAAATGACCGCAGCGGCGGTTTCGTGATCATGGCAGCACTGCCTGGTGAAACGCACTATCTCAGTTGAGGAGTTGCTCGATGGGAACTAATAGGGTGGTTCATTCTCATGAGTTGCAGCCGGGAGCATCGGGAGAACTGTTGCGCTTTTCCCGTCAGGATGCCGGCTGGGAATGGATGGGGTTCTGCGCCAGGCGGCTCGCGCCGGACGAGACCTGGCAACAACAGCGCTCGGGAGAAGAAACTGTGTACGTTCTTCTCTCCGGCAAGTGCACCGCGGAATGGGACGGCCAGAAGCAACAGATAGGCGAACGGAACAGTGTGTTCGCCGGGTTGCCGTATGCGCTCTATGCGTCTCCCGGAACGCAGGTTCGGTTTGAGTCGCTCACCACGTGCGAGATCGCTGAGTGCAATGTTCCATCTCAAGGAAACTATACTTCCCAATTGGTTACTCCGAAAGACGTCGTGGTCTCGCTGCGCGGCGGGGGCAATGCTTCTCGTCAGATCGTCGACATCATGCGGCCCGATTTTCCGGCGGATCGCTTAATTGTGGTTGAGGTATATACGCCGGGCGGCAACTGGTCCAGTTATCCGCCGCACAAACATGACGTTCAGAACCCACCGGCCGAAGTCGATCTCGACGAGATTTACTACTACCGAATGAACCGGCCGGGGGCGTTTGCGCACCAGCGCCTATACAGCAGTGACGGGCAACGCGATACCGTGGTCACCGTTCACGATGGAGATGCGATCCTGGTCCATGAGGGATATCATCCCGTGGTTGCTGGTCCGGGCTATGACACCTACTATTTGAACTTCATTGCTGGAAGCGCGCGCTCGCTGGCCATTACAGAAGATCCGATCCACAGCTGGATTCGCTCGTCATGGAAAGACGTGGACCCGCGTCTGCCGTTGGTTCGCTGAGCCGCCCCGAAAGGGGCGAAAGAGCAGTTGCGACGGAACCTCTTAGCCCCTGAGGAGTCTGTCGCGGCTAGGGTCGCCCACTGAAGCGGGCTCGCTGCGAGACGTCCAGGTACGGGGGAAAAGGGAACAACCGTGTTCAAGCGGCGGCAGCCGTGGCAATGATCCCCTAGGCGCTTTGTAGACGCAGGCGCTTGTTGGTCGTCCACCGCGATTTGCAGTATTCTGGCATTCTCCTCCCGGAGGAACGGTTCACGCGTGACCGCCAACACAGGGACCAGTCCGGCATACACTGGTGAGCCGCACGCTCCGCTGCCGCGGAGATTGGGATTGCTGAATGCGGTCTCGATCAACATGTCGAACATGGTGGGCACGGGGCCCTTCATCACGGTCCCGGCAATTCTGGCTACCATGGGGGGGCCGCAGTCGCTCCTGGCGTGGGCTGTGGGCGCGATGCTGGCCATCGCCGATGGTCTTGTCTTCGCGGAATTAGGATCTGCCATCCCCGCCTCGGGTGGTTCCTACATCTTCCTCCGCGAGTGCTTCGGCCGCGCCCGCTGGGGACACATGCTGGCGTGGATTTTTGTCTGGCAATTCCTATTCAGCGGCACTCTCGAAATCGCCACCAGCAGTATTGGAATGGCCGCGTACACCAGTTTTCTGTGGCCGTCGATTGCCGCTCATCGTTGGGGGACCAAGTTACTCGCGGGCGCCATCACCGCTGTTGCCATGCTGGCGCTCTACCGCAAGATCCAAGACATCGCCCGTCTTATGCTGATTCTGTGGATCGGTATGTTGCTTACCGCCGCTTGGGTGATCTTTACCGGGATGACTCACCTCAACCCCAAGCTGCTGTTTGATTTCCCCCCGGCTGCGTGGCATATCGGACTACCATTCTTGCTCGGCCTGGGCAACGGGACCATGCTGGTGATGTTCAATTTTCTCGGCTACTACCAGATTTGCTACCTGGGAGACGAAGTCAAACAGCCGGAGCGCGTTGTGCCCTACGGTGTCATCTATTCGATCCTCATGGTGGCGTTGATCGATTTCCTTATCTCAGTCAGTTTTACTGGTGTGGTGCCGTGGCGGGAAATGGTTGACCCGAATTCGCAGGCCTTCACCGCCATCGGCTCAGTGTACATGCAGAGAGTACACGGTTACTGGGCTTCCGCCTTGATGACCGTCATGATCGAGATCACCGCGTTTGCCGCGACTTATGCGATGATGTTGGGTTATTCGCGCATCCCCTACGCCGCCGCGCTCGATGGGGCATTCTTCCGCTGGTTCGGGGAGTTGCATCCCACTCGTCAATTCCCTCACCGCGCGCTTTTGCTAGTGGGTAGTTTGTGCATCGTTGCCTGCTTTTTTGACTTGGTGCAAATTATTACCGCGCTCATGCTCGCACGTATCCTTTCCATGTTCGTGGCCCAGATTATTGGTCTGCTCTTGTATCGCAAATATCGGCCAGAGGCTCCCCGGCCCTTCCGGATGTGGCTCTACCCCTTGCCGGCGCTGTTTGCACTTTGCGGGTGGTTGGTAGTCTTCGTAACGCCTGCATTGCAGCCCAAGGGCTGGCAATACATGGCGTATGCCTTTGGAACCATCGTGCTTGGATTTGCTGCGTATCTGATTCTGGCTTGGCGCAAGCGCGACTGGCCCTTCTTGCCGCCTGCCCCGGAAGTTCCGCCCGGCCCGGCATTACAGGCCGAAGGTACTTTCTAAGCGGGATTTGCTGGTCCAAATCTGATTGAAGAAGAAGAAGAATGATGCGAAAACTAACCACAGCTCAGGCCATCATCCGATTCCTAAAAGCGCAGTGCATCGCTCGCGATGGCGAGGAACACAGGTTTTTTGGCGGCTGTTTCGGCATCTTCGGTCACGGGAATGTGGCCGGTATAGGGCAGGCGTTGCAGGAAAACCCTGACTTTCCCTATTACCTCTGCCGGAACGAGCAGGCGATGGTGCACACGGCCGCTGCTTTTGCCAAGATGAGCAACCGCCTACGCGCACTGGTGTGTACGACCTCTATCGGGCCTGGCGCTACGAATATGCTGACCGGGGCGGCTGACGCTACCATCAACCGTCTGCCGGTCTTGCTGCTGCCGGGCGACAGTTTTGCACGGCGGAACGTGGCCCCGGTATTGCAACAATTGGAATCGCCGAGTACCCAAGATGTATCGGTGAACGATTGCTTCCGGCCCGTATCTCGTTACTGGGACCGCATTCAGCGACCCGAGCAGATCCTGACAGCCTTGCCGGAGGCCATGCGGGTGCTTACTTCGCCCGCGGAAACCGGAGCGGTTACTCTCGCCCTACCGCAAGATGTGCAGGCGCAAGCCTTCGATTGCCCCGATGGATTCCTTGAACCGCGCACTTGGGCTGTGCCACGCAATCGTCCCGATGCCAGGCTGCTCGCACGTGCGGCCGAGTGGATCCGCTCTGCCGACCGTCCGCTGATTATTGCTGGCGGCGGCGTGATTTACTCCGACGCCACGGAGATTCTTTCGCAATTCGCTGCGCAAACAGGAATTCCCGCGGGCGAGACCCATGCGGGCAAGGGCTCCCTGTGTTTCGATCATCCCCAGTGTGTTGGCGCCATGGGTGTAACCGGAACCTCTGCCGCCAATCGGTTAGCGCGTGAAGCCGACTTAATCATCGGAATCGGAACTCGCTACAGCGATTTCACCACTGCATCGGTGACCGCGTTTCAGAATGCCAAAGTCCGGTTCATCAACATCAACACTGCTGAGTTTGACGCCTATAAACATGCGGCCGTGCCGCTGGTGGGCGATGCGGCCGCAAGCATAGAAGAACTCGCCAAGGCGTTGGGCTCACACCGTGTCAGCACTCCCTACGCCCAGGAGATCTCCCTCCTTCGTGTCGAGTGGAATGCGGAAGTTGACAGAATTTACGCCCGCCGCGTCGGTCCGCCGCTCAGCCAAGGCGAGGTTATTGGACTGCTCAACTCCACTCTGGGACCGAAAGATGTGATCGTCTGTGCCGCAGGTAGCCTTCCTGGAGATCTTCACAAGCTGTGGCGCACCCGCGATCCCAAGGGCTACCACCTTGAGTACGGGTATTCCTGCATGGGCTACGAGATCGCCGGTGGACTGGGCGTGAAAATGGCAGACCCGAGTCGGGAAGTTTATGTCCTGGTCGGAGATGGCTCTTATCTCATGATGGCGCAGGAGATTGTCACGTCGCTTCAGGAAAAAGCGAAGCTCAACATTGTGCTGCTCGACAATCACGGGTTCTCCAGCATCGGCGGCCTAAGTCGGGCTTGTGGCAGCGGTGGGTTTGGTACCGAGTATCGATACCGGGAAGAGGGACAACCCGGTGAAACCATCAAGGTAGATTTTGCGGCGAATGCCGCCAGCCTTGGCGCTTATGCGGTGCAAGCTCAAACCTACGACCAACTGGCCGAGGCCCTCGCAACTGCGAAGGGCCAGCCGCAAACTTCGGTTGTCGTGGTTGAGACTGACTACCACGATCGTGTTCCCGGATACGATTCCTGGTGGGACGTGCCCATCGCCGAGGTTTCCGAAATGCAATCGGTGCAGCAGGCTCGCCGCAGTTATACCGAGGCTCACAAGCGGGAAAGATATTTCTGGCCGATGGGCCAGCCGAGGTGATCGACCTTCTGTTTTATGGCGGATGGCCTCTGGCTTGCGACTCCTGCAGGTAGTTTTCTTGCCACCGGATTCGGCCATTTCCGTTTCTTTCATGCCACCGAACGGATGTTTGGCGGGGATGTTCCCGTGGAACGCAATCCAATAAGGAGAAGGAAAGCTGACTGCTACCAGGTCCAAGCGGTCGATTCTCACCTATTCTGAGTTGCGGACGTGCCCCGCAGACTGACTTCACTCGTCAGTCAATGCCCACAAGGGCGGCCAACACGACGCTTCTTGGGCCCTCGGCAGCTTGTCTTTCAAACCGTTGAACAGTGATTTGTTATTCAGGGTACATGAGCACTTTCAGCGCTTGCTTCCCCCTGCATAAGTCAAATGCTGTGCGCCACTCAGAGATCGGGAGCTTGTTCGAAATGAGGTCATTGAGCGGGACGCGACCCTGAGCATAGATTTTCATCATTCGATCCCAAGTCTGCGCTGTGTAGCAGATCGAGCCTGAGAGCTTAAGCTGCTTGTAGAAGATCTGATCGACTGGAAACCTAATCTCACGTCCGCAGATCCCCACCTGGGTGTAGCGTCCCATCGGTCGCAACGCTTCAAGGCAGCCGCGGACGGAACTCTCGTCGCCAGCACATTCGAAAGCTACGTCAACGCCGAGACCGTCAGTATGCTGGCGAATAGCATCGAGCAGATTTTGCTCACCAACGTTTAAGACCGCGGCCGCTCCGAAGCGGTGCGCAGCCTCTAGGCGAACGTCGTCGCCCGGTGCCCCGGCAACAAGCGTCTTTACGCCTTCGGCCACCAGCAGCTTCAAACAGAGCAACCCAATTGGTCCGGGGCCGGAGATCAAAACGATGTCACCAATTCGCACCTGCGTCACCTCGGTGACTGCCTGGATCGCCGCTGCAAATGGTTCGCTAAGGGCAACCTCTTCCAGCGAAAGTTGCTCCGGCACGCGATACAGTTGATCCGGGCGCATGATCACATAACGTGCGAAGCCCCCATTTATACCGTGCCCCATTCCTCGACGGTTCGAGCAGAAGATGAATTGTCCGGAAAGGCAATATCGACATTTGCCGCAGGTGACCCCCGTGGCTCCCAACCCCGCGACTTTTTCGCCAATAGCGACGTTGGCCACATTCGCTCCCACCTCGACGACCGTGCCCGCAAATTCATGCCCAAGAATCACGGGAGGGTAGTTGCGAAAGGTGTCGTGCAGGATGTGTATATCAGTTCCACACACACCGCAGAACCCAACCTCCACTTTTACCAGGTTTTCGGCGCAAGCGGGCTCCGCAACGTCGAAGACATCGACGTTTCCGTCGCCGGGAGCGTATTTTACTAGGGCTTTCACCGGGCTCGACTCCTTTTGGAAGCGTCTTCCAGTCTGACGAAAAGCGCGACATCTTTTGGGCAGGCATCTGCTTTCGGTTCGCTCGAGCTCACGCTCGCGCGGCGCTGTGGGCCCGCCCGAAGAAAGCCTCGTGGTGCCTCGCCGTCTCCCTATCACAGCTTCACTTCACGCTGAGCAACATAGGCACCGGGGCTCTGGAGAGGGGTGACTTTGCCAAAAAGAAAATACCACACGCTGGATGCTCCTCGGCGAAATCATAGAAATTGTACTGGTCACCAGCAACTTGACCGTAGGCCAAAATGCGTCCTCGAGATTTCCTACCCCGTCCAACTTGGATCTCGGCCTCAACCCCCTCCTGAACTCTCGAACGATCAGCGGCTGAGGGTAGGCAACTAGCAAGTTTTGAACTCGCCCATTTACGCAACGTCCATTTCGAACAGACTATCCTCCTGCATACCAATGCTTGCTGACTCGTAAGTCGGTTTCGCAATAAGGCGTAGGCCGCTGATGGGTGGCTCAGGCCACCACCCCGTCTCGGTAAACCGGCCGTGGTGGCTGCCACCAAACCAGGACTCCTGCGCTGTACCTGAACCGCTCCGGGCGCCAACCATACCCGTCAGCGACCAGGCTCCTGCCTCCTGCGTCAGTGCGCAAGCAGCAAGAGGGTCATCGCTGAGGGAGGATCTTTACATTTACGATGAGCCGAACTACCTCGTTGTCTACGTCGATTTGCTAGCGCGGCGCAGGTTCTTGAGGCACGCTAGAGGAGACCCTACCTGAGCTTGCGTCTAGATCCATTATCGAAGATGAACTCACCGCCGCCCAAAGGAACAACACTCTGCTTGT
>Ga0209526_10002313_pt1 | contig 12829 bp, 15 predicted proteins | sample JacPinW_OM2H0_M1_FD_188566 | JGI IMG/M metagenome (GOLD analysis project Ga0209526, IMG submission 188566) | Forest soil microbial communities from Algoma, Ontario, Canada - Jack Pine, Ontario site 1_JW_OM2H0_M1 (SPAdes) (version 2) | ecosystem: Environmental > Terrestrial > Soil > Boreal... | reverse complement strand
ATTCAGGGCGCATTGGCGCGGTACAACGCCAACGGCAGCCTGGACACCAGCTTCGGAACCGGCGGGAAGATCCTCTCCAGCAACCATGGCGGCATCACCGCACTGGGCCTGGACGCGGCGGGCGACATCTTCGTGCTCCCGCAACTCGCCGAGTTCAGCCCCTCCGGCCAGGCCGACGCCGCCGTGACCCCGGCGCCGATCACATCCAGCTCGCACGGCGGCGCTACCGCGTTCCTGCCCAGCGGCCAGTTCGTGGCCGGCACGGCGGTCGGCGTCTCACGCCACGACGTAGACGTGCAGGTGCAGCGGTTCAACCCGGACGGCAGCCCTGCGTCAACCAGCCCGGCATTCGACTACTCGGGAGCCAGCGGCCTCGACCAGGCGCGAGACGGTGCCAGCGCGGTGACCGCCCAGGCCAACGGGCAGGCCGTGGTCGGCGGCGGGCACTTCCTCAACACCAGCGTGTTCGGCCTGGCCCGCGTCAACCCGGACGGGACTCTGGACCCAGCCTTCGGCACCGGCGGAACCCTGACCACCACTTTCAACGGTGACGAAAGCGTCGGCGCGGTCGTCACCCAGCCTGACGGCAAAATCATCGCCGTCGGCTTCTCCGAGAACAACAGCACGGGTCACATCTTCATCGCCCTGGCCCGCTACAACCCCTAAACCCGGAGCATGTCCGGGTTAGGCAGCACGGCACGCTAACTCCGCTTGCCCACCACGAGCGGGGGAGCGTGCCGTGCTGCTGCCGGATGGAGCCGAGCCGCGCCTGAAATGGCCGCCGCGAGGCTCAGGTTGCCGCTGGCCTGGCCGTATGGCCGGGTCGGCCGTCTTGGTGGCGGCCAATGGGTGTGACCGCCGCTTTCACCTGGTGCTCGAAGATGAGCGAGGTGTGGAGGTGGGCGATCTCGTCGCGTTCGCCGAGCCGGTCGAGCACGAAGGCTCGCAGGTGTTGCATGTCGGGGACGGCGACGTGCAGCAGGTAGTCGTCCGGGCCGGTGAGATTGAACAGGGCCAGCGTCTCGGGCAGGCCCAGCACATAGTCAGCAAAGGGCGCGGCGAGGCGGCGGGAGTGCCGCCGGAACCGGATCGCGATCAGCGCTTGCAGGCCCCGGCCGATCTGCTCCAGCGCGACGTCGGCGCGAAAGCCCCGGATCACCCCTTGCCGCTGCAGCTGCCGGACGCGCTCTAGGCAGGTCGAAGGGGCAAGGCCGGTCAGGGCGCCCAGTTCCTTGTAGGAGATCCGGGCATTTTTTTGCAGCGCCTCCAAAATGGCCGTATCCGTTCGATCCACGCCGATGCTCCCTCTCAAGGCCGAATATTCTTCGGTGCTGATAGATACATTCAGATCATCTTGATAGCTTATCTCCCATATGCCGAACGATTGCATGATGAGGAGAAACCATGACCGTAGCCGTCGATGTCGTCCTATCCGCGTTCCACGCGGTCGAGGAGCGCGATGAGCAGGCACTGGCCCGGCTCTATCACCCGCAGATCGAGTTCTGCTGGCCGGAGTCACTGCCCTATGGGCCCAGCCGCCGGGAACACGACATGCTTGCCGCGGGAGGCCGGACGTGGGCTCAGGCCTGGGACCCGTTTCAAGGCGCTGACGAGCGCAAGATGGACCCGCGGGTCGTCGCGGCCAGCGAAGACGAAGTCGTCGTGCTCTGGCAGCAGCGAGGACGCGGCGCAGACGGACAGTACTTCGACATGCCCGTGCTCGGGCTTTACAGCGTCCGCGACGGCAAGCTCGCGCGAGCGCAGATGTTCTACTTCGACACAGTCCCCGTACTTGAGTTCCTCAACACCGCCCGCCCGGCTACCGCCCCTGGGCCGTGAAGCGGTCCTATCCGAGGGACATGCCCTGCTGCTCAAGCGCTTCCTGTAGCAGCTTCAGTGCCCTCGGCCCCATGCCGTGCAGCTTCTTAAGTTCGGAGGCTGGCACATTCACAAGCTGCCGGAGTTCGGTGTATCCAGCGGCGATCAACGCCCGGGTTGCCGGTGCTCCGATGTTCCGGGGAAGACCCGTATCCGGCGGTGTCATGCGCCGGATCGTACCCGCGCAGAGACTGGGACTCACAGACGGCGGATGGTGGCCAGCCAGGCTTCTGCGGTCGTGGTACCGAGTCCGGGGTTGATTTCGAAGGTGCCCGCCGCGATGTCGGTGATGGTCCAGCCGTCGCCGAAGGCGGTGGTGAGCTCGTCCTGGCGCACCCGCCGAGGGCCGAAGTTGCCGGGCTGGCGGTCGCTGAAGCACATGAGGTAGCACGTGCCGCCAGACCGCAGCACCGACGCCAGGCTGGTGACGTACTGGACGCGCCCCTGGTCGTCGAAGACGTGGAACAACCCGCTATCAATGACCGTGTCGAAGGCCATGCCGAGCGGCCCAAGGTTCAGCGCGTCGGCGACCTCGAAGCGGACCGCCAGGCCACGTCCGGCTGCTTTCTCGCGCGCTTGCGCGATCGCCCGCGGCGAGATGTCGACGCCTGCGGCGTCCGCACCGTGCGCGGCGGCCAGCAGCGTGTGTTCCCCAGTGCCGCAGCCCGCATCGAGCACCCTCCCGCAGAGCAGGCCGCTATCCGCCAGACGAACGAAGGCCGGTTGAGGCCGACCGATGTCCCAGGGCGCAGGCGCGCTCGAGGCGTACGCCTCGTCCCAGCTCGGCATCGTCATGAAATGAGGACACGCTCCCTTACCGCTAGGTGAGCACGGCATCGAGTCTTCCGGGCCAATCCCACCGTCCTACATCATTGCGCGGAGCACTCGGCTTGTGACAGGGCCCTTCACGAACAGGCGTACATCTGCTGCGGGTGCGGGTGCCGGGTGCGAAGCACCCGCGCTGGGGTGGTTACCGGGAAGACCCTGACCGTCGACGAATATCGAACTCATGTACGGTAGTGGTGTGGCTGGAGGGATAGCCGATGCCCGGCCTGGCGAACCGGGCCCTAGCTGGCGTGAGCACCGGGTGCGTCCCCGTCATGCGCCGGTGTGGGTCCGGGCCCACGGTGCGTGGCGAAAAGGCCGCATTAGCGCATGGGTCGCGGCCCCGGGGAGCCGCACGGGATGGGAGTGCGTGATCGAGGCGGAGCCTTCCCGCGGCGACCCGCCCTGGCAGGGCCGCTACGTCTACGACCCGAAGACGATACGCCCGCGGTACAGCACCCGGCCGCCCGCGGAGTTAATGCCACAGCGGGCGGCATCTGCCGGCCACCTTCTGCCGCTGCGCGTGGTGACCCCTTGCGGACTCACGCTGCGTAATCGGTCTCCAAGCCGCCGCGACGCTGATCGCCGGGGTCGTTACCACGCATGCCGCGCACGGGGCAGGCTGACTTGCGGGACTGGGCCGGCGAGCTGGCCGCTGATCCGGGTTCACCTGGTGCCCGCCGGTGGGTGCGGCTGGCTATCCTCGCCCCATGCGGACATTGGCGGTGGTCGGTGCCGGGCCCAAGGGAATCGCGATCGCCGCCAAAGCGCGAGCGCTGGCCGCGGTCGGGCTCGAACCGCCGCGGGTTGTGCTGGTCGAGCGGGGCGGCGTCGCCGGGAGTTGGACCGGGCGGGAGGGTTACACCAGCGGCGCGCTGCCGCTTGGGACGCCGCCGGAAAAGGACATCGGCTACCCATACGCGCAGAGCTGGGATGTGGCGTCGGGCAGCGTCACCGCCGCCATGGCCGCCTTCAGCTGGCAGCGGTACCTGATCGAGCGTGGCCACTACGCCGACTGGGTGGATCGCGGCCGGCTGCGCCCGACGCATCGCCAGTGGAGCGCGTACCTGCGTGAGGTCGCCGTGAGGTGCGAGGCCGAAATCGTCGCTGGCGAGCTCGTCGGGCTCGACGCTGACGGCCAACACTGGCGGCTGCGGCTCGCCAGCGGCCATGTGATCGAGGCCGAGGGAGTCGTTCTCACTGGCGCCGGGCCGCCAGTTGAGATCGCAGGCCAGCCGCGTGATCATCCGCGGGTTCTCGACGGCCGCTCGTACTGGCTGCACGAGGGCAGGCTGAACAAGCAACTGGCGCAGAACATCTGCGTCATCGGCAGCGGCGAGACGGCTGCCTCGATCGTGATCAGCCTCGTCCAGGGGGGCCACCGACGTTCGACGATCGACGTGGTGACCAGCAAAGGCGTGCTGTACTCACGCGGCGAGAGCTACGACGAGAATCGCTTCTACTCCGATCCAGGTGACTGGCCGCAGCTGGCTGAGTCGCACCGGCGCGAGTTCCTGGAGCGCACCGACCGTGGCGTCGTCTCCCCGCAGGCCGAGGCGGCGCTCAACCAGTCACGTGGTTATCGCACCCTCGCGGGGCGCGCGACCGCAATCGAGGCCCGCGCGGGGCACGTCGTGGTCACGATCGAGTACGAGCGCGAACGCGAGCGGGTCGCCTACGACTGGGTAATTGTGGCCATAGGTTTCGACGCACGCTGGTTTGAGCGGCGGCTTGGCGACGAGGCGCAACGGCGTCTCACGCAGGCCCTCGCCGGGGACGAGCTTGAGCGGCGGGTCGACGTCGACCTGGCCGTCACGGACCTGCGACCGCCGTTGCATCTGCCTGTCCTGGCCGGGCTGGCGCAAGGGCCGGGCTTTCCCAACCTGAGCTGCCTCGGCCTCTTGAGCGACCGCGTCCTGCGCCGCTACGTTGCCCTGACACAGCGGGGGCCGCGGCTAAATCAGCCGCGCCTACATAAGGGGAGGCAGTTTGTCTGAGGCGCGCGAGGACGCCTGGGAGAGCGACGACTACGTTCGGCGCAGCCTCGTCATTCCGGTCGAACTGGCCGAGCGGCTCGCGGTCGAGGCCGACCGACGTGGTGTCACCGTTAGCGATCTGCTGATCGAGTACGCCGACGAGGGCCTGCGGCGGCCGGAGTAATTCGCTGCCACCGTCCTGGCCGCGCGAGTGCTTGACGGTCAGCGACAGGAGTGATAGTTATTCACATTGTGAATGGCTACCACATTGCTCAGCGCGCGTCGACGCCGGAAGCCGTGCTCGTCACAGGGTGCTCGTCGGGTATCGGGCATGCGACCGCGCTGGCCCTGGTCCGGGCGGGCTTTCCGGTCTGGGCGTCGGCGCGGCGGGCGGGGCGCCTCCGGGAACTGGAGCAGGCGGGCTGCCGTGTCCTTGAGCTCGACGTCACGGACGAGCAGTCCAGGCTCGACGCCGTGCGGCGGGTCGAGAACGAGCACGGGGCTGTTGGGGTGCTTATCAACAACGCGGGGCATGGTGGTGGCGGGCCGGTCGAGGAGGTGCCGCTCGGCTTGGTCCGGGGGGTCTTCGAGACCAACGTGTTCGGCCTGATCCGGATGTGCCAGCTCGTGCTGCCTGCTATGCGCGCTCAGCGCAGCGGCATGATCGTCAATCTCGGGTCCGCTGCTGGCCTGGTGACTCCTCCGACCGGCTGTCCGTACGCGATGTCCAAGTACGCGCTGGAGTCGCTGTGTGACGCGCTCCGCCTGGAGGTCGCCCCGTTCGGAATCCGGGTCGCTCTGATCGAGCCGGGAGCAGTCCGGACCCGGTTCATGGCCAACAGCGAACTGCACAAGCCCGAATCCGGCGGCGATGGTCCATATGAGGTCTTCAAGGCGAATGTGGACAAGATGGCTGCGCGCGCCCACCGCGAGGGCGCCCGCGACGTGCTCACCGCCGACAAGGTAGCGGAGGTGATCCTCACGGCGGTCACCGCCCGGCGCCCGAGGGCCCGCTACAAGGTGGGCTCGCAAGCCCGGGTCGCCCCGATGGCGCGGCGCCTCCTGGGCGACCGCGGCTGGGACGCGTTCATGCGCCGCATGGTGCCGTTTCCCGCCCCGCAATGACCGGGCCCGGCGAAGTCAGGCCTGGACCGGCTAAACGCGGGCGGTATCACCACGGTGATCTGCGGGCGGCGTTGATCGAGACCACCATCGAACTGCTGGGCGAGCGCGGCGTCCAGGCGTTCTCCATGGCCGAGGCAAGCCGCCGCCTGGGCGTGGCGGTGGCCGCGCCATACCGGCACTTCGCCGATCGCGACGCCCTGCTGGCCGCTGTCGCGGTCCGGGCTGCTGAGCTCCTCGGTAAGCAGCTCGACCGCGAGGCCGCATCCGGAACCCCGGCTCAGCGGCTCGCCGCCGCGGCCCGGGCCTACGTCCGGTTCGCCTCCGATCAGCGGCCGCTGTTCCAGGCCCTGGCCGGGTCCGGGCTGGACAAGAGCCGTCACCCGGAAGTCGAGCGCGCCGCACAGGCAGTCGGGATGGCCTTCCTGTCCCCGGCGGCCAGGCTGGTCAACGGCGACGAAAGGGCCGCTGCGCGGCTCACCTCCGCCATCGTCGCGACCGCCCACGGCCACGCCATGCTGATGCTCGATGGCACCTTCGGCTCTGGCCGCCACGCCGCGGAGGCCGCCGCCGAACAGGCAGCGGCCGCAACGCTCGCCCTGATCGCCGGCCAGGACTCCCTGACCGGCCGAGCAGGACAGGTAGCAGCTGGAGACTCGGTCATAGATCCATCGTGAGCCTGCAGAGCCAGGGGGCAGCTGGACGTGTGCGCTCCTGTAACATTGCGCCCCACGGGGCTTCTGAAGACTTCTACACGGGGGGATTTCTGTCATGAGCGTACTGATCACCGCGAAATTCCAGGGCGACACGGCGAAGTTCCGCCAGACGCTGGCTGAGCGGGCCGGCGAGCTGACGAAGTTCGCGGACCTTTCCCGCTCGGCCGGCGCCATCCACCATCGCTTCGGCGTCGGCGACGGCTTCGTCCTGGTCGTCGATGAGTGGGCGACGGCCGAGCAGTTTCAGCAGTTCATGGCCAATCCCGACCTGCAGGCGTTCATCGGGCAGATGGGCGCCGTCCCAGCCCCACCCGAGGTCACCATCACTGATGCGGTCGCCTCACCGGATCAGTTCTGACTTACCGGGTTCTCCGCCACCCATACCGGCCGTCGCTGTATCGGCCAGCCAGAACCGGATAACAACCAGCGACCGGCGGAGGGCCCGACGGTGGCGCCGGCCCCAGCCGCTTATGCGCCACGGATCGACGCTGCGCCGGCCCTCAGCCGCCTATTGCTGCGCCGGGGGCCGGCGCCACCGTCTCGTCGCTCGGTATGCCCGGGCTCAATCCTCGCTGACCGGACGAGTGCCGCGGTTCAGCTCCATGATCACGCCGACCTCGATGCCCGCGCCCATCTCCAGGGCCGGGCATCCCTTGGCCACGGTGAGCGCAGCCTCGAGGTCGTCGGCGATGACCAGCGAGTAACCCCCGAGGCGAGTGTCCGCTCCGCAGTTCCCGAGCGAGCTGGACTCGATAACCGGGAGGCCCTGGTCCGCCAGGTTGGCGCCCATGCCGTCGAACCAGGCAGTCCAGGCGGCCACACTCTCAGGACGGCCCGGTGTGTAGTCCTTCGGCACGCGGTACGAGAGCAAGAACTTCGCCATCGATCTCCTCCTCTGCTCGGCGGCTCGGCCGGCGTGACGCCGGCGTTACCTGTCGATGGTCACTACCTGTCGATGGTGTAGACACCCGCGAACCGGGAAATTGGGCGGCGGCGGGCGCCCACTTTGGCGCGCGGCCGGTGTCAGTACGGATGACAGGGTCGGAAGGAGCCGAGGAAGAGTGATAGGAGGATGGCGCGATGGCCGCAGACCTGATCGCCCGGGCCCGCGGCGGGGACGAGGAGGCGTTTCGTCAGCTCGTCGACCCCTATCGGAGCGCGCTGCACGTGCACTGCTACCGGATCCTCGGTTCGCCGCAGGACGCCGAGGACGCACTGCAGGAGACCCTGCTGGCGGCCTGGCGGGGACTTGGCGGCTTCGAGGGACGCGCCTCGGTCCGGACCTGGCTATATCGGATCGCCACCAGCCGCTGCCTGAACGCGCTGCGATCAGCCAGCCGCCGCCCGCCGATGAGCTGGCGCACGCCCGAGGTTGACCCGCCGGAGCCCACCCGGCTCGGCGAGGTGGTCTGGCTCGAGCCCTACCCGGACGTCCTCCTCGAAGGGCTCGCCGATAGCGCGCCCGGCCCGGAGACCCGGTATGAGGCCACAGAAGCCATCTCGCTGGCCTTCGTGACCGCGCTGCAGCTGCTGCCGCCGCGGCAGCGTGCCGTCCTCATCCTGCGCGACGTCCTCGGGTTCCGGGCCGGCGAGGCGGCACACATCCTCGAGTCCACCGAGGCGTCGGTGACCAGCGCTCTCAAACGCGCCCGCGCCACCCTGCAGCGCCGGCTGGCACCCTCGGCGGACCAGGAACCGCCACCGCCGCCGGACTCCGCGGTCGAGCAGGAACTCGTCGCCCGGCTCACCCGGGCCTACGACAGCGGCGACGTCGACGGCGTGATCGCGCTGCTCACCGACGACGTCTGGCTGGCCATGCCGCCGGTCCCGCTGGAATACCAGGGCCGCGAGCTGGCGGCCCGGTTCCTCACTGCGACCGCTTTCCGGCCGGGCCGCACCTACCGGCTCGTGGCGACCCGGGCCAACGGCCAGCCCGCATTCGGGATATACGTCCGGGACCCGCGGGCCAAAGTCGCCCACGCGAACGGGCTGCTGGTGCTGACCCTCGCCGGCAACCGGATCTGCGCCATGACCCGCTTCGACAACAGCGTGCTGCCCCGTTTCGGGTGTCCCCGCACTTTGCCCGACTGAGCCTGGCTGCGGGCGATCGGCGCGGCGATAAAGACTCGCCCGCTGGGCCGCCCATGGGGTAGGTGTAGCAGCATGACCGAGCGTTATCCTCTGCGGCCCATCACGCCCGATGAGTTCGTCGCCTTCAGCGAGGTGCCCATCCGGGCATTCAATGACAGCGCGTGGCCGGCTGAGGCCATCGACCAGGAGCGCGTGATCTTCGAGTTCGATCGCAGTCTCGCCGCGTTTGACGGCGATGCGATCGTCGGGACGGCCAGCGCGTACTCTTTCCAGCTCACTGTCCCCGGCGGGATCGCGGGCGCGGCGGGTGTCACGTTCGTCAGCGTCCTGCCCAGTCACCGGCGGCGCGGCATCTTGTCGGCGATGATGCGCCACCAGCTCACCAGCATCGTCGGCCGGGGCGAGGCCGTCGCGGCGCTGTTTGCGTCCGAGTCGGGCCTCTACGGAAGGTTCGGCTACGGCTGCGCGTCAGAGCAGCTGCGCCTGACGATCCGCCGCGGCGAGGGTGCGCTGAGCCCGGCCGTGGCTGGCGGCGCGGGCCTGGACCGCGGAGCGATGCGGCTGCGGGACGCGCCGCCCACCGAGCTGCGCACCGAGCTGGCCAAGGTCTATGACTCGGCGGTCCCGCACCGGCCCGGCATGATGGCCAGGGACGAGCGCTGGTGGCAGAGCACGCTCGCTGATCCGGAATTCTCCCGGAAGGGAATGACCTCACTGAGATGCCTGCTGGCGGATGACGACTCAGGTCCGCGCGGTTATGCCCTGTACCGGACGAGGTCTGACTGGGCCGAAGACGGCCTGCCGGCAGGCAGCATGTCGGTCCGCGAGCTGATTGCCGCCGACGCCACGGCCACGGCGGCGCTGTGGACCGACTTGCTCACCAGGGACCTGATCGACGAGGTCGTCGCCCGGCAGCGGCCGGTCGACGATCCGCTGCTTGACATGCTCGCCGACCGGCGCCGGGCGCGGGCCTACCTGACCGACGGGCTCTGGATCCGGCTCACCGACGTCCCGGCCGCACTCCGCCAGCGGCGCTATTCTTGCGCGGCTGACGTCGTGATCGAGGTGACCGACGAACTGCTGCCCGCCAACGCGGGCCGCTGGCGGCTGCAGTGCCCCGGGCCCGCCGAGGGCGGAACGGCCAGCTGCGAGCGCACCACGGCGGCTGCTCACGTCGTGCTACCCGTCGCGGTTCTCGGAGCCGGCTATCTGGGCGGCACCAGGCTGGGCTCCCTCGCCGCAGCCGGCCTGGTTACCGAGCGGGAGCACGGCGCGCTGGCCAGGCTTTCGGCGGCCATGTACTCCGACCCCGCGCCCTGGTGCCCGTCGATGTTCTGAGGAGCCACCCAAGTGGCCGTGATCTCCTTACTGCGATTCGAACCGCCGCTGGACGTTCACGCTCTTTCCCGGCGAAGGGCTCACCGACGGGTGCGCGGAGTCGGGGACCGTTCTGCACGGCAAAATGCGCTTCCGTCTCGGCCAGCCCGACCGCGGCATCGGGTCCGCCCGGGTGGCTCCGGCCATCATCGTCGAATGAGCGGTACACCGCGTGCTGTCGGCAGCGCCCGCGGCGAAGCCTGACGGCCAGCCCGGGAAGCCGAGGTGCGTGAGCACAATGCCCGTCGGCCTGTCCGTGTTAGTCCGGGCAGATGCGGGGTAGCCGGGCTGCTTGCGACGAACAGGCTCTCGACCACCCGTGAAGGGGGGAGTTCATGAATGAGAGAACACGCGGGGACAGCACGGCGGCAATGGATCAAGATCGCCCGATCGGTGATTTGACCAAGCAACTCTCCGAGCAGGTCTCCAGGCTGGTCCGTGAGGAGTTGCGGCTGGCTCAGCTGGAGATGACGCGGAAAGGCAAGCAGGCCGGCCTCGGCGCCGCGCTGTTCGGCGGCGGCGGTGTCGCCGCCCTGTACGGCGTGGCCGCGATCCTGGCCTCGGTCATCCTGCTGCTGGCGAAGGTGATGCCAGCGTGGGGCGGTGCGCTGATCGTAGGAGGCGCCTTGCTCGCCGCCTCAGCAACGCTCGCAGTTTTGGGCCGCAAGCGGGTGCAGCGGGCCACACCGCCGGTTCCGCAGCAGACCGTGAGCAGCGTGCAGGCCGATGTCGAAGAAATCAAAGAGAGGGCGCACAGATGACGACGAACAGGCCGATCAGCGGAACCGGCGAGCCCACGTCAGAGAGCCTCGCGGGGGAGACCGGCGAGCCACGCCTGACGGCCGCGCAGGGACGGGCCACAGGCGCCATACCAGGTGAGCCAGAAGCGCTGGCCGAGGACATTGAGCGGACTCGCGAACGCCTCGGCGATACGGTCGAGGCGCTCACTGCCAAGTTGGACGTAACCGCCCGTGCCCGGGACAGGGCTGGTCAGGTGAAGGACCGGATCGTGGATGTGACCGGCGATGTCACGGGCAAGATCGCGGACAAAACGGGGAACCTCAAGCAGCAACTCACCACGGGGAACCTCAAGCAGCAACTCACCACGGAGAACCTCAAGCAGCAACTCACCACTACAACGGCACGGGTCCGGCGCGCGGCAGGACAACGACCGGTTCCGTTCGCGGCGGCGGCCGGCCTGGTACTGCTCGTCGGCGCCTGGCTGACGAGGGCGATCAAGCGCCGATGAAGAAACTGTCATTCAGGGCGTTGGGTCTTGTGCTCAGCGTGGCCAGCGGATTGCTCGCTGGAGCAGTGTTCAGGCAGGTATGGAAGCTTCTCGCCGGTGAGGAGGAGGCCCCGGAAGCGACCGACCCTGATCGCACCTGGAAGGAAATCCTGCTGGCCGCGGCTCTGCACGGCGCGGTATTCGCGGCGGTGAAGGCGGCCGTAGACCGCGGTGCCGCCCAGGGCGCTCGCAAGCTCATGCAATCCGGGCCTGACGGCTAAACCGGCTGAAAGTGAAGATGAGGGGGCGAGCGGTCAATGGCTGACACGCCTGAAATTGCCCACGCAGACGGGCCAGATGCTCCGGCCGACCAGGCGGCCCCGGCCGACCAGGCGGCCCCGGCCGACCAGGCGGCGGCAACAGCGGAACGGAGCGACAACTCCGGGCCCGACGTGCCCGCCGGACCTACGGACCTCAGCGGCGGCGCCTGGCTGGCCGCGGGTAAGCGCACGATCCGTGAATTCGGCAACGACACCCTGACGGACCGCGCGGCGACGCTGACGTACTACGGCGTGTTGTCCGTTTTCCCGGGCCTTCTGGTCGTGGTGTCGTTGCTGGGGCTGATCGGCAAATCGGCAACCCAGCCGCTGATCACCAACCTGGGCCATGCTGCCCCGGGCGCGGTCAGGCAGATCTTCCTGCATGCCGTGGCAAATCTGCAGAAGGGCCACGCGAGTGCGGGGATCCTGGCGATCGCCGGGCTGGCCGGGGCCCTATGGTCGGCGTCCAGCTACATCGCCGCGTTCATGCGCGCCTCCAACGCCATCTATGACGTCCCGGAGGGCAGGCCCATCTGGAAGACCACCCCGATCCGCATCGGCGTCACGCTGGTCATCATGATCATGCTGGTGCTGTGCGCCGTCATGGTCGTCGTCACTGGCGGCCTGGCGCGCCACCTGGGCCAGGTCCTGGGCATCGGATCGGTCGCCGTCACTGTCTGGGACATCGCGAAATGGCCGGTGCTGCTGATCATCGTCAGCCTGATGTTCGCGATTCTCTACTGGGTATCGCCAAACGCGAAACGAGGATTTCGCTGGGTCAGCCCGGGGGGAGTTGTCGCGGTCGCCGGGTGGCTCGTCGCGTCCGGCCTGTTCGCTGTCTATGTGGCGAACTTCGGGCACTACAACAAGACCTACGGCAGCATCGCGGCAGTGATCATCTTTCTCGTCTGGCTGTGGGTATCCAACCTTGCGATCCTGCTCGGCGCGGAGTTCGACGCGGAACTCGAGCGAGGCCGCGCGGTCGCTGCGGGCGTTCCACTCGGGCAGGAGCCCTACGTCCAGCCTCGCGATCTCCGCAAGCTCCGAAGAAAGAGCAGGTCACTACCAGGGAACGGGTGAGGCCAGCATCACCGCGCCGGCGCTGATCGGCGCAGACCTGGGCCGGGTTAGCATGTCGTTACCTTCCGTAACCGGGGGAGCGGAGGTTGGGTGAGCCCACGGCATGCGGCTGACGCTGGGCGGGCGGCGCCTGTCGTCCGCGAGGTGGTCATGGCGGCCGCCCGGGCCGGCCGCCGCAATGCCGGGCAGATAGTCGCCGCCGCCGTGCTCGTGTCC
>Ga0209526_10002311_pt1 | contig 12833 bp, 15 predicted proteins | sample JacPinW_OM2H0_M1_FD_188566 | JGI IMG/M metagenome (GOLD analysis project Ga0209526, IMG submission 188566) | Forest soil microbial communities from Algoma, Ontario, Canada - Jack Pine, Ontario site 1_JW_OM2H0_M1 (SPAdes) (version 2) | ecosystem: Environmental > Terrestrial > Soil > Boreal... | reverse complement strand
AGCGTCCCGCGCAAAGCCGGGATGGAGCGGAAAGATTTGCTCGGGATCAACGGCAAGATTTTCATCGGACAAGGCCAGGCCATCGAACGGAACGCCGCGCAAGACGTGCGGATTCTCGTGATCGGCAATCCTTGCAACACGAATTGCTTGATCGCGATGAACAACGCGAAAGAAATCCCGTCTCATCGCTGGTTTGCCATGACGCGGCTCGATGAAAATCGCGCCCGCGCCCAGCTCGCGCACAAAGCTGGAGTGGAAATCACGCGCGTGAGCAACATGACCATCTGGGGCAATCATTCGTCCACGCAATATCCCGATTTTTACAATGCCAGGATCGACAACCGCGCGGCCAACGAAGTGATCGGCGACGAGAAATGGCTGAAGGACGACTTCATCGCAGCCGTGCAACAGCGTGGCGCGGCAATTATCAAGGCGCGCGGGCTTTCGTCGGCCGGTTCGGCCGCAAACGCGATCGTCGATACTGTGCGTTTTCTTAACGACGACACGCCGCGCGATGATTGGCACAGCGTCGCGGTCTGTTCCGACGGAAGTTACAACGTCGAGAGAGGACTGATCTCGTCCTTTCCGGTGCGCGTCGCCGATGGCAAATGGGAGATCGTGCAAAAACTTCCGCTCAACGATTTCAGCCGCGACAAGATCGACAAATCAGTCGCGGAATTAAAGGAGGAGAAATCGCTGGTCAGCGAATTGCTCGGCAAATAAGTTCAACACAAAGACGTGTCATCCTGAGCGGAGCGAAGGATCTCACCCATGAAGATTGCGTTACGCAAAGTAAACAGCGTGATCCAACACCATTTGGGAGATTCCTCGCTCCGCTCGGAATGACAAGCGCGCGCGAGAAGATCGACAACATCTGCAGGGGAAGCGGTTCGCTTCCCATGGGACGCTAACAGCGTCCCCTACAGTTTTAACTTCTCGCCGGTCAGCTTCTCAAACGCCTCGACGTATTTCGCGGCTGTTCTCCCGATAACATCCCCGGGCAACTTCGGCGCCGGCGGCGTCTTGTCCCAATCGAGCGTCTCCAGATAATCGCGCACAAATTGTTTGTCGAAGCTGGGCGGGCTTTGCCCGACGACATATTGGTCTTTCGGCCAGAACCGCGACGAATCCGGCGTGAGACATTCGTCGATCAGCAAAAGTTTTCCGTCGACGGTTCCGAATTCGAACTTCGTGTCGGCGACGATGATGCCGCGTTGTCCGGCGTGATCGCGTCCCGCGGAATAAACTTCCAAACTAAGGTCGCGCGCTTTCGTAGCGATATCCTGGCCGAGAATCCGGCAACATTCGCTCCAATCGATGTTGAGATCGTGTCCTTCGTCGCTTTTCGTTGCCGGCGTGAAAATCGGCTCTGGCAATTGGGACGCGAGTTTCAAGCCGGCTGGAAGTTTAATTCCGCACACGCTTTGGCTTTCCTGATATTCTTTCCAACCGGACCCAGCGAGGTAACCGCGCACCACACATTCCACCGCCAGCGGTTTGGTCTTGCGCACGATCATCGAACGGCCCACAAGCTCCGCGCGAAACGACTGCAAATCTTTTGGAAACTCTTCGAAGTCCGCCGTGACAAAGTGGTTATCGATCCTCTGCTCGCGACGCATGTCGGAGTTGCCGAACCGTTTGAACCAGAACGCGGACAGTTGGTTTAGCACTGCGCCTTTTTTTGGAATCGGATCGGGCAAAATGACATCGAAGGCCGAGAGCCGGTCGGTCGCGACAAAGAGGAGCGTCTCGCCGAGATCGAAAACTTCGCGCACCTTGCCGCTGCGTAATTTTTTAATCCCCGGAAGATCAACAATCGATTGCGGCGACGTTTGCATCTAACATTCTTGGCTATGGCAGGTCTCGTCGTCAAACCGCGTGCGCGAATTTTGCATGGACACGACTGGGTTTTTTCCAGCGAAGTCCTGAAAATTTTCGGAAGCCCAGCCGATGGCGACGTGATCTCACTCAAAGACGGCAAGGACCATTTGATCGGGAGCGCGATCTACAATTCCAAATCGCAGATCGTGGCGCGCCGTTTCTCGCGCCAGCGGCAGGACCTCGATCTCGATTTCTTCAAGCGCCGGATCGCGCAGGCGGCCGAATACCGCGACCGCCGAAAGGTCCATCCAAGACTTCGCCGCGTGGTTTGGAGCGAGAGCGACGGACTCCCCGGCGTGATCGTGGATCGGTATGGCGATCATTTTGTTCTGCAAACGCTCACGCTGGCGATGGATTTGCGGAAAACCCTGATTATCGCTGCAATTGTCGAGGTCTTTGGATGGGTCACAATCATCGAGCGCAATGATTCGCCGGTACGGAAAGCTGAGGGATTGGATTTACGAACTGGGGTTTTGGAGGGCGCCGCGCCGTCCGGGCCGATCGAAATTGAAATCGACGGATTGAAGTTCGACGTCGATCTCTTGCACGCGCAGAAAACGGGATTTTATCTCGATCAGGCGCAGAATTACTCCGCTGTCGCGCAACACGCAGCCGGTCGACGCGTTCTCGATTGTTTCGCCAACAAGGGCGCGTTTGCGCTCAGCTGCGCCCGCGCTGGCGCTTCAGATGTCGCCGCCGTCGAGGAAAGCGCCGAAGGCGTCGTCGCCGGAAAACAAAATGCTGAACGAAGCGGAGTGAAAGTGCGCTGGATTCAGCAGGATGTTTTTCAATTTCTGCGCGCCGCAGAAAAGGCGGAAGCGCAATATGACTTGATCGTTCTCGATCCGCCCTCATTCACGAAAACGAAAAGCGGACTTCGCGATGCACTCCGTGGCTATCGCGAGTTGCACGTGCGCGCCTTTAAACTTTTGTCGAAGGACGGTTTGCTGGCGACATTCTCGTGTTCGCATCACGTGAGCGACGCGGCATTTGGGCAAACGATTGCAGATGCACTGGTGGACGCGCGCCGCTCCGCAAGGCGACTGCGCCGATTCGAGCAAGCGCCGGATCATCCGGTGCTGCCGACAATTCCTGAAACTGAATATTTCAAAGGAGTTTTGCTCGAAATGATGCCGGCGCGCTGAACTGAGCGGTGGCCTGCCCGCGCGCGGGAAATACCACGCGCACGTTTGTCATCCCGAACGAACGTGAGGGATCCCACCTACGAAGCTTGCGTCACGTTTCGTGCTAAGTGTGATCAAGCAGCCTGTGGGAGATTCCTCGGTGCGAGCCGCACAGGCATTCGCTCGGAATGACAGCGGAGAAAATTCTGGAATTCTCGGAATGCGTAACTAATGTTCGCGTCAGCGGCGACCAAGCGCGAGGAAGCAAAGTTGAAACAATTTGCCATGCCAGAAAAAATCCGACCGATCGAACAAATGCTGGAGCTGCGTCCAGAAGAACCGCTTTCGTCGGAGCATCTCGATTCGCAGGTGAAAAAAGCGCAGGATCAATTGCTCCATCTTAAGCGTCAGCAGGAACAGATTGAAAAACAAAAGCGCGAACTGGAAGAGCTGAGCCGGAAACAGGAGGAGCTGGAACGCGGGCGCGTCGACATGACCGACAAGCTGACGCGATCCCTCGTGGTCCTGGAGCGCGAAGCTTACGATGCGCAGAAACGGCTCGAGCAATTGCGCGCGATGCGGGAAAGTTTCGGGCAACACTTGGAACTGATCGAAGCGATCGATCCGAAAAGCTGGAGCCCGTCGGATTTGCACAAGGAATTGAGCCGGGCGCTAAGCACGGTGGAGAGCGCGCGCGGTGAGTTCAGCCAGCAACGCAGCCGGCTGCAAGCGGCCGGAGGAGGAGGCGATGAAGCGTTGCCCGAGGCCGCGCCGGACGTAGCCGACCTGTTGAACGAAGGAACCGATTTTGGACGCTGGATTAAAATCGGGTTGGCTTTCAGTTTGCCGTTTATCGTTTTTGGATTTATCGCGCTTTTTCTCTTTTTCTGGATGGCCCATCGGATCCAGTGATGCTGCATGCTTCGCCGCACGAGTAAATCGGGTACCGCGCTCGATCACAGCAAATCGGAACTGGCGCGGCAGGAATCGGAGCTGCGCGATCAAGTCAAAAAGCTGGAGCAAATGATCGCCGATGCGCCGCGCGTGGCCGAGGAGGTGGAACGGCGGCAGCGCGAGGAATTGCTCATGCGCGCAAGTGAAGGCGGAAGCCGCCTGAATGTTTCCGCCGCGTTGCAGGACAAACGTTATGGTGACGACGCTGGGGCGGCGCGGCCGCGGGGTTCGCTCCGCAAAGCGCGGCGTGAGGGTCGCATCGTGTTTCTCGTTCTTGCCATTGCCCTCGTGGCCGCGGTGATTTGGTTGCTCAGTCATTTACATTTCTAGCCATGGCCGGACCTTCCGATCTCGATGTTGGATATGTCGCGAAACTGGCGCGCCTGAATTTGACCGACGAAGAGACGCGCCTGTTCCAGAAACAACTGGGCGACGTCTTGAAGTACGCCGAAAAATTAAAAGAAGTCGATGTCAGTCACGTGGAAGCATCTGCGCACGCGATCCCAGTCTTCAATGTTTTCCGTGAAGACGAGCCTCGCGATTGGTTCACGGCCGAAGAAGCGCTCAGCAACGCGCCGCAGAAGGCGAACAATCTCTTCATCGTCACGAAAGTTGTCGAATGAGCGCGACGGATGACATCCGCGGCGCGGTAAATTCCGGGTTCGCAAAGCCAGCACCCCTCACCTTAATCCTCTCCCCTCGCAGCGAGGGGAGAGGGGAGGGTGAGGGGTGGCTCGCCTTTAGCAGACTTGCTCATGCCTTTCGCGAATCGGCGCCATGAAGCCGGCTGATCTGCCGGCGCTCAACATCGCCGACCTGCAAGGTTTACTTCGTCGCCGCGAAATTTCGCCGCGCGAAGTGATTGAATCGCTCCGCGCGCGAATCGAGAAGGTCGAGCCGACAATCGACGCTTATCTGTCGATCGATTTCGAGGCCGCGGCCAAAGAGGCGGAAAAAGTAGATGTCAATCTGCCGCTCGGTGGCGTGCCAATCGCGATCAAAGACATCATCAACGTGAAGGGGCAGCCGTGCACGTGTGGCTCGAAGATTCTCCACAATTATCGCGCGCCCTATGATGCGACAGTGATCACGAAATTGCGCGCGGCCGGCGCAATTCCGTTCGGCAAAACTAACATGGACGAATTCGCCATGGGTTCGTCCACCGAAAATTCAAGCGTAAAGCTCACTCGAAATCCGTGGGACTTGTCGCGCGTGCCGGGCGGCTCGAGCGGCGGTTCTGCCGCCGCGGTCGCCGCCGGCGCCGCTTTCGGCGGTCTCGGCACTGACACGGGTGGATCGATTCGTCAGCCAGCTGCGCTGACCGGACTTGTCGGCGTGAAACCAACTTACGGGCGGGTCTCAAGATTTGGTGTGACCGCGTTTGCGTCATCCCTCGATCAAGTCGGTCCGCTGACAAAAACCGTGCGCGACTCCGCGCTGATCATGAACGCGATGGCCGGCCACGATCCGTTCGATTCGACATCACTAAACGAGCCGGTGCCGGATTACACCGCTGCGCTCGGCCGCGATTTGAAAGGCATTCGCCTCGGTTTGCCGAAGGAATACATGATCGAGGGGATCGATCCGCAGGTGAAATCGGCAATTGACGTCGCGCTAAGACAACTGCAATCGCTCGGCACCGAGATTGTCGATGTTAGCCTGCCGCATACCGACTACGGCATCGCCGTTTATTATTTTCTGGCAACGGCGGAAGCATCCGCGAACCTGGCGCGCTTCGACGGCGTGCGTTACGGACATCGCGCCGAAAACCCGAAGGATCTGCTCGATCACTACGGCCGCACCCGCGAAGAAGGATTCGGGGCGGAGGTGAAGCGTCGCATCATTCTCGGCACCTACGTCCTCAGCTCCGGTTACTACGACGCCTATTACCTGCGCGCGCAAAAGGTTCGCGAGTTGATCCGGCAAGATTTCGCCAAGGCATTCGAGAAAGTGGACGCGATCGTTTCGCCGACTTCGCCGGTACCGGCGTTCAAATTCGGTGAGCGCACAGCCGATCCGTTGGCGATGTATCTCGCCGACATTTTCACCAACACCGGCAACCTCGCCGGCATTTGTGGAATCAGCGTGCCGTGTGGTTTCGCGAAAATGGATGGAAAACAGCTGCCCATCGGTTTGCAGTTGTTAGGCAAAGCGCTCGATGAAGCGCGCATATTCCAAATCGCCCACGCTTACGAGCAAAGCACCGATTGGCACAAAGCCCGGCCGACTCTTGCCACGATAGAAAAGAAATCGGCCAAAAAGAAGTGATGGAGCCGACGACCGGGATTGAACCGGTGACCTACGGTTTACGAAACCGTTGCTCTACCAGCTGAGCTACGTCGGCGCGAAGCGGGCAAAGATTACATCCCAACGCGCCTGACACAAGCGCCTCTTGCCCACTAAACACACGAAAAGACGCTAAAATTCAGAGAACAATTAACCCAAACTCTTTCGTGTATTTGGCGTGTTTCGTGGATTAAAAGCTTGGTTCTCTTCGTTATCTTCTGTCCGGATTTTCTTCGATTCAACAGGCAGGATGCGTGTTGGCCGCACGGCTTGGAAGGCTATGTTCCTGTTAGAGTGAATCGCCTGGAAGAAATCCTGCGAACCAAGCGGGCCGAGATTGAGCGGCTGCGACCGCGCGCGGCTGAATTAGATCGATCCGCCAAACGACGGATTCGCGGCGAACAAGCGCGGGCCCGGACGGATTTTCGCAGTTTTCATTCCGCGCTCGCACGCGCTGACGGCACACTCGCGCTCATCGCCGAAATCAAGAAAGCGTCGCCCTCGGCGGGTGTGATTGCGCAATCGTTCGATCCGGTCGCGACCGCAAAAAATTACGAGCGCGCTGGCGCGGCCGCGATTTCGGTTTTGACCGACGAGAGATTCTTTCATGGCAAACTGGACGACCTAGTCGACGTCCGGCGCGCGGTTTCACTTCCGATCTTGAGGAAGGATTTTGTTCTCGATGAAATTCAAATCGCAGAGTCGGCGGCTAACGGCGCGGACGCGATCCTGCTCATCGTTGCGGCTCTCGAGCAAAGACAGCTTGCCGATCTTTGCGCAGCGGCCGCGAAGTATCAGATCGACGCGCTCGTAGAGATACATTCACGCGAAGAACTGGATCGCGCGCTCGAGGCCGGCGCGAGAATAATCGGGATCAACAATCGCGATCTCGCAACGTTCGATGTCGATCTTGCCGTGACCGAGAATTTATGCCGGCACGTTCCGGACGAAATCGTGCTGGTGAGCGAGAGCGGAATCAAAAGCGCGGAAGATGTGGCGCGGATGCAGGCGTGTGGCGTGGATGCCCTGCTAGTCGGCGAAGCATTGATGCGCGGCGAATTATCGATCGAACAACTGCGCGGAATGAATTGAATTGTAGCGAATCAAGTTCCTGGCCGAGGCTGATTCGCTGCGAACGCGCGCCGAATTGATCGCCACAGACTGCGGGGTCCCGGTGCGCCAGCCCGCGCAACCAAGACCGGGCAATTGGCGTGATTGAGAATGCTCCGGGTAAGATCGCCCATAATATAATGGCGAAGCATGCCGCGCGCTGGCGATGAGCCGGTCACGATCAAATCGTAACTTTGTTCCCGCGCTTCCGCGAAGACCTGGTCGACGACCATGCCATGGCGAACGCGCACTTGCGCTACCACGCCCATTTTCTCGAGATCCTCTTTTTGCGTTCGCAAATTGATTCCGAGTTCTGATTTCGATTCGAGTAGTTGATCGAGATCTTCCTCCAAGCGCACGAGATCGACGTAAATCGCCGGCGGTTCGGCCATCACGTGCAACAACGTCACCGAAGCGCCGACGGCAGCGGCGAGTTTGCCAGTGAGTTGCACTGCTTCCTCGATGAATTCCTTTCCACCAGTACAAACCAGAAACCGCTTCAAGTGCTCGCATTCGCCAATCGCCACGAGCACAGGCGGCGCAATTGACTTGATCACTTCGTAGGTTTTCTGCGAACGCCAATACAGACCACTGGAACCGGTTCGGCGCGAGCCGATGATAACAAGATCGTACTTCGTTCTCGATGTTTGATTCAGAATCTGACGAATCGGTTCGCCCGCGAGCACGACAATCTCGGGAACAACGCCCTGCTCGCGCAGCGATTGGGCCTGCGTCTCGAGCGCACCGCGCAGCGAAGGTTCATCTTGCGGCTTCTCCGCGATGCCGAGGAGCGTGGTTTGGGCACGCGACGGAGCGGCCACCAAAGCGCCAAGGCGTGTCGCGTTATCGGCGGCCGGCATTCCATCGCTGCAAATTAAAATTTTCATGGCGCGTTACAATTTGTGTCCGGTCATCAAAGTATAAATCACAATGGCAGCGCCGATCACCGGGAGCGGCACAAAGGCCAGCCGGATTTTCGGCCCGGCAAAATATTGAGTGGAGATGGCGCCGATCTGCGCGCCGATGGCCGCGCCCGTATTCATAACCAGCGCAATCAAAATATCGACATTGCCTTTGATCGCGTGAGTAAAAGTTCCGTAACTGGCCGAGATGATGATCTCAAACAAATCGGTGCCAACGGCGAGATGCGTCGGAATCCCGAGCACATAAACCATCGACGGCATCCGAATGTAACCCGCGCCGCCGCCCAGAAACCCGCTGAACAATCCGCCGACGAATGCGACGAGCAGAATAATCCAAAGCGAAATGGTCACGCCAGAGACTGGCAACTTGATCATGGGCGGAAAGTTCAGCCGTTGAATCGCGTGGGCAATGTGCTGGAAAGCCGATTCGTCTTTTTTCAAGGCCTTTCTGCCTGCCTCCGTGCGCTTGCTCTGCGTTTGCAAAGTTCTCAATCCTTCCCACAGCATGAAAGCAGAAATTGAAACGTAGATAACGATCGAGACGATGCTTACGACAAGGTTCACGTTGCCCGCGCGCTTTAACATTTGAATCAACTGCGCGCCGCCTTCCGCGCCGCCGATCGTTCCAAGGGCCATGATCAATCCGAGTTTAAGATCGACATTGCCGAGCGCGCGGTGTCGCTTCGCCGCCACGACTGATTTGCCAACGATGTGCGCCAGATCGGTGCCGACCGCGAAGTTCCAATCCACGCCCATCGCCCTCAGCGCCGGGCCGGCAATGAAACTTCCGCCCACGCCGAAAAAACCCCCGAGGATGCCGATTAAAAACCCGACGATGGCGAGATAGATCGGGCTGATGTGCGAGTTCGAGATAGGGAAGAACATGTCGATCTATTCCGAGCGGCCGCGGATGATTCGCAGCAAAAGCGTCGTCACATTTTCAAGAACGACGGCCTGACCGATGATGAGCAGAATCGCTACTCCGGCGTAGGTGTATCGGTGATGGATCTCGAGCTGGTACAGCCAGCTGCCGAGAAAATGCAGCACGAGAAAGAAATAACCGACCACGAGCACGGCATAAATGGCCAGTTCGATCAGAAAAGCCCGCAACGTCTTGATCGTTTCAGATTTCATTGGAGCCGTTAAAGCGTTGAACCGTTAAAGCGTTGAAGCGAAAGAGGGTCCGAATAAGTGAAACTTCGATATTCAATCGCGTCATCGCTTCAACCCTTCATCGCTTAAAGCTTCTTCGCCGGTTGCACAAGACCTCCTCGGGGCGCAAATTGCATTGCGCCCCCAGCTATTCTTTCTAACCTTCCACACTCCACTTTCAAACCAATAACCATGGCCGACGCCGCAAACAAATACCCGGAAAACGTAGCGGGAAAATTCTATGTCGATGAACAATGCATCGACTGCGATTTGTGCCGCGAAACCGCGCCCGCCAATTTTAAGCGCAATGACGACGGCGGCCATTCCTACGTTTACAAACAAGCCGAGACGCCTGAAGAAGAAGCGCTTTGCAAGGAAGCGATGGAAGGTTGTCCGGTCGAAGCGATCGGCGATAACGGCGCCTAAGATTTGCCTCTCTAGCGGCTGTCTACATGTCTCGCCGTAGCCTGACGAAGGCGGATGACCGTCGCATAATGACGAACGAACGAAGCGTTCCCGTCGCGCTTACCATCGCGGGCTCCGACAGCAGCGCCGGCGCCGGCATGCAAGCCGATCTGAAAACGTTCAGCGCACTCGGCGTTTATGGACTGAGCGCGGTGACGTGCGTCGTCGCCGAGATCCCGGGAAGAGTTTCGCGGATCGAGCCGGTCAGCGCGGAAATGGTTCGCGAGCAAATCGAAGTGCTCGCGCGGAATTTCCCGATCGCCGCCATCAAAACCGGATTGCTTTACTCCGCTGAAATCATTTCGACGGTCGCGCGAGTCATTGTCGATGTCGTGCGTAAGATCGACAACAAAGTCCCGCTGGTGATAGATCCCGTGATCGTTGCGACGAGCGGCGACCCGCTTTTGCGCGAGGACGCGATCGATCTTTATCAAAAGGAATTATTTCCGCTCGCTAACCTGATCACTCCAAACTTGCTCGAAGCCGAGAAATTCCTCGGGCAACCAATTCGCGATACGAAAGCGATGCGCCAGGCGGGCAAAGAGTTGACAGAAAAATTTCAGACGTCGATTCTGCTCAAAGGCGGTCATCTCGCCGGTAATGAGGCAGTCGATCTCCTTTTTATCGACGGAAAGATTGTCGAATTCGCAGCCCCGTTCGTCCGTGACGTGGCGACGCACGGCACAGGTTGCACTTATTCCGCCGCCATCACCGCCGGTCTGGCTTCTGGGCTATCGCTCGAAGAGACAGTTCGTCGCGCAAAAAAATTTGCGACCGCTGCAATCGCACAACATTTCCGATGGACGTCGCGCCGAGGCAAAAATCTCGACGCCCTTAATCACTCCGGCCCAAGCGGGAACGAGTAGCGCCCTTCGGTCTTTTCTTTTCCGATTTTCGGGCTACCCGCGAACGATTTGGTTTTTTCCAGCGTTCTAGCTCCATCGCTTCCGCGGCCGCGGCGGTTTCCGCCTGTTTTTTGCTGTGGCCTCTACCCTGACCGAGCACGATCCCCTCCCAAACAGCCTTCACCACAAACATTTTGTCGTGCTCGGGGCCACTCTGCGAAATCAGTTCGTAGACCGGGCTGCGCGGCGAAATGCTTTGCAGCAATTCCTGCAAATGCCCTTTCGGATTGATATCGACCGGCTCTTTCGCGAGCTGCGCAAGATTTTCGCGCGCCTGGGCGAGAATAAATTTTCGCGCGTCTTCCAAATCGCCATCGAGATATATCGCGCCGATGAGCGCTTCGAATGCGTCGGCCAGCGTTGATGTTCGCGCGCGGCCGCCGCTTGCTTCTTCGCCGCGCCCCATCAAAAGAAACCGCCCCAGGTCCAGGGCCGCGGCGTGTCCTTTCAACGTTTCTCTCGAAACCAATCGCGACCGCAATTTCGTTAGCTGCCCTTCCGGCTCGTCGCCGAAATGCCGAAAAAGATGTTCGGTGATCACGACCTGAAGAATGGCGTCGCCCAGAAATTCCAAACGTTGATTATCGAAGTGATGTTGCTGTGTCTCGTGTCCGAGACTGGGATGGGTCAGCGCTTCAGCCAACAACAATGGATTCCGGAATTTGTAGCCGATGCGTTCTTCGAGTGGATGCACGTTACCGCTTTTGATAAATCTCGAGCGAGGTGACGAGGTCGAGCGCGCGTTGCAAAACCGGGTCGCGCGCCGGTTGCTTTTCCCGCCCGCGATTGCGTCGCTGCGCGTCCGCCGCGTCGAGCTCGGGGTTGGTTCCGGCAATCAACGCCGCCTCGTTCAGGTGCGCGCGTTCCGTTTCGTAAACGAATTGCCCCATGCCTTTATCGGCACTCAACTGAAAGATTTGCCGCTTCTCCACCATCGACATCTCGACCGGTAAGTCCGGCTTAACTCCGTCGGGAAATAATGGCTGGCCGTCCGGCAAGACGGCTTCCGTCACCGCCACCCGCAAAACTTTTCCGCTGGGCAACGGCAAATCGGAATATTCTGCGGCTCGGCCGGCGGTCGACTGCCCGATGATCAACGCCTTATCGTTCAATCGCAGCGCGCCCGCGAGCCCTTCCGCGCCGCCGGCGGTCTCGCCATCGGCCAGCACCGCCATTAAACCTTGAAAGACAGGGTCGCGATCCGAATTGAAGGCTCGATCCTGACGCGCGGCTGGTTTGCGTAAAATGAAAAGCGGTTTGCCTTTCGGACAGAATCGTTTCGCAAACTCCGCCGCCAGCGCAAAATCGCCTCCGGTGCTGGCGCGGAGATCGACAATCACGGCGTCGACTTTTTTCGAAGCGAGTTCATCGAGCTTTTTGTCCATGGCTTTGAGATTGGCAGCGTTCAGAGCGCCGGGCCGCAGATAACCAACGTGTCCCTCGAAAATTTCGCCGTAAAAAGGAGCCGCAGTTTCCGCCGGCCCGCTCTCGCCCCGCGACGGCGGGGGCAAAAGCATCACACCGCGTGATTGCCGGACGAGCAGTCCCTCCAGCGTGGCCCGATTCAATTCGGTCTCGTTAATCGCATCCGGAGTGGTGAAGTTGTTTTTCAACAGTGTAATCGCGGCCTGCAAATCGGCCGCGCCCAACGAATCGATCAGTTGTTCCTTCGTCGGCGCTCCCGCCGGCGAAGGCGATGGCGTTGCTGATTTAGCCGGCGTCGGCGCGCCGCTGGCAGTCGGGGCAATAGAGGACGACGGCGCGGGAGACTGCGAGGAAGCGTGCGCCGCGAGCAAAATCGAAATGACAACGGGGATGTGCCAAACAAATCGAAACATCACTTTGATTGTTATCCGGTAACCGCGCTAAGAGCAATATCGCGCCGGTAATGGCAGCCCTCGAAATGAATTCGCGAGACGGCGTCGTAAGCGCGAGTGCGCGCCGCCTCGACGGTCCGCCCTTCCAGCAGCACGGCGTCGGCGAGGCCCAGCGCCACCAGTGCGTTGGCGGGCTCGAGCCGCGACGCCTGCCGG
>Ga0209526_10002310_pt1 | contig 12840 bp, 11 predicted proteins | sample JacPinW_OM2H0_M1_FD_188566 | JGI IMG/M metagenome (GOLD analysis project Ga0209526, IMG submission 188566) | Forest soil microbial communities from Algoma, Ontario, Canada - Jack Pine, Ontario site 1_JW_OM2H0_M1 (SPAdes) (version 2) | ecosystem: Environmental > Terrestrial > Soil > Boreal... | reverse complement strand
CAATGAGCAGCCCCACCCCGACGGCTGCTCCTGCCAGCATGAATCTTTTTGTCGAAAGTCGCATGGGGTGAAAGCTCAATGCCGCCGCGCGCAACAATGGCCACGATGGCCGCGAGTTGGGAGTTCGGTCCACTGTGACAAATCACAGTTGACGCAACGCGACCATTGCCAGTTGTTGCCGGTCGGGCACAAGCAAGCGGAAAGACCCGTGTGCTCCTTTGGGTCGAGCCGGGCAGGCAGTTGTCCATATCACGCGGTTTAAGTCTGGCGAAACCCGCGGTGTGATAAATCACATAAATATTGCGAGATTTATCGCAGTTTATTCCGTCCGGCGCCCAGCACCGAGCAGATCGATTTCGACATTCTTGCTGCAATAATTGTGCATTCCCGACGGCAGTTCGTTGGGACAAATGTCGGTACGTTTTTACTGCGAAAAATCACGGTTTTTTGCGCGTCTCAGGCGTCAGTTTTCTGTAATCCGATAGGGATTGGTTGTGGCTACGGGGTGACAGTCAACTGCCGCAAATGATCGTAGTGTCCCGGCCATATCCGGGCGTCAAGTATGTACAAAGTGTGCGGATTACCGCTTCGTGGCGTCGCTGCTTCGCTGGTGGTCTCGACCCTTTTGTCGGGTTGCCTGGCCGTAGGGCCCGACTATGTCGCGCCTGCTCCGCCGCAAGCCGCCCGCTACACCAGGGAACCGCTCTGGGGGACCATATCGGCGCCCGGCGCCACCGGAGGTGCCCAGCACTTCGCCTATGGCCGCGATCTCCCTCAACAGTGGTGGAGGGTGTTTCGATCGCATGCGCTCAACAAACTTGTCGAAGAAGCATTGCGGAACAATCAGAACCTGCAAGCCACCATGTCGGCGTTGCGCGCGGCAAAGGAGGTCGTCTACGCGCAGCAGGCAAGGTACTTCCCGGCCGCCGCGGCCAATTTCAACGCCTCGCGTCAGCGGACGGCTTCAGACCTGACGCCGATCCCCGCGAATCCGGCTGTAGGCGCATTTGATCTCTACACCGCGCAGGTTCTGGTCTCGTATTCGATGGATGTCTGGGGCCTCAATCGGCGAGCGGTGGAGTCGCAGCAGGCGCTGGCCGATGAGCAGCGCTTCATGGTCGAGGCCGCCTACCTGACGCTCACGGCCAACGTCGTGGTCGCCGCCATTCAGGAGGCGTCGCTGCGCGCCCAGATCGATGCAACCAGGCAAATTATCGCGCTCAACAGAAAGGCGCTCGAAATCGTCCAGCAGCAGTACACTGCGGGTTACATCAGCCAGATTGAGCTGGCCGCGCAGCAGGCCGCCCTGGCGCAGGAAGAAGCGACATTGCCGGGGCTGCAAAAACAATTGGCCTTCACCCGTGATCTATTGACGGCGCTGCTCGGCCGTTATCCCAGCGAGGAGCCATTGCAGATTTTCACCCTCGATTCCCTGCAATTGCCGGAGGACCTGCCCGTGAGCCTGCCCTCCAAACTCATCGAGCAGCGTCCCGACGTGCGTCTGGCGCAAGAGCAGATGCATGCGGCTAGCGCCCAGGTCGGGGTCGCTACCGCCAACATGCTTCCGAATTTCACCATCAATGCCAACGGGGGCTACACCGCACTACAGCTCGCCAGCCTCCTGCATCCCTTCAACGCGTTCTGGCTGCTGTCCGGCAACGTGACCCAGACCATCTTTGACGCTGGTAACCTCCTACATCTGCGCCGCCAAGCCGAGGCCAACTACGATCAGACCGGATGGACCTATCGCTCGGTGCTCATCGGTGCGTTGCAGAACGTCGCTGATACACTGCACGCGCTGCACTACGATGCCGCCACCCTGAAAGCGGCGCGCGACTTCGAGCGCGCCGCCAAGATCAGCCTCGATCGCTCGAACGAACAGCTTAAAGCCGGAAATGCCAATATCCTCTTCCTGCTCCTGGCGCAGCAGAACTATTTGACGGCGTTGCTCAGTGTCGCACAGGCGAGGGCCGCCCGGCTGTCTGACACGGCGGCGCTATTCCAGTCGCTGGGCGGTGGTTGGTGGAACCGGATCGAGCCACCGACCGAGAAAATCCTGGAGGTAGGCACGAATACGGCTTTCACGTTGGTCGATCCACATACGGTGGTGGTGGTCGATCCGCATGGTTTGTACTGACGCTGATGTGACGCAATGACGGGGCAGATCACGGCGAGTGGCGTAACGGGGGGTGTCGCATGAAGAAATTTCTACTGCGAGCCGCGGTGCTGATGAGCTTGGTGGCAGCGACGGCGGCACCCGCTTCCGAAATCAACGGCGGGGTCATCCCGCCCGACGTCTTCACGGCGCCGCCCGCATTCGCGCCTCCGCGAGTCTACAACTGGACGGGGGTTTATATTGGCGCAAACGCGGGGGGCGGATGGGGCAGCCCGCACTGGGTATCTACCCCCGACGGCGATAACGGAAACTACCGCCTCTCAGGTGGCCTCCTCGGCGGCACGATCGGGTACAACCTTCAGGCCGGCAACAGTTCTTTTGTTCTGGGTGTGGAGGCCGATCTCGCCTGGTCGAGTATCAAGGGCACGCTCCCGCCAAACATCGTCCCCGAGCCCGGCTTTGATCCGTTCACCCCAACCGCTATTTCGTGCGTGCCGAATTGCGAGGTCATCAACCCCTGGCTCGCGACCGCGCGCCTGCGGCTCGGCTATTCGCTCGATTGGATTCTGCCCTATGTGACCGCGGGCGTCGCCGTGGGCCGGCTCGAGGCGAATATTGCCGGCATTCCGATGGGCCGCCAAAGCTCGAACAATCTCGGCTGGACCGTGGGAGCAGGCGTCGAGATGGTGATCTCCGGCCCCTGGACCGCGAAACTCGAGTTCCTGCACGCCGACCTCAACGGGTTCAACTGTGACATGGCTTGCCCGATCACGAGCGCGGTCGCCCCCCCCATCGTGAGCACCGGTGTCTCGATCAATGCCGCGGAGAACGTCCTTCGCGTTGGGCTCAATTACAGGATCTGGAACCACTAGTAGCGGTCGGGGGAGAGAATGATGAAGCAGCTCATCATCAGGGGCGCCGTTTTGGCGGCCTGCGTGGCTGGTCCTGCATCTGCCGCGGATCTCCCGGTCGATTCAACGGAATATGCCGTACGCCCGCCTATCGTCGGGCTCCTGAACTGGACAGGGTTCTACTTGGGCGCGAACCTTGGCTACGCGCGCAGTCCCGGCAACGCAGATGTCACAGCCTGCGTCATTTTGGTTGCGGCCTGCATCACCAACGGGGTGCCTATCGCCATAGCCAACGGCCTGCCTAATGCCCCCGGAGTGCCGTTGTTCTCGCTCACGGAAACCATGAGCGGCGTGATCGGCGGCGTGCAAGCCGGCGCCAACTGGCAGACCGGCAATGCCGTTTTCGGCATAGAAACGGATTTTCAAGGGACCAGCCAATCAAGCTCAAGCTCTAACGCGGTGGTCGACCTGAATGGGCTCGTCGATCCGAATAAGGGCGTCATCAGGGCCGTCAACAGCGACAAGATCAACTCATTCGGCACTGTGCGCGGACGTGTCGGCATGGCTTCGGATCGCTGGCTGTTCTATGTGACGGGCGGATGGGCCTATTTCAATTGGACTTCCAATCTGACCATCAGCGGCTTGGGCACAGCCAATCTTTCCGGTTTTCAGGGCGGCGGTACGGCAGGACTCGGCATCGAGGCCCTCATTACAGGGAACTGGACGGTCAGGGCCGAATATCTTTACCTGCAGTCCACCACCATCTCGAACGCGCCGTTCGCCGTGCGGCCCGACATCACGCTGAACACGCGCTTTCGGGAAAACGTTTTTCGCATTGGCGTGAACTACGTTTTCTTTACCGGATCGGTCGGTTGCAGACCTCATGTTTGTTAGTTCGGCGAGCAGGCAAATCACGAGCAGGGCAAGACCTGTCTGCCTCGCAGTTTTTGCCTTTTTTCTTTGGGTGTCCTGCTGCCATGCGGGCGAGGTGGTGTTTGCACCGCGAGACGGTGTATGGACGCTGTTCGACCGGCACGGGGCAGAATACCTGCCGCCGAAATTTCGAAATCATTGTGCTTTCCACAACGGCCGCTTTTATTGCGCCCATCACTGCGGCTCCACCTATGAGTTTTTTTATTGCTCGAGAATTTCGTACGGCTGCTGCCACATCGGGGATGGCTACTGCGACTACCGGGGCTTCCTGCGCTGCCGGCCATAACGATGTGCTGGAAGGGGCAAATGTTGGACCGGGTTCTACCCAGTTCTGAGCAACCGCATAAAAAAGCCCCGGCGCGGACGCCGGGGTAAAGAACGCTATGTGCGCGATCAAAGATTAGACACAGTCACCGCAACGGACGCTGTGCCCAGGCATGCATGGCAGCCGGAACCACCTGTCCATCCCAGCGGTGCCGCAGGCTCGCGCTCAGCCTCTTGCAAGCCTGCACCACTGCGAGCATCGCAGACAGAAGGATGAAGGCGATCACAACCGCCGCGACACGACCCTGAGAGCGAAGCCAGCGCACACCAGTGAGTATGACCTGACTGATGTAAGGCACCGCGATGATCACTGCGTCGCGCACGCAAGGAACGACACGCTTGATGATTGCAGCGCAGATGACCTGAGCCAACTTGATCAGCAGAAACAAGGCCGGCAGGAAGCCCGCCATCAACGCACCGGGGAAGACACCCGATGATCCGGGCCGGTCAGGCATGGCGATGCGCGTAAGCTCCAGCGCCGGCACGATGCTGGCCTGCCAAGTCCCCGCATCGCTGCGCAGGATAATGTTTTCGTACGAGCTCAGATTCTCGAGCGGACGGCCACTGACCTCGCCGCTTGCCAAAATAGAAAGCACGGTTCCTTCCGGTGAATTCGCCGCCTCCGCCGGGTCGAACCTGCGCAGGTAAGCGCGGTGAACCAAGGTCCCGTCCGGGCGCAACGTCCCGGAATAGACCGCCACGCCGGCTGCAACATCGGACCCCCCCTGCCCGGGCGCTCCCAAAACGATAGGCTGCGCTCCTGCAAGGAATGTCTGGGCGGCTTCAATCGAAGGGAATGCGTGTTGGTCGCCCTGCTGCACAGCCGCAATCGCAGCCGTTGCATAGGCGCGCAGGAGCTTCGGCCAAGCGGCGCGGAAGAGTCCGTTGGACTCGTAGATCTCGGCCGCCTCAATCCGGCCGTTGATTGCGAACACCGCGCCGACAATATCACCGGGGAGATCGCCCGATTGCGCGAAGGCATCGCCGTGCTCCTCCTGAGCCCGCGTGAGCGCCTCGTTGCGCAACGCCAGCGGCAGCCCGGTCGTGGAGGGAGAACGCCGTGCTTCCAACAGGGTGCGTGCACGTCCGTTCGTTCCGCCTTCTCCATCCCGCTCGATGCCCGCCGCAGGCTCCAGCGCCTGCCCGAGCGCATCAGAGAGTGCGGCGCGCAGACCATCGATGCCCCACCACACTCCGAGCTGGCGTACGTATCTGACCGGCTTCGATTCCGCCGGGCCTCCCAACATGCTCAAGCGCGCCATGCGGGAGGGCAGAAGGGCCCCGGATGCCGTGAAAGTCGAGGAATCCTGGCCGGGACGCGCGGTTGACCGGAACGGATCGACACAGAACACTTCGAGCGGCACCCGCCCTGAGCCGGGGGGCACGATCAGGCCGCTCGCGATCACCTGGTCTTGCAGACCGCCGGTGAGCAGGTCACCCGACTGGATGAACAGATCACGGTTGGAGAGGTTTTCAACTGCGGGCGGCCCGTTCGGGACATCGTAGACCTTGGCGGCGCCGGTCGATACCGCTTGACCGAGCGTCATCGGAACTGGCCCGCCCGCCGACGCGCCGCGCACGAAATAAATACCGAGGTTGTCCCGCACCACCGGGCCGGCAAGCCGGTACGGTGTCACACTACCGGCAACGGCGAGACCTTGGGCTTTTGCCGCGCCGCTGCCGGTGAAGACGCAAACCGTCAGGGCAGCCGCGGCAATCAGTACGGGGGAGGCGAGGGTGTCAAATCGCATGGCAATGTCTCTCGTACATTTGCCCCCACCGCAGCCGGTTAATATCAGATTTTTGGCTTCGGTAAGGAGACTCCGGGGCGGATATTTGGCTCCGTCATTTTTCTTTGCGTCTGATCCGGCGTTTTCGAGAAAAAATCTAGGCAATCCCGGTCTCGACAAGCGGATCTTTACCGAGGACGAGTTGCGCCGCTCGGAACAACAAAGGCGAGGAAAGCGCAAGGGGCGCGCGGGGGGCACGGCCGCCTAGGCAACCGCCCGGCCTGCGACGTAAACGGCGACGATGTTGCGGCGCGAGGCGCCATATAGAATTTTGGCAAGGACATCCTCGATCGTATCGATCTCGTCGAAAATGCGGATGCTGCCTTCGTGGGCCTGCGTGTCTACGATCATGGCGTCGAATGCATTGCCGGGCATAAACCGGCCGGTCCGCAGGCCAAGCGCATCGGCGCCCCCCGCTGTTGCAATGAAAAATGCGGTGCGCCAGTCGATGCGCGCATCCTTGCGCCCGCGCCGTTGCGGCGGCAGATCAGGATCGACCCCCTCCTCGAGCAAACGCGAACTGGCAATGCACATGCGCAGCGTATCGAACAACGAAACGCTGGGTCCGGCGGAAATGTCGGTTCCCAACCCCACGCGCAACCCTTTTGCGAGCGCGGCCCGCAATGGAAATACGGCGTTGCTGAAATAGACGTTCGATAAGGGACAGTGGGCGATAGCGCCGCCGCGGCTCTTCACCAAATCCATGTCTCGCGGGGACAATAGCGAGGCGTGCGCAAGAATCGTGCGTTCCGACATCAGGCCAAACCAGTCAAGGCTTTGCGCATCGGAACGACCGTAACGTTCGAGCGCGTAACGATGCTGCCAATCGCTCTCGGAGCAGTGGGTCTGGAAATGACAGCCTTGCGCGCGACCCATGGCCGCGAGACCTTGTAGCGTCGCCTCGGTACAGCTCGGAATGAAGCGAGGCGTCACCACGGGATGCACGAGACCATCGCCGTTGCGGCTTTTTACATATTCGATGAGCGCCTGCGTCCCCGCGAGAGCGGCCTCACTGGATGAGTCGCGATAGTATTCCGGACACGTGTGCGGGTTATCCATGGCAACCTTGCCGACGAAGGCGCGTAGACCTCCTTCAAGACAAGCGTCGACCAGGACCCGATTGGCTGCCTGATGAATCGTGCCATACATGACGGCGGTGGTCGTTCCGTTTGCCGCCAGGTCCGACACGAGGGCGTGATAAGCCTTATGGGCGAAGGCGACATCAGCGTAGCGGGCCTCAAGCGGGAAGGTGTAGCGCGCGAGCCATTCCTCGAGCGGGCAATCGAGCGCCTTGCCAAGCTGCGGATATTGCGGGGCATGAATGTGAAGATCGACAAATCCCGGCAGGACATAGCTTCCTGACGGCACGGTCTCGAGTGTGCCGGCAGCAGCAGCTGCGGAATGCATTCGCCGATAGGCGGGACTGTCCCGGCACTCCACCGCCGAAATCGTGCCTCGCTCATCAACCGTGATCAGCGCGGCTTCGAGAACCTCGACGTTCCCGAGCGACGGCGCATGGAAGAAGGTGCCTGCGATCACGCGTCCACGCGCCGTTTTCATCAAGTTCTCGCCAAATCTCGAGGTCTGTTGCTCTGAATCATTTCGTCTTCGGCGCGGATTGACGAGTGGACGCCGCATCCCTAATTTCCGCCCAATTCCTTGCGAGGATCAATCTGCGCGGCGGCGCGTTGAAGGGAAAATAGCAAATGAAAGTCCGCAACTCCTTGAAATCCCTGCGCGGCAGGCATCGCGCCAATCGTCTGGTCCGCCGCAAAGGGCGCGTCTACGTCATTAACAAAGTCCAGCGGCGCTTCAAGGCGCGCCAAGGATAGGCTTTCACAATGCGCCGAGCCCCGCCATGCGCGTTGCTGATGATTGCGGGCTTGTGGGCAGCACCGACCCTCGCGCAGACGCTCGGTCCCGAGCCGCCCAAGCCCATCGAGCCGCCGAGCGCGTTGCCGCGGGCTTTGCACGGCGACAGGACCAAAAACCTCGATCGGCTGTTTGAGGCGCTCAAAATCGCGCCTGACGACGAAAGTGCCAAATACGTCGAAAATCGCATCTGGGCCATCTGGCTTGCCTCGCCGAGCGATACTGCAAATCTGTTGATGGGACGTGTGAAGGCCGCGGTCGATGGCCAGGATTATGATCTCGCGATCAAGCTTCTCAACGCGGTCATCGACATCAAGCCGGATTTCGTAGAAGCCTGGAACCGCCGCGCCACCGTTTATTATGCCAAGAAAGATTTCGGTCGGGCGCTCGCTGATATCCACCATGTACTCGCACAAGAACCGCGCCATTTCGGCGCGCTCTCGGGATTGGGCATCATCTTGGAGGAAATGGGGGATGATAAGGACGCGCTCGAAGTATTTCGACGTGCGCTTGCGATCCATCCGCACCTGGAGCGCATCCCCGATCTCGTGAAGAAGCTCTCCGACAAGGTCGATGGCCGCGATATCTGAGTCCCAGATATCAGTGATCAGTCATCAGAGGTAGCGCTTCTGATTACTGATTACTGACCACTGATTCCTGATCGCGCACAAACGCAATTCTGAGCATGTTGGTCGCGCCTGGCGTGCCCAGCGGCACTCCGGCAACGATGATTACCCGTTGTCCGAGCTGGGCGAAGGCATCCCTCGAAGCGAGACGGCACGCGCGGTTGACCATGTCGTCGAGGTCGCGCGCGTCTTCCGCCAGGATGGAGTGTACGCCCCAAGAGAGCGCGAGGCGGCGGCAGGTTGCCACATTAGGTGAGATCGCCACGACTGGAGATTTAGGGCGCTCGCGCGACACGCGCAGCGCAGTTGCGCCGGAGCTGGTCCAGCAAATAACGGCCGACAATTCGAGCGTCTCTGCGATCTGGCGGGCGGCTGCGGCAATGGCGTCGGCGCCGGTTGCTTCAGGCTCGCTGCGCTGCGCGTCAATGATCGTGCGATAGAGCGGGTCGCGCTCCACCTCCTCGGCGATGCGGTTCATGGTGGCGACTGCCTCGACCGGATACTGCCCGGCCGCCGATTCCGCCGACAGCATGATGGCGTCCGCTCCCTCGAAAATCGCGGTCGACACATCCGATACCTCAGCTCGCGTGGGAACCGGGCTGGTGATCATGGATTCCAGCATTTGCGTTGCCACCACGACCGGCTTGCCGGCGCGGCGCCCAGAGCGCGTCATTTGCTTTTGTACGCCCGGTACTTTTTCGAGCGGCATTTCCACGCCGAGATCACCGCGCGCGACCATCAGGGAATCCGCGATATCCATGATTTCGGCGAGCCGGTGCACCGCCTGCGGCTTTTCGATCTTCGCCATCACCGACGCGCGCCCGCGCGTGATCTTTTTCGCTTCAGCGATGTCCTCGGGCCGCTGAATGAAGGAGAGCGCGACCCAGTCGATGCCTGTGTCCAGAGCGGCTTCAAGATCGGAACGGTCCTTGTCCTCGAGCGCCGAGAACGGAATCGTCGTCTCGGGCAGGCTCACGCCTTTTCGATCCGAGAGCTTTCCGCCCACTTCAATCCTGGTGACGATACGCTTGTCCTTGACCGCTGTGGCCACCAGACGAATTTTTCCATCGTCCAGCAGCAGCGTATGACCGGGCTCGACGGCGCTAAAGATTTCAGGATGCGGCAGCTCGACCCGCGTCGCATCGCCGGGCGTGGGATCGGCATCGAGCGCAAACGACGATCCCTTCACGAGCGTTGCCGGGTTTTCGGCAAAGCGCCCGATACGCAGCTTCGGGCCCTGCAGGTCGACGAGAATTCCAATCGGGCGATCGTGCTCGGCTTCTACGCTGCGGATCGCGGCAACGAGCTCACGCATGCGCTCATGGGATGTGTGGCTCATATTGATGCGAAAAACGTCGGCCCCGGCCGCAAACAGGCTCGCAATGACGCTTCGCTCGGAGGAGGCAGGGCCCAGCGTGGCGACGACTTTAGTCCGGCGCAGACGTCGCATTGTTTCGGCTTCGAGGCGCCGGCGGCGCCATGCTCGGACGATTCCCTCCCGACGGTGTCTGCAGCATTGGCACCCGCGACTGCAAAGCCTGCATGGGCACCTGGTCCGGCGATTCCGTCAACTGGACGGTCCAGGACGGCTGGTCGCCGGTGTCGACTTCGAAGAAGCCGGTGCGGTCATAACCGCGGGCAAGACAATCTTCGGCGCCGCGGATCGTGAATTCCTTCTCACGCGTGCACATGAACGCCTGGCCGGACCATTCGCCGCCGCGGTCGTAATCAACCGCATAGATATAATAAAAACGCGCAACCAACGAGCCGCGGAGCACCATTTCGCAGCTGCGGGCGGCGAGATTCCACCAGCCCTCCGTCGTCCAGCCGTCGTTTTCCTTGTAACCGATCGCGACGCCTACCCGGTTGCTGGAGTTGTTGCAGAGTCGAAAATCGGCGAGCGCGGGCACGGTGATCAGCATCAAGGTCCCGAAGAAGAATGCAGTTCCGACGATTGCGGGTGCAGTAAGCATGGAAGAGCACGGTCGAGAGCGGCTACCTGCCATTTTGCGCAACCGATGTTCCATGACCCTCACCCCCGCGCTTTCCCGCAGGCCCGATGCATATCTCGTGAGGACGACCGGCTGTCAACGAGGATAGCCCGGAAGTCGTTCACATTGGTCAGAGTGGGCCCTGGGACCAGCAGATCGCCCAGTTTTTCAAAGAATTCCGTCGAATTGTTGTCATTAAGGTGCTGTTGCGGATCAAGGCCAAGCCCTTGTGCGCGCGCCAAGGTCGTCTCGTCGACAAAGGCTCCAGCCGGATCGTCGGGGCGCCCGCTGCCGCCGTCCGTGCCGTCCGTATCGCCGGCAAGAGCAGCGATGCCAGGGGCCCCAGCAAGGGCAACGGCGAGTGCCAGGGCATATTCCTGGTTTGGGCCGCCGCGGCCCTTTCCGCGCAGCGTGACCGTCAGCTCACCGCCGGACAGGATGACGGCGTGGCGTCCCTGCGCCTTGAGATCGAGCGCAAGCGCCGCGTGAGCGGCAGCGACGCTGCGGGCCTCGCCCTCGACCTCACTTCCCAGGAAAATGCTTTCGTAGCCCGCTGCCCGCACCGCCTGTTCGACAATCCGAAACACGTCGGCCGGTCGAGCCGCCAACGCGAATTGCGCATGTTCAAAAATCGGATCGCCCGGCTTGGGGGTCTCGTTGGCGCAATCCACAAGTGCGCGCGTCACGCCCTGCGGAAGATCAAGTCCATATTTCGTGACGATCGCGCGGGCGTCGGCGAGCGTGGTTGGGTCAGGCACGGTCGGCCCTGACCCGATCACCGCTGCGTCATCGCCAGGCACATCGGAAATCGCAACCGTCGTCAGCGCAGCGGGGTAGACATGGCGCGCTAATCGTCCGCCCTTGATGCGAGAGAGGTGCTTGCGCACGGTGTTGATGTCGAAAATGGAAGCTCCGCAGGCAAGCAAGGCGCGGGTCACCGTTTGTTTTTCCGCAAGCGAGATAGCGGCAGCCGGGGCGGTCCAGTTGGCGGAAGCTCCTCCGGAGATCAGGGCCAGCACGACATCCTCGCCGCCTGCGCCATCGGCGAGCGCGAGCGTCTCCAGTGTCCCGGCCAGCCCGGCGGCGTCGGGGACCGGATGGCCAGCTTCGACCACACGGACGCGGCGTGTAGGACAAGCATAGCCGCGACGCGTGACCGCAATTCCGCTGACGCGATTGGCCGGAAAGCTACGATCATCGAGGTAATGCCGCTCGGCGGCTGCCGCCATGGAAGCGGCGCCTTTGCCCGCCGCCAACAGCAGCAGACGTCCCCGCGCCGGCGGCGCGGGCAAATGCGCGCGCAGGCAGTTGTCGGGATGTGCCGCCGCAACCGCTCTGTGGAATAACGATTGCAGCAAAATGCGCGCGGATCCGGTCACTCGACGAACTCAATAGCTGGAAAGCGCATCGCGCGATGACTATCTTTATCGCACGCACGTAAGCCAAAAACCTTCATTCATCCTCGGATCGAAAGGAGTAGTGCAAATGGCGCTCGATGAGAAAACCAGGACCGAGCTTGAGGCGGCTGCGTTCCGTCGGCTGATCGAGCATCTGCGCAAGCGGACCGACGTCCAGAACCTCGATCTCATGAATCTCGCCGGTTTTTGCCGCAACTGTCTGTCGAACTGGATGAAGGACGCCGCCGACACGCGTGCGGTAGCCATGTCCAAAGACGAAAGTCGCGAGCTGATCTATGGCATGCCCTATGAGGAATGGAAGACCAAGTACCAGAAGGAGGCCGCCAACGATCAGCAGGCCAAATTCGAGCAGGCCGCCCACAAGCATTGAACTCTGCGCCTGTGTACTGCGGGGATGACGTGCCTCCCGGCTTGACCTGCGCGCAGCCAAAACCTCCTGTGCGCGCACACACTCGTGTGAGTCACGGAGGAGATTTTCAATGCCTGCTGCCGCTGCGGCCAGAGACGAGCAACCTGCAAAGCATATTGCCAAGGATCATTTGAAAGCGTTCGTGGAGCGGATCGAGCGCCTCGAAGAGGAGAGGAAAGCAATTTCCGACGACGTTCGCGATGTCTATGCGGAGGCGAAAGCGAACGGGTTTGATACCAAAGCATTGCGTGCCGTTGTGCGCTTGCGCAAGCAGGATGCCGAGGAGCGCCGTGAGCAGGAGATGGTGCTTGAAACCTACATGCACGCGCTCGGGATGGTGTAGGTTGGGTCGAGTTCTTCACGAGACCCAACATCGACGAGGCTGCATCAGAGCGTTGGGTCTCGCAAAGGGCTCGACCCAACCTTGTATCAGCACGACGTGGTATGATCGATCGTTCCATGAGGAACGGTCCGGCCCGGGTGGCCGCCCAGGCCGGACCGCCGATCGTC
>Ga0209526_10002309_pt1 | contig 12840 bp, 13 predicted proteins | sample JacPinW_OM2H0_M1_FD_188566 | JGI IMG/M metagenome (GOLD analysis project Ga0209526, IMG submission 188566) | Forest soil microbial communities from Algoma, Ontario, Canada - Jack Pine, Ontario site 1_JW_OM2H0_M1 (SPAdes) (version 2) | ecosystem: Environmental > Terrestrial > Soil > Boreal... | reverse complement strand
CGCCGGCGGGCCGGCCGGCTGCGCATGGTCCCTGAGCGAGGGTGCGCCAGCCTCCCTGTTCACCATGGCCCGCTGACAATCCGGTGACGGTGGCTTTGGAATAACACGAACGTCACTGGGACGCGACTGCCCGCGTTATACGCTCGCGGCGATGTTGCTCGCAACGACAGTTCCGCCGGTGCATCACGCCGCTGCGGCGGCGCAGACGCCGACGACCATCGGGCCGTTCACCGTGCAGACCCTGGTCATCATCGCCGTCGCGCTGGTGATGTGGATCGTCGTCTACATGCTCTACAAGTTCGTGATGACCAAGCGGAAGGACTTTGGACTGCCCGTGCGGCGGCGCATCCTCTGCCGCAAGCTGCGCGTCGATCGGGATCAGTCTGCGGACGTGCCCTTCTGGTGGACTGACCTGCAGATCCAGCTCGCCGTGGGCTCGCACTGGAAGCACACGCTGCGGGCGCCGATGGCCATGGGGAGCGAACCGCACCCTCAGTTATAGCCGAGGCGATACAAAGCGGTGACGCCCGTTCGTGACCGCGAAGCCCGGGCGCACGATCAAGTTGCTATGGCCATGGTGCTTGTCGTTGAAGACGACACCCTCACGCGGCATTTCCTCAGGCAGGCGCTCGAATACGGCGGTCATCAGGTCACCACTGCCGGGGACGGCGTCGAGGCCATCGCACTGCTCGACAAACCGGGGATGTTCGAGGCGGTCATCACCGACTATGCGATGCCCCGCGCCAACGGCGTGGACGTCATCGCGCACGCCCAGAAGATCGACCCACTCGTGGCGTCGATCATCATCACCGCGTTCCGCGACCTCGACCTGGCCATGCAGGCGATGGCCTCCGGCGCGGTCGCGTTCATCCCCAAGCCCTGCAAGACGGACCACCTCAACACCGTTCTTGGAAAAGCGCTGGAACGCCGCGCGCTGACGATCGAGGCGATGCGCCTGCGAACGCTGGCACCCATGCTCGAGCGGTTCACGATGGTCCTGGCCAACACCGTCGAGACCAAGGACGCCGCCACGCAGCAGCACGCCAACCGGCTCGTGCACCTGTCGCAGCTCATGGCCGCGCACATCGGCCTGTCCGACGAGGCCGCGATGGCGGTTCGCTACGGCGCCTGCCTTCACGACATCGGCAAGATCGCGGTCCCCGAGGCGGTGTTGCGCAAGGTCGGTCCGCTGGAGGACGAGGAGCAGGCGATGATCCGGCTCCATCCGGAGATCGGGGCCGCGATGCTCGCCGGCATCGACACCTGGGACGACGTCCGCAGCATCATCCGGCACCATCACGAGCGATTCGACGGGACCGGCTACCCCGACGGCCTGGCGGGTGCCGACATCCCGATCGGCGCACGCATTGTGGCCCTGGCCGACGCCGTCGACGTCATGCAGTCCGGACGGCCGTACGCGCCGGCTCGGCCGCACGAACAGATCCTGGACATTCTCAAGCGTGAACGCGGCTCGCAATTCGACCCTGAGATGGTCGACGCGTTCCTCGCGGTCACCGGTGAAAACGCCGCGGCTCACGCCACTGGAAGCGGGTCGCACGAGCCTCAACTGAACGCGGCGGGGGGCGGTCCAGGCGGCGCCGTCATCTCGGAGTGGCTGCTTCGCGAGGCCGGCGTCGTCAGGCGGACGCCCGCCTCCTAACCCGCCCTCCGCGCCGCCGGAGAGGCGAGGAGGTCGGCGAGATCGTGTCGGGCCAGCGAGGTGCAGAGCTCGCGGATACCGTCCACGCCGGGCGCCGTGAGCACGATGTCGGCTCGCTGCTTCAGCTCCTCGACGGCGTTCTCGACCGCAACGGCCACGCCGGCGACGTCGAGGAGCGCGACGTCATTCTCGCCATCGCCGACGGCCACCACGTGGCTGGGTTCCTCCCCAAGCTTGTCGAGGGCTGTCAGCAGACCGAAGCCCTTGTCGATGTGGGGCGGCAGCACCATGATCGAATCGCGATTGATCGCGACTTTCAGGTCGAGCCCGGTCTCGCTGATGACCCGCATGAGCGCAGGCTCGTTCTCGGCGGCCGTCGAGACCACGACGCGGCCCACGATCAACGGTTCGATCGTGTGGCGGCGCAGGCCCTCGAGCAGCTCAGGCGGCACCGAGGTGGCCAGAACCTTCTCCTCCCGGGTCCTGGGGTCGTAGAGCACCGCCCCGTTCTCGACCACCAAAAGGTTGAAGAGGTCGAGGTCGTCGAACACATCAACCAGCTCATCCAGTGTCCGGCCGGTGACGAGCACCAGCTTCCGGCCGGATACAGCCACCTCGCGGAGGGCCCGGCGGCTGGATTCGACCAGTACCCCTTTCAGGGCGACCGTCCGATCGTAGTCGCACGCAAGTACGCGGAAGCGCATGAATCCATTGTCGCCGGGCGGCACCCGGCGGCGCTCCCCCTCAGAGGTCGAAGGTGACTCGAACCTCGGTGCCCTTGCCCAGGTGCGACCGGATCTCGAGCCTGCCCTTCTCCAGCTCGGTCCGCTCCCGCATCGAGATCAGACCGAGGTTGCGTGTGCCGTCGAGGCCGGCCTCGACGGCGGCCACGTCCATCCCGACACCGTCGTCGCGGACCACAGCGCTGACACTCTTCGGCTGGAAGCCGATGACCACCTCCACCATGGTTCCGTGCGCGTGCTTGCGCGCGTTGCTCAGCGCTTCCTGGATGATCCGGAACAGGGTTGGCTCGAGTGCTCCCGGCAGCCGCGTCTCCTCGCCGACGACGCGCAGCTGGATGTTGACGGACGCGCGCTGGCCGAATTCCTTGACGAACTTCCGGAGCGTCGGGACCAGGCCGAGATCGTCGAGCGTCATCGGACGGAGGTCGAAGATGAGACGGCGCGTGTCGTCGAGCACGTCGCGCACACCATTCTTGAAGTCGGCCAGCTCTTTCACCACCATCTGTGGGTCTCGAGTGATCAGCCGCTCCAGGATCTCGGCTTGCAGCACCAGGTTCGCCATCGACTGCGCCGGCCCGTCGTGCATGTCGCGCGCGATGCGCATGCGCTCCTCTTCGATGATCTGAAACACCTGGCGTGAGGCGCTCCGGAGCCGCGTGCTCCCCTCCTCCGCACTCGAGCTCGACGCCATCAGGTCGTCGAGGCTACGATAGACCGAGCGCAGGACCTCCAGCTCACCGCGAATCCCCACCAGCTGCGAGCCCAGGTCGGTATGCCGCTCGTCCGCCGCGGCCAGGTCGGCGCGCGTCGCGGCGAGGACGCGAAACGCGGCGTCGATCTCTCGGGGATCGGCCGACGGGAGCCCGGCCAACAGTGCGTTCCACCGGCTCTCGAGGCGCTCCAGACCTGAGCCAACCTCGTCGCGCCGAGCCGCGGCTTCCGCGCGCGAGCGGTCGAGCGACTCCCCGACTGCCTCGAGCTCCTCGATGCGCTTGCTGACGAGAAAACGAACCCCGGTCAGCGCCCCGGGGTTGACGGCAGTGCGCGTGTCGATAGAGGCCATCGCTGGCGTCATTGTGTCACCGGACAGTGGCATCACCGACAGGTTCGGCGCACTCCTTCTAAGGCCCTGTGACAGGCCTGTTGCAGATCAAGCCGCAAATACGGCGCAGCGTATAACCGGTTGCATTACACCCGATCAAACCAAAGACTCTATGCAGACAATCGACGAACGTCCCGCTCGCGTTCTGGTAGCTGAGGACGACGACTCGCTACGCCGGCTCCTGGAACTGCGCTTCATGAGCTATGGCTACGAGGTCCGTTCAGCGGCCGACGGCGTGGCTGCCCTGGAGAGCATCGAGGGGTGGACACCGGACGTCGGCGTCCTCGACGTGATGATGCCGCGGCTCAGCGGCCTGTCCGTCTGCCGCGAAATGCGCGAGCGGCCGGAGACAGCAGCGGTGCCAATCATCCTGCTGACCGCACGGTACTTTGACGAAGACATCCAGCAGGTGATGGAGCTGGGTGGAGTCGAGTACATGAGCAAGCCGTTCGACTTCGCGCGGCTCGAGGAGAGCATTCAACTTCTACTCGGGCGGCTCGATCGCACGTCGCCGCGCGTCATCACGCTGCCGGAGGAGATGCTCCGCTGAGTCCGGGCGGCGGGCATGATATGACGACGATGGCGGAACCGGTCGTGCGGGTACACGCACGGTCGCGTCGATGGCTCGAGGAGCTCGTGTCTCCCGGCGGCCTGTTCGTCAGCGCCATCGTGATCCTCGCGCTGTTCCCCGTCACCAGCATCATTCGCGATCCTGATTTCTGGTGGCACCTGCGCGCCGGACAGCTCATCGTGGACCACGGCGCGCTGCTCGGGACGGACCCGTTCACGTACACCGTGAGCTCGCACGCGTGGACGATGCATGAGTGGCTGAGTGAAGTGTTCTTCGCAGTTGTGCAGCGAGCGGGTGGCCTCGGACCGATCGTCCTGATCCTGAGTGTCGTGACATGGATCGGTATCGTCTGCATTCTGCTCAGGGCGGCGCTGCGCGCCCCGAACCGCTTTGTTCTGGGGTTGGGCGTGCTGCTCGGAGTCATCGCCGGATACCCGATCTGGGGTCCACGGGTGCAGATGGTCACGTTCTGCTTCAGTGCGCTGACGCTGCTTCTCGTTGAGCGTCACCTGGTGCGTGGCGGGCGCGCAATCTGGTTGCTGGTCCCGCTATTCCTCGTCTGGAGCAACCTGCATTCCGGCTTCATCATCGGTCTCGGCTTCATCGCGGTCGTCATCGTGGCGGAGCTTGCGGGCCGCCGCCTCGGGATGCCGGACAACGCGTCCTCGTCGCGAGTCCGCGCGTTGATACCGGTGCTTGTCGCGTGCGCCGTGGTCAGCATGATCAATCCCAACGGTCCGGGGATCCTTTTGTACGCCTTCCAGACCCAGACATCAGCGGCGCAACAGGCCCTCATCCTGGAGTGGCACTCCCCCGACTTCCACGACTGGAATGTTCTGCCGTTCGGGATCATGCTCGTGAGCCTGGTGGCGCTGATCACCGTCAACCGCCGGCTCCGCGCCCGAGACGCTGCACTGGTGTTGGTGACGGCGGCGCTGGCCCTGCAGTCGGTGCGCCACATCGCGCTGTTCGTGGCGGCGGCCACGCCCGTCTGGATCAACCAGGCTGATCTTCTGCTGCGGCGGCGGCGCGGTCGCGCGGTGCAGCGACGGCCGGGGGCCATGCCGCCCTTGCGCCTGCGCGTGCTGACATTCGCCGCTCTGGCGGTCACCCTGTTCGCCGCGTTTGTTGCGGGTCGGCTGGTGCCTGCGATGCGTGCACAGCCGGGTTCGCTGGCGTACGCGCAGGAATTTCCGGTGTGCGCGACGCGCTGGCTGGCGACCGCGCCTCGACCGCTCAACATCTTCAATCAATACGGCGAAGGCGGGTTCCTCAGTTATCAGCTCTCGAGCAGGGGTGACAAGGTCTTCGTCTTCGGCGACGCGGCCCTCATGGGCGATGCGCTGCTCTACAGGTACGCGGCAGTCGAGGCGGTGCAGCCGTCATGGGAGTCCATCATCCGTAGCGCCGGCACCGACATCGTTCTCTTCGACACCGGCACGCCCCTGGCCAACGTGATGGCGCACAGCACGCGGTGGGTCAACGTGTATCACGACCCACTCAGCGTTGCCTTTGTTCCCGTCGACAAGCAGTCAGCGCTGAACCTTCCCCCCGCGCCGGCCAGCTATCCGCCGGGCGATCCCTGCTCACAGCTGAAGGTTGCGTCGTCGGTGAACGGCGGGACGCAGAACCCATGAGCGCCATGCGCGTCGTGCCGACCGGCGAGCTCGAACGCGAACGCCGCGCCGCCCGGCGCACGCGATTCACATGGATCGCCGGGGCCGCGCTGCTGACGCTTGCCCTCACGGTCCAGCCGTTCCGCGACACCGACGTGTGGTGGCACCTGGCGCTCGGCCAGCTGATCACGACGCATGGAATCCCGGCCCACGAGCCCTTCAGCTTCCTCCCCGCCGCATATCCGTGGGTCGGACAGCAGTGGCTGTACGAAGTGCTGCTCGCGGGCCTGGTCGGCGCGGGCGGTGCTGCGCTCGCGTCAGCGGTGATGGGTGCCGTCGCCGTCGTCGCACTCGTCGTCGCCGCGCTTGCGGTGCCGCGCACCGCGCGGGTCGGCGGCGTCTGGCTCGCGATCGGAATCCTCTTGAGCGGCTTGGTGATGGCGCAGGTGGTCGGGGTACGCGGACAGGTGATCAGCCTGGCCGGCGTCGCCGCGGTGCTTTTCGTGATCGCTCGCTGGCGCGAGGGCCGCACGGGGTTCGTCTGGCTTCTCCCTGCGCTGTTCCTTGTCTGGGCGAACATGCACGCAGGGTTCATCGTGGGCCTTGCGATCCTCGCGCTTGCCTTACCGCTCGCCCGGGCGCTCGCTCCGGCGACGGCAATCGCGCGCAAACCCCTGGCGGCGGCCCTTGGCCTAAGTCTTCTGGCCACGCTCATCAACCCGGCCGGGATCGCGCTCTATGGCTATGTCGCCGAGACATTCATGAACCCGACGATCACGCAGGTGGTCACGGAATGGATGTCTCCCGACTTCCACAACGTCTGGGTGCAACTCTTCGAGGCCGAGGCGATATTGCTCGTGGTCCTCTGGGTGATTGGCGGCGGGCCCGACCGGTTCGACGCGGTGCTGGCCGTGGCCGCGCTGGCCGCAACGCTGCAAGCGCAACGCAACATCTCATTGTTCGCGTTGATCGCGGTTCCTCAGATCGCGCTGTACGGAAGTCGAGCCTGGCGCCTGCGGATAGCGCCGCGGCTGCGCGCCCGCCGGACAGCCACCGCACCGCGTGCCGCCTCACTGATCGCCGTCGCCGCCATCACCGCCGTGGCGGCAGCGGTGGCGACAACCGTCGTACCGCGCCTGACATCCTCTGCCTCGGCCGCTTTCGAATCAAGCCGCTACCCGAAGGCGGCGGCCGACTATGTCGCCGCGCACTTCGCGCGCGACCGGCTGTACACGGCGGACAGCTGGGGCGGCTACCTCGCCTTCCGGTTCCCGGAGGGCCGTGTCGTGTTCCTCTACGACGAGACAGCCATTTTCGGCAGCGCCGCGTTGCAGCGATATCTCGACGTGCATCTCCTGCGCAAGGACTGGGCGACGGTGCTGTCCTCCGAAAGCGTGCACCACGCCATCGTGGGCGACAACTCACAGGAGGCTGCGGCGTTTCACGAAATCGGCTGGACAATCGACTGCCACGACGCGACCAGCGGCAGCCTGGTGATGACCGCGCCCACGATGGCACCGTCAAAGGTCTCGTCTCCTCTAGCCGTACCGACGACTGCCGCCACCGCCTGCTGAGGGCTCTCCCGGCTCATCTCGCGTCAATGCAGCGGTGCGGCATCGTTACGAGACCTTTGACGGGCTTGCGCCGAATCGCCGGTAGGCTGGCTGCTGTGAGCAGGCCTTCGCGCCCCAGCACGACCGCTGCGGCGGCGGAGGTGAGATGGTGAGCCAGGAACTCGCCCATCCGCTCTCGGCACCGCGCCAGGCCAGATCGGCGCCGCCGCGAAACCCCAACCGGCCCGATGCGCTGAGCCGGACGGCGGGTCGCGATCGTCGCGCCGGCGTTGAGCGCGCGATCGAGTTGAGCCGCTGGATCGTTCTCATCTTCGCGGCGGTCAGCAACAACTTCCCCGGCGTCAGTGTTGGCCCACGACATTCGCTGATCAACCTCGTGCTCGGCGGCTGGGCGGTCTTCAACCTCACGGCCACGCTGATGTTGCTGGCAGGCCGTCTCCCCGGCCGCCATATCCAGCTGGCGATGACGGCGCTCGACATCACCGTCGCGGGCGCGCTCGTCTACCTCTCGGGCGGCTTCCAGTCGGAGCTGGGCGTGGCCTTCTACCTGGTGATCATCGCCGGCAGCCTGCGCTTTCGGGTGATCGCCAGTCTCATCTGCACGTTCGTGAGCGCGGCAACGTATTTCACGATCGGATTCATCGTCGCCAACTTCCAGCTCACCGGCCCGCTGATCGACGTCTTCGCCACGCGCACGTTCCTGCTCTTCGTGGTCGCACTCACCAGCAACCTCCTGGGCCGGGAACTCGTCACCGCGCGCGACCGGCAGATCCGCCAGACGATCGAACTGGAGCACGCAGCCTTCGCGGAGCTGCGCGAGGTCGACCGCATGAAGAGCGAATTCATGATGCTCGCCTCGCACGAGCTGCGGACGCCACTGACGAAGATCAAAGCGTGGTTGTCGCTCATGCACGACGCCGGCGACCGCCTGCCCCAGGAGGCGCGCGACGAAGGCTTGGCGGAGCTCCGCCTCGAGGCCGAGCATCTGGCGCGGCTGACGGACAACCTCCTCTGCATCGCCCAGCTCGAGACCGGTGAGATCCGGCTCAAGACCACCGCTGTGGAGCTCGAGAGCGTGTTCAGAGAAGTTATCTCACGCTTCATGGAGAGCGCCGACCACGAACGCTTCGCGATGACGGTTGCGCCTGACGCGGAGCGTGTGCTGGCAGACCACGAACGGCTGGCCCTGACGCTCGCCTGCCTGGTCGACAACGCGCTGAAGTTCTCCCCGGAGAGTGAGCCCGTCCGCGTGCACGCTCGCCGCGTGGTGAACAAGGTTCACATCGAGGTCATGGACAACGGCAGGCGCATCCCTGACGCGGATGTCGACCGCGTGTTCGCATCGTTCTACCAGGTCGAGTCGCCGCTGCTCAGACAACGCGGCGGCTTCGGCATCGGCCTATACCTGTCTCGTCAGCTGGTGGAGCGGATGGGCGGTCAGATCTGGCTGGACAATTCGCGCTCGCGGGGAAACACATTCGTGGTGGCGTTGCCCGGCCATGTGTAACCCAATGCGTCGCAACGCTGCAGCCTTTTGTTCCAGCCGCGTACAGCGGGGCAACACGCGCGTAACCCGAGATGAGATTCGAGGTGGCAGATGCTACGTTCCAGTGGTGACAACAGCAACGGCGGCGCGAATCCGGAGCGTGCGATGACTGCTTACACAGAGTCGGTCCTCAACCCGCTCGGCTCCTCGTCGAGAGCCGCCGCCGAAGCGACGGTGCTGGTCATCGATGACGACCCGGCGATGCGCGACATCCTCAACGTTCTCGCGCAGCAGCATGGGTTCGCACTGCAGTTCGCCCTCGACGGCGCGGACGGCCTGCGCATCGCCGAGCAATCCGACGTGGATCTCGTGCTGCTGGACCTCGGACTTCCGGGCGTCACCGGCTTCGACGTGTGCCGCCGCCTGCGCGGAGCCGGCCTCGAGGTGCCGATCATCATGGTCTCGGGCAGCACCGACGTCGTCGATGTCGTGGTGGGCCTCGAGATCGGAGCCGACGATTACATCAGCAAGCCTTTCGAGATCCGCGAGCTCGCGGCACGGATCAACGCGAAGCTGCGCCGCCAGCGCACAACGCAATCCCAGGTGCGTCCCGGCCGGCTGAAGTTCCCCGGCTTGATCGTCGATATCGGACGCCACGAGGTGCTTCGGGACGGTCAGGCGGTCAACCTCACGCCGACGGAGTTCGATCTGCTGGCGCTGCTCTCAGCGTCGCCCGGCCGTGTCATCTCGCGCTCCGAGATGATTCAAAAGGTGTGGGGCCAGGGCGCCGACCTGGATCTGCGCAGCGTCGATGCGCACGTCTACCGTCTGCGCCGCAAGATCGAACCCGAAGGCCCGCGACCCACATACATCCACGCGGTCCCCGGCATCGGCTACCGCTTCGAGCGGCGCGGTCTGAACGAACGGCTTGCGCGGAGTCCTTCGGCCGACCTCGTCGACACCGAGGACGGGGCTGCTTAAGAGCTCTGGAGAGCGCGCCGCCGCCGGACCACGCGACGCCGGCGCTGGCCGGGCTCATCGGTCAGGATCAGCTGACCGCGCTCGTTGAGTGTTGCCGGGCGGGCGTCGACGAGTTGTGTGGCGAGCAACGAGAGCGGCCGGCCCCGGGGTCGTGAGAAGTCCAGGCACATCACCACTTCACCGTCCCACTGACGGCGATGCGACTGTCCACCGAAGACGACGAGGCTGCGCGTGACACGCCGTTGATTCGGGTTGCCGACAGCGTATGAGATGCGGTACATCTCGCCCGGGCGGAGGCCAAACCCGCCGTCGACTGCCATCGTGTTCATGTTTACGTTTGCAATTATTGGCGCGTTTTGCGCGGCGCCACTGGCTGCATCGTCACACGGGGGTAACGGATCCTGCCGCTCCCTCCTATACCGAAGCGCGGAGAGGCGTCAGACCGCGGCCAGGCTGCGCGCGTGCGCCAGGCCGACGAATTGGCGCAGCGCGTCCACCGACGTCTTCCGCAGCGCCACCTCGCGCAGGAGCCTCTTGCTCTGTGCCGGCAGCTCGGCCGGCGGATCCTCGCTTCCACCCGCAAGCACCGCAGCCCACTCGGGCGAGGACCAGAGCACCGTCTCAAATGCGAGGCCGCTCTTGGACAGTCCCTCGAGCAGTGATTCCTCGGTGCGCGATGCCGGTCGCTCGACGTTGGCGACCGCGATACCCCGGATCCGATCGAGGATATTGCGTTGCTGCGCCAAACCGACGGTGAGCGCGGCCGCGCGCAGGGACAGGATGTCGAGTCCGGTTGGAATCACAATGTGGTCGGCGACAGCCATCGGTCCGACAACCGCCGGCTCGCTTGCGTCGGTGTCGAGCACGATCACGTCACAATCAGCACGAACTGGGCCGAGCAGCGCATCGAGCTGCTTCTCGGACACCGCCTCGTCGATGAGGCTGCGATGAGCCGCAGCCAGCCGTGCGCCACTTGGATGTTGAGTGAGCGCGGCCTTGAGCGGAAGGCCACCAAGCAGGACGTCCGCGATGGTTCCACTGCGCCATTTGATGGCCAGCGCGGTGGTCAGGCCACCGGCTGGATCGAGATCGATTGCGATCACCCGCAAGCCACCCGCAGCCGCCGCGCGGGTGAGTGCGTAGGCAGTGATTGTCTTGTTTGCGCCACCCTTTAGCGACGCGATCGTGATGATTTCTGCCGGCATCGCTCCAAGAATATCGGCAGATGCTCTTTCCAACACCGCGCGTTAAGGCCCTGCGACAGCTGCTGCGGCGCGACGACGATTTAGTGCGTGGCGCCTGACGATGGGAACCCCCTTCGCCGGCAAGGCGATCGCGATCCTCGCGGTTCTGGCCGCCGTGAGCACGCTGATGGCGTACTTCATGTATCTGCGGATGCGAACGGCGCAGCGGCGATTGGTCAAGGCGCAGTCCGCGGCCGAGGAGGCCGCACGTGCCGCGGCGCTCGCCGCGCCCGGCGGGATCGATCCGGAGATCGTGCTTGCCATCCTCAACCAAGGTCTGCCGCCCACGCTGGACAACGTCTACCTGCTCACGCAGCAGAAGGCCGCCGAAGGTGACGCGGCCGCCAGGGCGGCTCGGGCCGGCTAAACGGCCGGGCTAGCTATCTTCGCCGTGCATTGCTCTCGCAGCAGCGGCGAACGCAGCGACCACGGCTTGCTCGCGGAGGCGGGCGACCAGCTCCTCGGTCTGGCGCAGGATGCGAACGCTGTTGCCCATTGACCACCCGGTGCTTCCAGGCTGGCGGGCGGGCAGCAGCTGGACGCCAGGAATCCGCACGGACCACGTGGGTAGGACGGGGGGCGGCGGCACAGGGAGCGGTGGCGGCGCAGGCTCGACAAGCCGTCCGCTCGGATCCCGTGGATCGACGAAGTCGAAGTGCCCGTTTGCCTGTCCATTCAGTGCCGGCTTCTGCGGAGTTGCTTCAAATTCCTGTGGAGCAGCCGCAAATTCCTCGAGGACGGCTTCGGGTTCCTCGGCGGGCACCTCCTTTTCCTCCAGCACAGCGTCCGGTTCCGCCGGCGGCATCGCACTGCCGTCGACGCTCAGCAGCGCGGAGGCAAGCTCGGCCTGCGAGTTGAAGGCGCTGCCGTCGCCGAACCAGTCCTCGTCGTCAGCACCTTCCAGAAGCGGCGGAGTGTCCATGTTTGCCACTGGCAACGATCGTAACCGCGAATTGCGTCCGTACCGGGAAAAGATCGTGTCGCGAACCGGTTGCTCGCGTATGGCGACAGTCGTCATCCCAGCACAATCTGACAAGGAGCACGGCTCCGATTCACCCCCAAGGAGCATCTATTCGTGAGCATTGCCTCGCTTCCCCGCCATATCGACGCTCGCTACCTCGAGGCCCTGGGCCCACTGCGTCCGCTGGTGGACGACGACAGCCTCACCGAGATCATGGTGAACGGACCAGACATGGTGTACGTGGAGCGCAAGGGAAAGATCCTGCTCACGGACATTCGCTTCGATGACGAGGCGCATCTGCTCCGCGTGATCGAGACCATCGTCTCATCGGTCGGCCGCCGCGTCGACGCGCGCACCCCCCTGGTGGACGCGCGACTGCTGGACGGCTCCCGCGTCAACGCCGCGGTTCCTCCGGTCGCACTGGATGGACCGCTCCTGACCATCCGTAAATTCAGCAAGGATCCGTACCAGGCATCGGATCTCATCGCATTCGGCACGCTCACCGCTGAGGCGTCGGCGTTCATCCAGGCGTGCGTCCTGGGCCGTGCGAACATCATCGTGTCGGGCGGCACCGGCACCGGTAAGACCACGTTGCTCAACGTGTGCTCCGGTTTCATCCCGATCGACGAGCGCATCGTCACCATCGAGGACGCCGCCGAGCTGCAGCTGCACCAGGAACACGTGTGCCGGCTGGAGTCGCGTCCCGCCGACGTCAACGGCGAAGGCCGTGTCGCGATTCGCGACCTCGTGATCAACTCGCTGCGCATGCGCCCCGATCGCATCGTCGTCGGCGAGTGCCGTGGTGGCGAAGCGCTGGACATGCTCCAGGCGATGAACACCGGCCACGACGGATCCCTGACCACCATCCACGCCAACTCCCCGCGCGAGACTCTCTCCCGGCT
>Ga0209526_10002307_pt1 | contig 12842 bp, 8 predicted proteins | sample JacPinW_OM2H0_M1_FD_188566 | JGI IMG/M metagenome (GOLD analysis project Ga0209526, IMG submission 188566) | Forest soil microbial communities from Algoma, Ontario, Canada - Jack Pine, Ontario site 1_JW_OM2H0_M1 (SPAdes) (version 2) | ecosystem: Environmental > Terrestrial > Soil > Boreal... | reverse complement strand
AGCGCCGCCGCGCTGCCTCTCGCGTTGGCGGGGATCGTCGGCGGCGGATGGTGGTGGCTGCTCACGGTCCCTCTCATCGTGACCTGGGTCATGTGCGTCAACGGCGCCTGCAAGGCCCCGATCGACAAACGGTTCACCGGCTTCAACGCCCGCGCCCTGGTCGCCTTGCTGATCTACCTCGGTCCGCTGTTGCGCGGCTGGGAGCGCATCAAATGGCGTCTCAAAGAGATGCGGACGCAAGACCACGTCGGATTGGTCGAGACGGAGCAGCGCGCCGGGGTCTGCTGGGGGGCACGTGCCTTCCATTTAGCCTATTGGAGCGACGCTGGAGCTGAGAAGGAGGCGTTGATCGGCGGGCTGATGGACTTCCTCGTGCCGCAGAAATATTTCGTGTTTCCGGACACCGGTTGGAGCAATTGGGATCTCAAGATCGCCCGTGGTCTGTGCAGCCGCGCGCTGGTCGTCGTCTGTACCGAGAATCACGGCGGCGCCAAGCGGCTTCTTCGCGTGCGATGCGCTATGCGGTTTTCTCGCTTTGCGCTGTTCCTGATGCGGAGTTGCGCCGCACTGACGGCATTTGCGCTGATTCTCGGCTGGCCTTTGACAGCAGCTGCGATCGGCAGCGTCGGGCTGATCAATTTGGCGGTGGTGGGCTTTCAGCTCATCGGCTTCGGAAGACTGATGCACCGCATCATCGAAGCCGTCGCCAAGCAGGTGCGGTTGGTTCCGGTCGAGCCGGCGGCACGTACGCCGTTGCTCGTCCAGGAGCCGCGCGCCGTCTGATTGTCATGCACGGGGTCGAGGACCGCGGGCGTCCCGCCCGCATGCAGGTGGGGCGCCCACGGTCTGGAGCGTGCCGATGCTGAAGAAGCTTCTTCCCTACCTGAAGCCGTATCGCTGGCGCGTTGTCTGGGCGCTCTCGCAGGTGTTCCTGATCGCCGGCTTTGAGCTGTTGAAGCCGTGGCCGCTGCAGGTTGTCATCGATAATGTGCTCGGCGGGAAGCCATTCCCAATCGCCGCATTATCGTCCTCCCCACCAAGCCTGATCCTGCTTGGCGCCTGTCTCGCGATCGTCGTCGTACATTTCGGCGGCGGCGCACTGACGCTGCTGCACAATTACACGACGATCCGCGTCGGGCAGAACATGGTGAACGACCTGCGCGGCGCTCTCTACGCCCACCTCCAGCGGCTGTCGCTCGCCTTTCACGGGCGCCAGAGGGTCGGCGATCTTCTTTATCGGGTTACTGCGGATAGTTTCGCCGTCCAGACGATGATCATGAACGGCGCTCTGCCGATTCTGTCGGCCGCAGTGCTGCTCGGCGGCATGCTCGTCGTTCTGTTTCCGCTCGATGCAAACCTGACCTTGTTGGCGCTCACCGTCATTCCAATACTTTTCGCGCTGATTTCGGGGTTTAACCGCAAGATCGTCGATGTCGCGACCGAGGTTCGAAATACCGAGAGCCGGGTCTATTCGCTCGTCCAATGGGCAATGTCGTCGATCAAGGTTGTCCAGGCTTTCACCAAGGAGGAAGAGGAGCATCGCCGCTTTATGGGGGCGAGCGGAGAAAGCCTGCGTGCGACTTTGCGGCTCTACAGCTGGCAGACGCTTTATTCGGGAGCCGTCAATGTAGTGATCGCGGGCGGTACAGCCCTCGTCGTCTACGCGGGGGCGCGCGCGGTTATGTCAGGGACGCTTTCGGTCGGCCAGTTGATCGTCTTCATCTCCTATCTGGCCCAGCTCTACGCCCCAATCAACCAGATCACACAGAGCTGGGGCTTGATCGCCGGTGCCCGCGTGGGGGCGCGTCGGGTGTTCGAGGTGCTCGACACCGAGGCCGATCTCAAGGATGGGAGGCTGAGCTTTCCCCCGGAAGGGGCGCGCGGCGAGGTCGCCTGGCGGGGCGTCGACTTTCGCTACCGACCCGAGACACCGGTCTTGGCTGGGATCGACTTCAAGGTTGCGGCCGGCGCCAAAATTGCCGTCATCGGCCCCACCGGTGCGGGCAAGTCGACGCTTCTGGGTCTGCTTCCGCGCTTCTTCGATCCGTCGGCCGGGGTCGTCGAAATCGATGGCGTAGATGTGCGCGAATACCAGCTGAAATCTCTGCGCAGTCAAATCGCGATGGTCTTGCAGCCGCCGTTGATTTTCCCCCTTTCGGTCCGCGACAACATCGCGTACGGCCGTCCGGGAGCAGCCGACGCAGAGATCGAAGAAGCGGCTCGGCTGGCTAGGATACACGCTCTGATCGCTTCGCTTCCCGAGGGATACGACACGGTCATTGGCGAATCCGGCATCGCACTTTCTGAAGGGGAAAAGCAGCGCGTCACAATCGCCCGTGCATTGCTGCGCGGTGCCCCGATCTTGATATTGGACGAGCCGACTTCGGCTCTTGATGTCTCGACCGAGGCATTGGTCATGGCGGGGATCGAGAGACTCATGGAGGGGCGTACTACCTTCATCATCGCCCACCGACTGTCGACCGTGCGGCGCTGCGACCGGATAATCGTATTGCGCGACGGTGCCATCGTCGAGCAGGGCACTCTACCGGAATTGCTGCGTCGCGGCGGGGTGTTCGCGGAATATTATCGCACCCAGTTCGCACCGGAAGCAGAGGCCGAGGCCGAGATTCCGGTTGGGGCGTGACACGCCGAGCATTCGCGTGAATAGGTGAGAGGTGGCAAAGAGAAACTCCAACCCGTGAAAAATCGGTCCGAGTATGAAACCTTTGTGCACCTGGTCCTGCGCCATCGTCACGTGCCAAACGAATTCATTCTCACCCCTAACATTGGCGGTTGACCGACTGCGGCCACACGACTTACGTCGGCATCTGTGGGCCAGCGATCGTAACCCGGCCGATTGAGCCGAAATTAACGATTGATTGTTGCCATGCAGGGATCGACCGTTTAGGGTCCCGAGGTCGATAGTGCCGACATTGGCGCTTTGATCTTATTTAGCCGCAACCTGGTCCGGGCTCGTCATCGGACATCCACGGTTTCGGCAGCATGTGGGGCGGGGGAAATGGTCGCCGAATCATCGAGCCGGGGAAGCGGACGCTTCCCTGAAATCTGCATTCATCTGCGAACGGGAAAACGATCTTCGCAGACCCTCTTACCGCCGGTTGTTCAGATAACAGCGGTCTCTGCGGTGATCGTGGTTGCTGCCGCGCTCTCTTATTTGGGCGTCACCCGGATCGGCTACGATCGCGTTGTCGCGGATAAGGAAGCCGCGGTGGTCCGGGCGGAGACCGCTAACGCCGATTTGCAGGACGCGGTGTCTGGCCTGCGGGACAAGCTCGCCCTGGCCGTCCGTGATCGCGAGCAGACGGAGGAGCGGTCATCGGGGCTGGTCAGCCAAGCCGATTCGCTTCGTGGTCTCCTCTCCACTGCCGAAGCCAAGCTGCGCTCGCTGGACGATCGCAGTCGGGTTCCCCAACAACGCGGCGAAATCCAGCCGCCACCGACCGCTTTCGATGAGACCGTCGCAAAGGCCGGCAGCGTCGGTCAGATGCCGCCGGCGCTTGAGCAGATCCAGCGCGACCTGCGTCAGGCCGAGGCACAGCGCGCCACGCTCGCGGCACGCCTGAGCAAGATCCAGGCCGATTATCACGAACAGCAGGCGCGTTCTGGACAGTACAAAGCCAATCTCGAGGCCGCGGTTAAAAAACTGCAGCAGGTCAGCGCCGAGCGAGACAGGGCGCTGAGCGAGAGGGACCGCCTGAGGGGGCGGATAGCCGAGCTCGAGCAGAGGCATTCGCAGCGCGAGATCCCGCCCCATCAGAACTTGGCCTTCGCATTTCGCCTGGCGGGGGTGATCACAACGGACCTCGCCGAAGCAGAAACACCACGACCTGAAATGGTGATCTCCGACGCTCCGCCGGAACCAGCAAGCGACGGCGGAGGTGTTGCCGAACTCGCTCGCCAAGCCGTCGGCGAATTCGCGCGTTTACTCGCCTCAACAGGGCTCGACGTGCAGCGCTTGTTTCCGCAGTTTGGCCTGAACCGCGCCGAGGGCGGCCCTTTCATCCCGCCGAGAGCCGATCAGCCGCGCGAAATCAGCCCCGATAGGCTAGAAGCAATGCGCAACTTGATCCGCTCGCTGCCGCTGTCGCCACCGCTCGATTACTATCAGCTCGAAAGCAGGTTCGGCCCGCGGCGCGATCCGTTCAATCGCAGGCTCTCGTTTCATACGGGGCTCGATTTTTCGGCGCCCTATATGTCTCCGGTCTATGCAACGGCGCCAGGGGTAGTCAGTTTCGCCGGATATCGGGGCGATTACGGCCGGGTCGTCGAAATCGACCACGGGAACGGGATCGCCACCGTCTACGGCCATTTGCACCGCTACATCGTTTCGGTCGGCCAAACGGTCGCCGAGCATGCTCAAATCGGGTTCCTCGGCAGCACCGGCCGCAGTTCCGGTCCCCACGTGCACTACGAAATTCTCGTGAACGACGAACCACAGGATCCCGAGAAGTTTCTCGGGCTCGCCCGCGTGATCTCCGTCGCGGACAGATAGCGCGCTGAGAGCGCCGTCTAGCGCGCCAGGTCGCTGGCGAGGGAAAAAGCGGAATCGCGGCCGACCTGGCCGCGATAGATCTGCAGGTTTTCGAGCACCCGCTGAACGTAGTTCCGGGTCTCGTTGATCGGGATCATCTCGATCCAATCGACCATGTTGATATTACCGCCGCGCGGATCGCCGTAATCGTGCAGCCACTGGCGGACCCGGCTGGGGCCGCCGTTGTAGGCGGCGATTGCCAGCGCGTAGGAGCCGCCAAAATCTTCGATCAAGGTTTCGAGATAAGCCCGGCCAAGAAGCACATTGTAAATGCCGTCCGCCGTCAGCCGGTCGGCCGAGAATGGCAGCTGCATCTTGTTGGCGATAAAGCTCGCTGTTGCCGGCATTAGCTGCATCAGCCCGCGCGCTCCTGCCCGGCTCACCGCATCGCGCTCGAACGCGCTTTCCTGGCGCATGATCGCGAAGAGCAGGGAATGTTCGGCAATGCCGCCGCTCGGTATTTCAGTGACCGGGTAGCCGTGGATCATCAGGGGGGTACCGGCTTCGATCGCGCGCTTGGCTACCGCAATCGCGAGATCGATGCGACCGCTGGTCTCGGCAAGCGCGGCGAGCATCGCGAATATCGTGGGGGTCTTCGCGTTGTCGGCCATGTGCAGGAGAAAGGCCTTGCCGTGGTCGCGGTCGCCCAGCTCGAAAAAGATTCGGGCGGCACGAACCACCTCGCCGTTGTTGAATTGCGCGAGCTCCGTGGCATCGGGCACGGGCTCGGGCACAGGACGCGGTGGCGCATCACGGCCCAATTCGTGCGCGGCGAGCTGCCCATAGAAGGTGGCCATGTGATCGGCCCCGGCGGCATACCACTTTGCGGCCAGCTCGGCCTTTGCCTGCGCCTCGGCAGCACGGCCCCCCCAATACCCGGCCCGCGCCTTCGCGTACGGGGTGGCCACTCGCGTCAGGATCAGCGAGAAATGGTCGAACGCGCGCGCCGGCTGATTCATGTAGCGGAGCGCGATATAGCCCAAGAGGAATTGAGCTTCGGCAAAGGCGTTGCCCTCTATCAGGCCATGCTGCTCGACGATTCGATAAGCGAGTTCGGCGTTACCGCTGGCGAGAACCCGTCGCGCGATGGCCTGCCGTTCATTCCACCAAGCCGCCGGCCGGACGAGGTCGCCCGGCCGGGTCAGCAGGATCTGCACCGCGGCGTCGGTCATATCTTTCTTACGCCGAGACCGCAGCTGCTCGAAGATGAGCCCCGGATCGGAGCGCAGCTGCGCCGGAAGCCGGGCGACCAGTGCATCGGCTTTCGCGGATTGTGTCGCCAGCGCCAGGCGCGCCTCAGCGAGCACTCGGTAATCCGACGGGACCAGCGGCAAGATCCGATGCGCGGCTTCCGTCTGTCCTTCCCACAGCAGACGGTCGACCCGCTTGGTAGTGTCGTCGGGCCGGATCGTGGCGGAATAGCGGGCGATGAAATTCTTTTCATCGAGAGGCCCGAAATCGGCGCCAATCCAGGTGGCTCGCAAGGCCTCGGTACCGCCGGCGAGATCGCCAGAGTTCAACAGGATTTCAGCGTCGCGAACCCTACCCGCAGCGCTGATAGGCGGAAAACGCTTGAACCACTCGGCGGCGGCCATGTCCGATTCGCCGGCCAATGCCTCCTCGGCGTGCCTGCGCAGCGCTTTGCGGCCCGGCCAATCGGGGTTCTTTTCGATGAAGTCGGCAATCTCGGGAAAGCGGCCGGCGGCGCCCGGGCGGGCGTAATCCATCCAACGCAGCATTTTGAGTAGCAGAGGGTCGGTTGCAGCGCCGGCTTCAACATAGGCTCGGCCCCAGTCCCCGATCTGCGCGGCAGCGAGCGCCGAGCGCATGGCCTGGGTATCGGCCGCCGACAGCGTTTGCGCGCGCGTCGCCGGAACATTGATAGTGAAAACTACCAAGGCAACAAACAACGACCCGCGGACAATCGGGAGCAAGGGCGGCCGCTCCTTTGCTGAGTCAAAGATGAGGCAAATATTTATTACGGATTTCCAGCAACGTGGGCAAGGGCGACGCCGTCGCGGTCCGAACTCCCGGCAGCTGGGGTGCGGCATCCCGGAGTTCGCAGCGCTGTTGAAGCCTACCCCGACGAGGACTATCGTAAATTAGTAATGCCGCAATCCCGGAGGAAACGATGTTCAGGGGATCGCTCGTCGCGCTGATCACGCCCTTTCGCAGCGGGAAGGTCGACGAAACCGCCTTTCAGGAGCACGTGGCTTGGCAGGTCGGCCAGGGCACGCACGGTTTCGTTCCATGCGGCACGACCGGCGAATCGCCGGCCTTGAACGATGGCGAGGCACGCCGGGTCATCGCGCTTTGCGTCGAGGTGGCGAAGGGCCGCGCGCCGGTGATCGCCGGGACCGGGACCAACTCCACCGAACACACGATCGCATTGACCCGCCAAGCGAAAGAGGCTGGGGCCGATGCCGCGCTGATCGTTTGTCCGTATTACAACAAGCCGACCCAGGAAGGGCTTTATCAGCATTTCAAGGCGGTCCACGACGCCGTCGATCTGCCGATCGTCGTTTACAACATCCCGGGTCGCTCGGCCGTCGATATGACGAACGCGACGATGGCGCGACTCGCCAAGCTGCCCAACATCGTCGGGGTCAAGGACGCGACCAACGATTTGGCCCGCCCGCTCAGGATGCGGGTCGAGATCGGCAAAGGTTTCGCATTGCTGTCGGGGGAGGACGCTACCGCCGTTGCCTATCTCGCCCAGGGCGGTGACGGCTGCATATCGGTGACCGCCAACGTGGCGCCGCGGCTTTGCTCGGAAATGCACGAGGCCTGGCAGAAGGGTGAAATCGGGACTGTGCGCCAGATCAACGAGCGGCTGATCCCGCTGCACGACGCGCTGTTCGCCGAAACCAGCCCGGCGCCGGTCAAATATGCGGCTTCGTTGCTCGGGCGCTGCACCGCCGAAGTGCGCCAGCCGCTGTGGGCGATCATGCCCGAGACGCAGGAGAAGGTGCAGCGGGCGATGCGGAGCGCCGGCCTTCTGAACTGATGCGGGCGGCCGATCGCTATGTCGCGCAAAACCGGCGTGCGCGCCACGATTACCTGATCGAAGATACCATCGAGGCGGGAGTCGTTCTGCACGGTACCGAGGTCAAGGTGCTGCGCCAAGGGCAAGCCAGCATCGCCGAGGCCTATGCCGACGAGAGCGCGGGAGAACTCTTCCTCGTCAACGCCAACATCCCGGAATACGCCGCCTCGGCCCATTTCAACCATCAGCCGCGGCGGCCGCGCAAGCTATTGCTTCACCGCAAGCAGGTGAACCGATTGTTGGGGGCGATCCGACGTGAGGGCATCACCGTCGTCCCATTGTCGATCTATTTCAACGAGCGTGGTCGCGCCAAGGTCGAGCTCGGTCTGGCTCGAGGAAAGCGCAAGGCGGACAAGCGTCAAGCCGAGAAGCAGCGCGACTGGCAGCGAAACCGCGCGCGGATCTTACGCGACCGCAACGAGTGAGCTGTGCCGTCCGTCACCCCCGCGCAAGCGGGGGTCCAGGGCCACCTCTGCAAGAGCTCGCCGTCTCTGGATTCCCGCTTTCGCGGGAATGACGGTTCGGGCAATCGAGGCGCCGGGTCAAAGCAGCAAACACGGATTCGAACATCGCGACGCTGAGCTTTCCCGTATTGGTGTTGAGACGAGAGCAGTGATAGCTGTCGGCGAGGACCAAGCCCGAAGGTAATTCGTGCGCTCGGCCGTGCGCAAAAGGGAATGGCGCGCGACGCAGGCCGAGCGCCGCGAGCACGGTCTGATGGGCGATGGCGCCAAGGGCGAGTATCGCGCGGAGCCGGGGCAGGTTGGCGATCTCGCCGGTTAGAAATCGGCGGCAGGTTGCGATCTCGGCAGGGTCTGGTTTGTTCTGCGGCGGAACGCAACGGACGGCGTTGGTAATGCGCGCCCGGCGCAGCGCTAGTCCGTCATCAGGGCGCGCATCGTAGAGCCCCTCGGCAAAGCCGAATTTGCACAGCGTTTGATAGAGCAGCCCGCCGGCGTAATCGCCGGTGAAGGGACGGCCCGTCCGGTTCGCTCCTTTGAGGCCCGGGGCGAGCCCGACGATCAGCAGCTCCGCTTGTGAATCGCCAAAAGGAGGAACCGGAGCATTGAACCACTCGGGATGGCCTCTCTGCTGCAGCTCCCGGTATGCTGCGAGGCGCGGGCAGAACGGGCAATCCCGCGGTGGCAGCGCCTCCAGGGAGGGAATGGTCACGCTTCGTCGACGGGCTCGGTGCGGGGCCGGTGAATTTCCTCGCGCGCATGATGATTGCGCATGACGCTCGGCGCCAGATCCTGGAGCTCGATGAAATTGTCTGCCTGGCGGCGCAGTTCGTCGGAGACCATCGGCGGCGAGGAGCGGATCGTGGAAACCACCGATACGCGCACCCCCTTGCGCTGCACGGCCTCGACGAGCCTGCGGAAATCCCCGTCCCCCGAGAACAGAATCGCGTGGTCGATATGCTGAGCCATCTCGAGCATGTCGATCGCCAACTCGATATCCATGTTGCCTTTGATTCGACGCCGCCCCATCGCGTCGGTGAATTCTTTTGTCGGCTTCGTTACCATTGCGTAGCCATTGTAGTCCAACCAATCGACAAGCGGTCTAATCGGTGAGTACTCCTGGTCTTCAACCAAGGCAGTATAGTAGAATGCTCGGATCAACCGCCCCTTGGTGCTGAACAAATCCAGCAGACGTCTGTAGTCGATGTCGAATGCGAGGCCTCGCGCGGCTGAATAGAGGTTAGCTCCATCGATAAAAATTGCGAGTCGTTCTTCCGGGTAGAAAATCATCTGAGAAATGCTCCATCGCATCTGATAATGTAACGTAAGTGTCTTACGCGGCGCATTCCGGGTCAAGCGGCGACGCGAGGTAAGGGAATCATTATGATTCTGATCGGCATCGGGGGAAATATCGCGAGCCCACGGTTTGGTCGGCCACACAACACGTTGTCCGCGGCTCTTGTCGCGCTGGAGGGGGAGGGAGTTGGCGTAGCAGCACGCTCCGGATGGTATCGGAGCGAGCCGGTTCCTCGCTCGAACCAGCCCTGGTTTGTCAACGCGGTCGCGTCGCTGACCACCGGACTCGGGGCACGCGACATGCTCGCTGTGATGCAAGCTATCGAGACGAGCTTTGGTCGCGTTCGCGGCGCACCAAATGCGGCCCGTGTCCTCGACCTCGATCTTCTCGATCATCGGGGCCAAGTGATGGAGACGCCGTCGCTCGTCCTGCCGCACCCGCGGCTGCACCAACGTCGGTTCGTTCTCGCCCCGCTCGCCGAAATCGCGCCGGATTGGCGCCACCCTTTATTGGGAATGACCGCCGAGCAACTCTTGGCGCAGCTCGGCGCTGAACAGCAGATTGAGCGCTTGTCATGCTAAAGGCCCGCCCCTACACCCCGTTGGCGAAACTCAGCGCCAAACTTTGGAACGAAAATAGAACTAATCGGTTCGATCTGAAACCGACCTTAAGAAACCACCCTCAGCCGGGATTAGGGTGTTCTCGCCGAGGTTGACATCGCCGCCATCTTGGACGAGTACAATCCAGACTGATTCGATTAACGAGTCGCAACCGGAAGTTTTGGGGAAGGGGTCTGATGGCAAGGGGGACAGGGCGAGATGCTGCACCGCTATGGGGTTTTTTCGGCTAGTTCACGGAGCTGCGACATCATCGATCAACGGCAATGCGTCGCATTTGACTCTTCAGTGTGCCCGAACAAGGCTAGTCTACGCCGCCATCCGTCAACGATGTTTTTCCTCGGACTTTGAGTTTGTTTTTAAGCTATGACTGACGAATCCATCGCGATCGTCGGAGCGTCTTGTCGATTCCCTGGGGCGGATAACCTCGAGGGGTTCTGGCAGCTGCTTGCATCAGGAGGCGATGCGATCTCCGAGGTCGACGACCAGCGATGGTCGACGCGGTTTTATTATCACCCCAACCGCGCCGAACCGGGCAAAAGCTATACTTGGGCGGCCGGGCTCGTCAGCGGCGCTGATCTGTTCGAGCCATCCTTCTTTGGGATCTCGCCGCGGGAGGCGGCGCAGATGGATCCCCAGCAACGGCTTCTGCTGGAGCTTGTCTGGCACGCGTTCGAAGATGCCGGCATTCCGCCAAGCAAGTTTTCCGGCAGCTCTGCCGGGGTCTATATCGGGGCGTCCGCGACCGACTATTCCGATCTGAGGCTCGGAGACCCCGCGGGCGCCGACTCCTATTTCATGACCGGGAGCACCTTAAGCATCCTGGCCAACCGTATTTCGTATGTCTTTGATCTGCGCGGGCCGAGCCTCGCCGTTGACACCGCCTGCTCCTCTTCTCTCGTCGCTATGCATCACGCTTGCGAGGCAATTCGCGGCAAACGCATCGCCAGCGCAGTCGTCGGCGGGATCAACCTGTTGCTCGCACCCTATCCGTTCATCGGGTTCTCGCGCGCCGCGATGCTCTCCCGGCGCGGACGCTGCTTTGCTTTCGACGAGAGAGCTGACGGCTATGTCCGCGGCGAGGGCGGCGGTGTGATGATCCTCAAGCCGCTCGAGGAGGCGCTCGCCAACAACGATCCGATTCGCGCGGTGATTCTGGCTTCTGGCGTCAATTCGGACGGGCGCACCATCGGTCTGTCACTGCCGAGCGAGTCGGCACAGGCGTCGCTGTTGCGCTCGGTCTATTCCCGCGCAGGGATTGCCCCGGACGACATCGCGTTTTTCGAGATGCACGGCACTGGAACGGCCGCGGGTGACCCGATCGAGGCCGCTGCTGTCGGACACTCGCTCGGACAGAGCCGATCCCATCCGCTTCCGATCGGTTCGGTAAAAACCAATATCGGCCATCTCGAGCCGGCCTCCGGAATGGCCGGGTTGTTCAAAGCTGCCCTCGCTCTCGATCGGGGGGTCATCCCACCCACGCTGCATTGCGAGACGCCCAACCCGAACATTCCTTTCGACACGCTCAACCTGCGGCTGGTTCGCGAGGTCGAGCCACTCGCAATGGCTCGTGAGCAGCCCTACGCCGGCGTCAACTCTTTCGGTTTTGGCGGTACAAACGCCCACGTGGTCGTTGCCGGCCCGCCGCGGCGCGAGAAGGCGCCGTCGATACCGGCGCCTCTGCCCCCTTTGGTGATCTCGGCGCGGACCGAGACATCGTTGCGCGAGCTCGTTGGGAGTTGGCACGCCACGCTCGCTGAGGTGCCGGCCGAACGGACACCAGAGCTGATCCGTGCGGCTGCTCGGGGACGCGACCATCATCCGCAAAGGCTTGTCGCCCTCGGCCAAGACGCAGGGACCATGGCGCGGGTGCTCGGCGGTTTTCTCGATGATGACCCGTCGCCAGCAATAATCACGGGAACGGGGGTCAGAGAGGGCAAGCTCGCCTTCATATTCTCGGGTAACGGCGCCCAATTCCCCGGCATGGGGCGTGATGCGCTGCGCACCAGCCCGGCGTTCCGCGCCGCGGTCGAAAAGATGGATGGGGTGCTGCGGCCAGAGCTCGGTTGGTCGGTCGCCGCGCGGCTTGAAGACACCGTAGATGCCGAAGCAATGGCACGTGCCGATATTGCACAACCATTGCTCTTCGCGGTTCAAGTCGGGATTGTCCAAGCGTTGCGGGATATCGGTGTCAACGCCTCCGGATACCTCGGACATAGCGTTGGCGAGATAGCTGCAGCCTGGGCTGCCGGTGCCCTCTCGCTCGCTGAAGCCGGGCGCGTCGTCGTCGCCCGCAGCCGCCACCAGCAGCGCACCCGAGGGCAAGGCCGCATGGCCGCCCTAGCGCTCGCCGGTGATGCTGCGCGGGATTTTCTCGCCGAATTGGAAAGCTCAGCAGAGGTCGCTGCACTCAACGCTAGCCATTCGGTAACCATCTCCGGACCAGGCGCTGAGATCGAGCGCTTGGAGAGCGAGGCGAAACGGCGGGGGTTGTGGTTTCGCGCCCTCGATCTGGATTTTGCTTTTCATTCGCGGGAGATGGATCCGATACGCGACGACCTGCTCGCGAGCCTGATTGGCCTGTCGTCTCGCTACCCGAACGCGAGGCTGGTGTCGACAGTCACCGGTGAACCGGTCGAGGGCGACCCGCTCGACGCTGAATATTGGTGGCGCAATGTACGCAGCCCGGTGCGCTTTGCCGAGGCCATCGGGCGGCTCATCGGCGAAGGCTATCGCATCTTTGTCGAAATCGGCCCGTCGGCGATCCTCCAGTCCTATCTCACAGATGGCCTGCGGGCGTCGAAGGTAGAGGGGCGGGTGCTGGCGAGCCTTTCACGCAAGCCGGTCGCCGACGATCCGTTTCCAGCCA
>Ga0209526_10002306_pt1 | contig 12846 bp, 10 predicted proteins | sample JacPinW_OM2H0_M1_FD_188566 | JGI IMG/M metagenome (GOLD analysis project Ga0209526, IMG submission 188566) | Forest soil microbial communities from Algoma, Ontario, Canada - Jack Pine, Ontario site 1_JW_OM2H0_M1 (SPAdes) (version 2) | ecosystem: Environmental > Terrestrial > Soil > Boreal... | reverse complement strand
CAGCAGGGTGGTAGGGGTCGGAATGTGAAACTGCGGGCGGGGGAAGACGCGAGCGCGGGCAATTCGATTGATCCGCGGCCGGTGTTGATCGTCACCGGTCTGGTGCAGGAGGCCCGCATTGCTGCAGGGCCCGGCATGACCGTCATCTGCAGCAGCAGTGATCCGCAGCAACTGCGCGCACTCCTGACGGTGTTTGACCCGTCGACGATCCGGGGCGTCATCAGCTTCGGCGTCGCGGGTGGACTTGATCCTACATTGAAATCGGGCGACGTCGTGGTGGCGACCGAAGTTCTTTCCGGTGACGCCCGTTGGCTGGCCGGTCTGACGCTGAATGAAGACCTGATCGCCCGTGTCGCGCTGGGACGCAGGCGAGTCGTCAGGGGTGGTCTGGCAGGCGTCGAACAGGTGGTCCTGGCGCGGGCCGGAAAGGCCGCGCTGCATTCGAAGACCGGCGCCGCCGCGGTCGATATGGAGAGCCATATCGCCGCCGCCTATGCGGCCGAGGCGGGCCTTCCGTTCGCGGCCTTGCGCGTGATCAGCGACCCCGCCCATCGTGCCTTGCCGGCGCTGGCGATGGCCGCCATCAAGCCGAACGGAGACATCGATCTGCGCAGGGTCCTGCGCGGCCTGGCGCGCAATCCATCGACGCTGCGCGCGCTGGTCTCGACCGGGATCGATTTCAATCGCGCGCTGAAGAGCCTACGCGGCTGTCGAGGCTTTCTCCTTGGCGAGGGCCTCGTCGCGGCGGATCTCTGACAGACGCTTCTGCACTTCCGCCGAGAAGATGTACTGCGCCGGACGCTGATGATCGAGATTGATCTCGGGCGCCATCGGACCCGTGGTCCGCACGCCGCGCAGCGCCACCCACATCGCCTTCAACGGATTAGCAAAAGCCGCATTCGCCGCGGTCGGCTCGTAGCCGCAATGCGCCATGCAGTCGGCACACTTCTCGTACTTGCCGGTGCCGTAGGTCTCCCAGTCGGTCGTCTCCATCAGCTCCTTGAAGGTCTTGGTGTAGCCTTCGCCGAGCAGGTAGCAGGGCTTCTGCCAGCCGAAAATGTTGCGTGCCGGCATGCCCCACGGGGTGCATTCGTAGGTCTGATTGCCCGCCAGAAAATCCAGGAACAGGCCGGAATGCATGAAATTCCACTTCTTGCCCTTGCCGAGCGCGAACACGTCGCGGAACAGCTTCTTGGTCTTGGTGCGGTTGAGGAAGTGCTCCTGGTCGGGGGCGCGCTCATAGGCGTAGCCCGGCGACATTGAAACGCCGACCCCGAGTTCCGTCGTGAAGTCGAGGAATTTGGCGATGTCTTCGGCGGCGTGTCCGTCGAAGATCGTGGCATTGACGTTGACCGTAAAACCCTTCGCCTTGGCCGCCTTGATCGCCGAGACCGCGCGATCGAACACGCCTTTCTGCGAGACCGCCTTGTCGTGGTGGTCTTTCAAGCCGTCCAGATGCACCGAGAAAAACAGATATGGCGACGGCTCGAACAGGTCGAGCTTCTTCTCCAGCAGCAGCGCGTTGGTGCACAGCGACACGAATTTCTTCCGCGCCACCAGGCCACGCACGATCTCGCCGATTTCCTTGTGGATCAGCGGCTCGCCGCCGGGGATCGCCACCATCGGCGCGCCGCACTCGTCGGCGGCATCCCAGCATTCCTGTGCCGACATGCGGCGATTGAGGATCGCATCGGGATAGTCGATCTTGCCGCAGCCGACGCAGGCCAGATTGCAGCGAAACAGCGGCTCGAGCATCAGCACCAGCGGATAGCGCTTTCGGCCGAGCATTTTCTGCTTCATCAGGTAGCCGCCGATACGCATTTCCTTGAAGAACGGTATTGCCATTACGGTTTTCTTTCTGGACTTAAGTGAAGTGGATCAACCCACGGTCAGCTCGGCCGGGAGCCGGAATTCGATATTTTCTTCCCGACCCGGAAGTACCGACACCGTCACCGGTCCGATCCGTCGCAGGGCCTCGATCACGTCATCGACAAGAACCTCCGGCGCCGAGGCGCCGGCGGTGATGCCGACGGCCCTGGCATGCTTCAGCCATTCCGGGTTCAGCTCGCTTCCGTCGGCAATCAAGTAACTTGCGACCCCGACTTCGGTGCCGATTTCACGCAGCCTGTTTGAGTTGGAACTGTTAGTGGCCCCCACCACCAAGATGACGTCGACGAGTTTGCTGAGGTCTCTTACCGCAGATTGGCGGTTCTGTGTCGCATAGCAGATATCCCGGATGTCCGGGCCTTGAATATCCGTAAACCGCCGCTGAAGGGCGGCAATTATGTCTTTTGTGTCGTCCACGCTGAGAGTAGTCTGGGTAATATAGGCCACCGGCTTGTCCGCCGGCAGTGTCAATTCCGCAACATCGTCGACATTTTGCACCAGAAGTACCGGTCCGGGAACCTGCCCCATGGTACCTTCGACCTCGGGGTGACCGGCGTGGCCGATCAGGATCAGCGCCCGGCCTTTCGACATGTAGCGCTTGCCCTGGTTATGGACCTTGGTCACCAGAGGGCAGGTGGCATTCAGGACCGGCAGGCTGCGGACGGCGGCTTCCTCCTCCACGCTCCTCGCCACGCCGTGGGCGCTGAATACAGTAACCGCGAGAGGCGGCACCTCCGACAGATCCTCAACGAAGATCGCGCCTTTGTTCTTCAGGCTTTCGACCACGTATTTATTGTGGACGATCTCATGCCGGACATAGACCGGCGGACCATATTTCTCGAGCGCACGCTCGACGATCTCGATTGCACGCACCACGCCCGCGCAAAATCCGCGGGGCTGCGCAAGATATACTTCCATTGGGGGAATTTCCGTTACGCTAGTTGCACCAAACTCAAATCAGTAATCTGCGCGCGGCTTGGGTCTGTGATCCATGCAACATCCGAACCATGAGCGGGTTTTCGTGTCCCCTTTGCGCCTAGGCGCATCGGGTCAGGCGGCTTTGTGTCAAAAAACCATGGACTAGGAAAGCCGGATCATTGGCGATGATCGGCCACCGGGGCGGCAGGCCAATAAAGGTATCGTGGTACAGTTTACCATGAAACCGCGCCAAACCAAGCCGAAAACCTTCATTTGTTCGTTAAGCTAGCGTTGCCGGTCCCGATAATGTGAGCCGCTCCAGCGCAGTTTCGGCATCTTTTGTGCCACTTGTTCGTGTCTTGAATAAACTTGTTCGTGTCTTGAAGAAAAAGCTCAAAACAACATTAGATCGGCCGACGGAACTCCGGTAGACAGCGTGCGTTTCCGGCAAGCTCTCAGCAGTTCCCGGCAAGCTCAATAACATCAGAAAGAGAAAATGTGCTGACAAGTATTGTTGTCTCAGTTGTGAAAGCTTGCACGCGGTTCGCGTCTCTCACGGTCGTGGCCGCACTTATCCTTGCGATTACGGCGGGCTACTATACGTCGCGGAACTTCATCATCAACACCGACATCAACACCCTGATCTCGCCCGATCTGGACTGGCGTAAGCGCGACAATCAATTCGAGAAGGCGTTCGATCGGGATCGAACGATCCTGGCCGTGGTGGACGCGCCGACGCCGGAGCTGACCAGCGCTGCGGCGGCCGCATTGGCGCAGAAATTGTCCGGCGACGTCAGCCATTTCGAATCGGTCCAGCCGCTCGGCTCCGGAGCGTTCTTTGAAAAGAACGGGCTGTTGTTCCTGCCGGTGGCCGAAGTAGGCCAGTTGACCGGCCAGTTCGAATCCGCAGCCCCGCTGATCGAGATCATGGCTGGCGATCCAAGCATCCGGGGACTGACCGGCGCGCTGGAAACCGGGCTCGCCGGCGTCAAGCGCGGACAGGTCAAACTCGACGGCGCCGAGCGGCCATTCACGCTGATCGCCCAGACCGTCGAGAACGTGATGAAGAACGGCTCCGGGACCTTCTCCTGGCGCGAACTCACCAGCGACAAGCCTTTGACCGACGCCGATCGGCGCTCGTTCATCGAGTTCAAGCCGATCCTCGACTTCAAGGCGCTGGAGCCGGGCAAGGATGCGACCGACGCCATTCGGCAGGCCGCCCGCGATCTTAATCTCCCCGGTGAATATGGCGCGCGGGTCAGGCTGACCGGACCGGTTCCGATTGCCAACGAGGAATTCGCCACCGTCCAGGATGGCGCCATCGTCAACGGGATCGGCACCGTGCTCGTGGTGCTGTTGATTCTCTGGATGGCGCTGCATTCCGCAAAGATCATCTCCGCCGTGTTCCTGAACCTCTTTATCGGCCTTTCCATCACCACCGCCGTGGGGCTGTGGATGGTGGGTTCGCTGAACCTGCTCTCGATCGCATTCGCCGTTCTGTTCGTCGGACTGGGCGTCGACTTCGGCATCCAGTTCAGTGTCCGCTACCGGTCGGAGCGATTCAAAGGCGACGACCTGCGGCTGGCGCTGGAAAAGGCCGCCGAACGCTCCGCGGTCCCGCTTTCACTCGCTGCGATGGCGACGGCGGCCGGATTCCTCTCGTTCCTGCCAACCGACTACAAGGGCATTTCGGAACTCGGCAAGATCGCAGGCGTCGGGATGCTGGTTGCCTTTACGACCAGCATCACGGTGCTGCCGGCTTTGCTGAGGCTGCTCAATCCTCCCGGGGAATCGGAGCCGGTCGGTTATGCGTTCCTGGCGCCGGTCGATTATTTCCTCGAAAAGCATCGCGTCGTCATCATCGTCGGCACGCTTTTGATCGCGGTCGCCGGTCTGCCGCTGCTTTATTTCCTGAGGTTCGATTTCAACCCGATCAACCTGCGAAGTCCCAAGGTCGAATCGATCGCGACTTTTCTCGATCTGCGGAGCGACCCGAACACCGGCGCCAACGCCATCAATGTGATGACGAACTCGGACGCCGACGCCAAGAAGATCGAGGAACGGCTGTCCAAGGTGCCGGAAGTGCTCCGCGTGATGTCGCTGGACAGTTTCGTGCCGGAAGACCAGCCGGCAAAACTGAAGCTGATCGGGCAAGGCGCCAGGATTCTTGGTCCCGCGCTCAACCCGGACTCGATCGATGCCCCGCCGTCCGATCAGGAGAATGTCGAGTCCTTGAAGGGATCGGCGGAAAACCTGCGCAGGACAGCCGGCGATGACAAGGGCCCCGGCGCGGTGGCATCGCGGCGGCTTGCCGACGCGCTGTCGAAGCTCGCCGATTCGGATCAGGCCACGCGGGACAAGACCCAGGCGATCTTCGTTTCGCCATTGAAGGTGGTGCTCGACCAGCTCAAGAACTCGCTGCAGGCCCAGCCGGTCAGCCTGAAGACGCTGCCGGCCGATCTGGTGAGTTCGTGGAAAACCAAGGATGGCCTGACCCGCGTCGAGGCGCTGCCACGCGGCGATCCCAACGACAACGACACGCTGCGCAAGTTCGCAGCCGCGGTCCTGAACGCCGAGCCGAACGCGATCGGCGGGCCGGTATCGATTCTCAAATCCGGCGATACCGTCGTCAAGGCCTTCATCCACGCCGGCATTACCGCGCTGCTCGTGATCAGCTTTCTGCTTTGGCTGGCATTGCGGCGAGTAACCGACGTGCTGCTGACGCTGGTGCCGCTGTTGGTCGCCGGCGCGGTGACGCTGGAAATCTGCGTGCTGATCGGGCTGCCGCTCAACTTCGCCAACATCGTGGCGCTGCCGTTGTTGCTCGGCGTCGGCGTCGCGTTCAAGATTTATTATGTCACGGCGTGGCGGTCGGGCAGAACCAACCTGCTGCAGTCGAGCCTGACGCGGGCGATATTTTTCAGCGCGCTGACGACAGCCACCGCGTTCGGAAGCTTGTGGCTATCGAGTCATCCCGGCACCGCCAGCATGGGCAAGCTGCTGGCGCTCTCCCTGGTCACGACGCTGGCCGCGGTGCTGTTGTTCCAGCCGGCGCTAATGGGCAAACCCCGCGATCTCGGGGAGTAGGCAGATATCGCCAACCGCATCGGCCGGCTGCCCCGTCGTCGCCAGTTTTTGACCGGGTGTCTTGGCGGCCGGATTGGCCTTCGGCGCGGTGGCCGTTGTCGTCGGTGCGGCGGCCCTGGGTAAAGCAGCACCCGCGGTCTTCGGGCCGCCCTTGGCCATGCTGTTGGCCGGGCTACTGGGAATCGGGCCCGCGACGCGGGTCCAGGTTTCGCCGCCGCAGAGGAAGCCCAACACGCAACCTTGAATTTCAAGCTGGTCGGAACCGACCGGCTTGATGGTCGAACTGTATAATTTTCCGTCCTTGCCGTTATAGACTTGGCCTTCCCATTGATCGGCGCCAGGCTTCTTCTTCATGTCGATCAGGATCGGCATTCCCAGGGTCGGCCTGCTTTGTTTTGAGACATCGGGATTGTTTATGTCGTGGCCGCCCGGCACCTTCTCCCATGACACCGCGCCCCACATGCCTCCATTGCATTCCGCAACCCGGATGTTGGCGACGCCGTCCGCCACCTTCCAGTCGCCTGTCGGATCCGCCGCAAAGGCTGACGATGTAAAGCAAGTCGCCAAAAAAAATCCGGAATATGCTACTGTACGCATGATGGTTCGGGGGCAGTGCAACATGATTTAGACCTGTGCTTAAGTAGAGGATCCGAGCGAGGGCAAAACGCCGCATTGGGCGTTTTCAGTTGACGGAATGGCCACCAACCGAAGTATGTAACTGATGCTATATCCAAATCTAGACGTTTCCGAGATGTTTGTGGACCGCCAGTCGCAGCGCAGTTCCATGCATGCGCGCCACTTAAATGAGCAACTGGTGCGGGTCCTCAAGACAATTGGTTACGATGTCGGCTTCCAGAAAGGTCAAGGCCAGTACCTGTTCGATCGCGATGGCGCGCGCTATCTCGATCTATTGAGCGGTTTTGGCGTTTTTGCGATTGGCCGGAATCACCCGGCGCTGCGCCAGGCCTTGAAGAGCGTCCTCGACAGCGACCTGCCCAACCTCGTGCAACTCGATGTTTCGACGCTTGCGGGCGTGCTGGCCGAACGCCTGCTGGAATTTGTTCCATATCTGGACAAGGTGTTTTTTGCCAATTCCGGGGCAGAATGTGTCGAAGCTGCGATCAAATTCGCCCGCGGCGCCACCGGCCGGCCGGGCATCGTGTACTGCGCCCATGGTTACCACGGGTTGACCTATGGCGCGCTGTCGCTGACCGACGACCCGAACTTCCGCGGCGGCTTCGAGCCGCTGCTGCCCGGATGCACCTCGATACCCTTCAACGATCTCGCCGCTCTGGAGCAGGCGCTGTCGTCGCGTCAGGTTGCCGCCTTTATCGTCGAGCCGATCCAGGGCAAGGGCGTCAATATGCCCACGGACGAATTTCTGCCGGGCGCCGCAGCGCTCTGCCGCAAGTACGGCACCTTGATGGTGGCCGATGAAATCCAGACCGGAATGGGTCGAACCGGGCGGTTCCTCGCGGTCGAGCACTGGAATGTCGAGCCCGACATCGTCCTGCTCTCGAAGGCGCTGTCCGGCGGCCATGTTCCGGTCGGTGCGTTGCTTACCCGCAAGAGCGTCTTCGAAAAGATCTTCAATCAAATGGATCGCGCGGTTGTGCACGGATCGACATTCGCGAAAAACGATCTGGCGATGGCGGCCGGAATTGCGACGCTCGAAGTGATCGAGTCCGAAAAATTGGTCGATGCGGCCGCCAAGCGCGGCGCCGAACTTCGGCTCGCGCTGACGCGGATGGTTCCGGGTTATGAATTGATGAAAGAGGTTCGCGGCAAGGGGCTGATGATCGGCGTGGAGTTCGGTGCGCCGAAGTCAATGCGGCTGAAGGCGTCGTGGAACCTGCTCGAGACCGCCAACAAGGGTTTGTTCTGCCAGCTCATCACGGTGCCGCTGTTCAAGGATCACAAGATCCTCACCCAAGTCTCCGGCCACGGCAGCCACACCATCAAGCTGTTGCCGTCGCTGACCATCACCGAAGAGGACTGCAGCTGGATCGAAACCGCGTTCGATTCCGTCATCGCCTCCAGTCACAAGGTCCCCGGCGCGATCTGGTCGCTCGGCAAGACGCTGGTCGACAACGCCGTGCGCAAGTCGGCGTGATGCTATCCTTCCGTCATCGCGAGGAGCGAAGCGACGAAGCGATCCATAACTGTCGCGCCCGATGGATTGTTTCGCTACGCTCGCAATGACGATCTAGACCCGGCTAGCCCACCGTCCCGGTCCGCATCGCGGTTTCGAATTTATCGCCGAACTCGGCGAGTTCGTCGGCGGCGAGATCCGAGACCGCCCAGTAGTTCAATCCACGCTCGCTCCAGCGCCTGATATTGAATCCCTGGATGGTGTCGAGCTTGGCCGCGTGGCGTTCGGTGCTGGCGGTCTGGGCCACGAACAGATTGATCACATGCGCGCGCCGGCGGTAGACGATGGCGCCGATCGGGCGGGCATCGACATAATCGAGCCGGCCGCCAATCAGCGTAAAACCCTGCGCGGTCAGGTCGACCACCGGCGGCGCCACGTCCAGTTTGCCGTTGAACCACGGCTTCACCGTGTGCTGGTCGGTCGAGATCACATCGGTGAGATGTCCCGCCTGCAGCGAGCGCAGATGCGCCGAGACCACTTCGGATTCGATGCGCGCCTCGTCATCGTTGCGCACGACGATGGCGAACAGGCCGGACGCTGCGATGGCCGATACCGCCGATCCCATCGCAAAGCCCCTGAGCACCGCGCGCCGGTTCGGCACCCGCGCTTGCGGCAGCGACGCCTCGATGCGCCGGCGAAGCGCAGGCGGAGCCGTATAACGCAGATTGGCGCTTGCCGTGGCCTTGCTCATCTCGCGGTAGGCCGCAAGCTGCGCGGCGCAGCGCGGGCAGCCTGCGATATGCTCTTCGACGGCGCGCGCGTGCCCGGCGTCGAGTTCGCCGTCGATCAGCGCGTGAAGAAGAATTTCTGCCTCGTCGCAGGTCATTTCGGGTACTCCACTACTCTTCCGCCATCCAGGCTGACCGCAGCATGGCGCGGGCGCGCGCCAGGCGCGACATCACGGTGCCAACCGGCGCGCCAACGACGTCGGCGATTTCTCGATAGGATAGTTCGTGAATCTCCCGCAGCACGAAGGTCTCTCGAAACGGTTCGGCCAGCGCCTCCACAAGCCTGCGGATCGTCGAGGCGTCCCATCGGTGTAACATCTGTGCCTCCGGTGTTTCCGGTGCGTCGTGCCAGAGCGGCGTTTGCGCCGCGTCTTCCGGCACATCCTCGATCGGGGCGGTCGGCGAACTTGCGCGCCGCGCATATTCGGCGCGACAGACGTTGCGCAGGATGGCGAACAGCCACGGCTTCATCGCCGGCCCGCGATAGCTGTCGAAATGCTTCAACGCCCGCAGATAGCATTCCTGCACGGCGTCCTCGGCGTCGGCGGCGTCGCGAAGCAGGTAGCGCGCCAGCGTATAGACGTCGTCGAGATGCGGCAGCGCGGCGTCGCGAAAACGCCGTGCCCTTTCCGGATCGTCGTTCGCAGCGTTGACCGGCATCGCGCTTTGCCCGGCGTTGGTGGAAATGGCGGGTGCCCGGCCGGCGGGAATCCACCGGCCGGGCATTGCTGTGATGCCTTGATTTGAGCCGCTACTCAACCTTGATCATCCCGGTCATGTGCGGGTGCAGCGAACAAAAGTACTTGTAATCGCCCGCCGCCGTGAACGTGAACGTGAAACTGTCGTCGGTATCAAGCGTCTTCGACCTGAACTTGCCGGCTGACACCACCGTGTGGGGGATGTCATCGCGATTTTTCCAGGTCACGGTGGTGCCGACCTTCACCGTGAGCTCTGCCGGCTGAAAGGTGAAATTGTCGATCATCACGTTTGTCGTCGTCTCCTCGGCATGAGCGGCGCCGAGGCACAAGGATATTGCCGCAGCCATGGCCAAGCGAAGACCATGGCTGCGCAGAGTTACTGACATCATTATGAATTTCCCTTAGCCCTGCAGTGGCGTGTCGATGATCGCGAGGTTTTGAGTGCCGCGCTTGAAGTTGATGCTGGCAACGCCGAGCAGGCCGCGCAGCTTGTCGTCGGCGACCTTCATCGGTCCGGGCGAAGGCGCGGTGCCCGGCGCCGGCTGCGGGAACGCGGTCGAGCGCGCGGTGTGGAAGGTGACGTTGCCCTCGACCTTCTGCATCACCTGGTGGATGTGGCCGTTCAGTACGGTTACCGAGCCGAAGCCCTTGAGGTAATCCAGGGCACGGGCGCCATCCTCGGTTCCCCAACCCCATTCCGGATAGACCGTCCACAGCGGAATATGGGCGAATACGACGATCGGCGTGGATTTCGATTTCCCCTTGAGATCATCCTCGAGCCATTCAAGCTGCTCGGAGCCGAGATTGCCGAGGCCGCCGGCCTTCAGATTGACGACGTTGACGAGACCGATGAAGTGGACGCCGTCGGCGTCGAACGAGTACCAGCCGGCGCCCTTGGCGCCGCGTCCATAACGCTCCTTATAGAACTTGTTCTCTTCGTCGAGGAAATCGTGCTCGCCCGGCACATAATGCACATCGAGCTTGGCCTGCGAGATGATGCGGTCGGCGTTGTCGAATTCGGCCGCCTTGGACAGATGGCTGATGTCGCCGGTGTGAATCATGAACGACGGTTTCGCCGGCATCGCGTTGATCTTGGCGATGGCCTCCTCCAGCGTGCCGAGCGCGTTGGGATTGGCCGGCTTGTCGAAACCGACATGGCTGTCGCTGATCTGCAGGAACGTCATGCCGGCCGATTCGGCGGCCTGCGCGGAACCGACAAGGCCCAGCGAACGGGGCACGCCGCCCGAAATCGTCCAGAGCACGCCGGTGCCGGCCCAGGTCATGCATTCCAGCACCCGCCGGCGGCTGACGCCCGGGCGTTCGTTGTCGTGGTCGTGATCGAATCCGCTCATGCCAATCTCCATGGACCCTTGATTGGGTTGTGCGGACTGGATCGGGCGAGGGCGGGGTTTATTCCCGGAATTCCCGGCGGCGGGTGGCCACGCGATGACGTTTTCGTGATCGGGACGACCGGTGCGCCCGGCTTCAGCGGGACTGTCGCCTGCAACAAACCTGTCGTGCGGTTGTCAGCATAGTGTCAGGCGACTTGCGTAGATCTTGCAGACCCTTCGCACTGAACCGGGAGAGAATTATGGCTGACCACGCAGGCGTCGAGCACCATCACAAGGCCGCCGAGCACCACGAGCAAGCAGCGAAGCACCACCGCGAAGCCGCCAGGCACCATGAGGCCGGCGATCACGAGAAGGCGGCGCACCACGCCCATACCGCCCACGGGCATGCCAGCCACGCCGAGGAACATCATGCCGAGGCCAGCCGCCATCACGCGGAACATCACGGTTAAGACTGGAGCATGACCCGGAAAAGTGGGAACCGGTTTTCCGAAAAGGTCATGCTCAAACAAAGAGATGAGATCATGATCTGATTCAATCCAATCGGATCATGATCTCGGTTGCGGCCAACACAACAATAAGAAGAAGTCATAAGCGTTGCGTTTGCGTTTGGCCGTCCCTTTCCGAGGGACGGCGTTTTTTTATAATCTCTACCGCGAATCCTCGAGGATCATCGCGGCGCCTTTCTCGGCGATCATCGCGGTGGGCGTGTTGGTATTCCCCGAAGTGATCGTCGGCATCACCGAGGCATCGACCACGCGAAGCCCGGCGAGGCCAATAAATCGCAAGCGTTCATCGACCACCGCCATCGGATCGCTGGCCGTACCCATCTTGGCGGTTCCAACGGGATGGAAGATCGTGGTGCCGATATCGCCCGCGGCCTTCGCCAGCGCCGCATCGTCGTCGCCGACCGACGGGCCCGGCAGGAACTCCCGCGGGCGATAGGGCGCGAGCGCGGGTTGTTTCATCAGGCGGCGGGTGGTGCGGATGGCGTCGGCGGCGACCTCGCGGTCTTCGCTGGTCGTGAGATAGTTCGGCGCGATCGCAGGCGCCTGATCCGGTTCAGCGGAGCAGATGCGCACGGTGCCGCGCGAGGTCGGCTGCAGATTGCAGGCGCTCACCGTGATCGCCGGGAAGCGGTGCAGCGGGTCGCCGAACTTGTCCAGCGACAATGGCTGCACATGGAACTGGATGTTGGCGCGGTCGCGACGCGGATCGGAACGGGTGAAAATGCCGAGCTGCGACGGCGCCATGGTCAAAGGACCACGGCGGCGGAAGGCATAATCGAGGCCCATCAGGCCGCGCCTTGCCAACGAATAATAAGTCTCGTTCAGGGTGCGGATGCCATCGACCTGGTAGATCGCGCGTTGCTGCAGATGATCCTGCAGATTGCGCCCGACGCCTTGGCGGTCGAGCACGGTATCGATCCCAAGTGGCGCCAGCCACTCCGCGGGCCCGATGCCGGAGCGGTGCAGCACCTGGGTCGATCCAATCGAGCCGGCGCACAGGATCACTTCGGCTTTGGCGCGGGCCTCGACGGCTTCGCCGTCCTGGATGAACCGCACCCCGACCGCGCGGCCGTGCGCGACGATCAGCCGATCGACCAGCACGTTCTTTTCAAGGCGCAGATTGCGACGCTTCAATGCCGGCTTCAGAAAACCTCGCGCGGAAGACCAGCGCCGTCCGCGCTTCTGGTTGACGTGGAAATAGCCGACACCTTCATTGTCGCCGGTGTTGAAGTCCGGAATCTTGCGGATTCCCATTTCTTCCGCGGCGTCGCCGACCGCGTCGAGAATGGCCCAGGACAATCTCGGGGCCTCGATCCGCCAGCCGCCGCCCGCGCCGTGATGCTCGCTCTCGCCGAGAAAATGATCCTCCAGCCGCCGGAACGCCGGCAGCACATCGTCATAACCCCAGCCCGAAAGGCCGAGCTGACGCCAGTGGTCGTAGTCGGCGGCCTGACCGCGCATCGAGATCATGGCGTTGATGGCGGACGAGCCGCCGATCACCTTGCCGCGGGGATAGGC
>Ga0209526_10002305_pt1 | contig 12847 bp, 8 predicted proteins | sample JacPinW_OM2H0_M1_FD_188566 | JGI IMG/M metagenome (GOLD analysis project Ga0209526, IMG submission 188566) | Forest soil microbial communities from Algoma, Ontario, Canada - Jack Pine, Ontario site 1_JW_OM2H0_M1 (SPAdes) (version 2) | ecosystem: Environmental > Terrestrial > Soil > Boreal... | reverse complement strand
GAGGTCGTTCACGGTGGAGTACATGCTACCGGCAGGAGCCATTCCAAGCTGAAAGGTGGGAGCTTCGAATTTCAGACCGTCATAAGTCCACATTTCAGCTTTTGCAAGATTTGTGACGATCGCGGGATTGGGTTCGAAGGAACTGTGGGGCAGCCCCATAGGATCCAGGACGGAGGATTTCAGATATTGTGCGAAGGGCTCGTGGCTGCGCACTTCCAACAAATACCCAACCACCGCAATGGCAGCGTTGGAATACTTGGTGTGAGTGTTTGGCGCGAAAACCAGCTCGGTGTCATTCAGGCTTAGCACCGTAGCGGCTAAAGTCGGTTGCGACGTCTCAAAATAATTTCCGACTTTCGGCTCGCGCAACAAGCCCGAGCGGTGGGACATCAATTGACGAAGAGTGATTGGCGTGCCAAACGGATTCTTGGGGTGAAAATCACGCAAGTAGTCGGTGACTGGGGCGTCCAGATTCAACTCGCCTCGTTCAACCAATTGCATGATGGCGATATCGGTGAAGAGTTTGGAAACCGAACCGATGCGATAAATGGTGTCCGCAGTTGCGGGGATTTTGCTTTTGGGATCGGCCATGCCGAAACCCTCGGCCCATACAATTTGCTGGTCATCGATAATAGCGATCGAGAGTGCGGGCAACTCTTTTTCGGCCATTTGTTGCTGGATAAAAGGACGGAGCGTCTCGACGACGTCCTTGTAGTCCTGCCGAACGGCAGTGGCGCTTTGCCCCATTGTTCGGTTGCACGCAAGTGACAGTGCGAGGGCAACGCAGGCGCAAACTACAAGCTTTCTAACGAGGACTGCATTCCGTGAGAAATAGGTAGCCATGAATGTCCCTTGCACGTGGATCCTGCTTTTATTAAATCGCACATCCTTGAAACTACGTCGTGGCATTCCTCACCGACCATACGTGGCAGTCCGCCATGCTATCCGCTATTGACCCGCAGAGCCTCTAGATATTTTGAGAAAGGTCCTTGTCACCGTCTTGAACGTGTGTGAAAGGTTGAAATTAAAGATGTCTCCTCTTGCTCGTAAAGCATCCAAAGCTCGTACAGCAGTTAGCTGCTCTTACGGCAGATAACCATTGTTAGCAATGACCAGTCGGAATAGGATGTTGCCCCCGCGCCGTCAAAGAACTTGGAGCAAAGGAGGCGGCCTTGAGGATCATTTACAAATTAGGATCCACGTTCCTGCTGGCCGGCGTTCTGTTGTCCCATCCAACAAGCGCACCGGGACAAACGCCAACGGCTCCCGGCTCAAACGCGCCTGGTGCAGCTTTACCGGGAGCGCCCCAGGGCGGATCGTTCTCAGGATCGGTTCCTGAAAAGCTGGTTCCGGGCGTTCTCCCGCTCTCTTTACAAGAAGCCATCGATCGCGGCCTGAAGCAAAATCTTGGCCTGCTGCTCTCGAATACCGACATTCGTTCCGCTCGCGGACAGCGCTGGGAGCAGTTAAGTGCGCTCTTACCGCACGCTACATTGTCGCCGTACGTGGCGGCGTCGAAAATCAATCTCGGCGAACTGGGACTTACCAGTCTGCCCGGCGCCACCAATATCCCAGCGTCAGTAGGGCCTTTTTCCTATTTTGATTCGCGTGCCGCTGTGACGCAGTCCGTGTTCGACTGGAAGTCGATCAACGCTACGCGCGCGGCCAGCCAGAACGTCAAATCCGCGGAATACTCTTACAAAGACGCGCGCGATCTTGTCGTGCTCGCTGTGGGCTTCGTATACCTGCAAGGCATAGCGGATGAGGCGCGCATTGAAACATCGGAAGCGCAGGTCAAGACGGCTCAAGCGCTATTCGATCAAGCCACGGATCAAGTGAATTCAGGCACTTCGCCGGCCATCGACGGCTTGCGAGCCAAAGTAGAGCTGCAGACTCGGCAACAGCAACTCATTCAAGCCAGGAACAACTTCGCCATCCAGAAGCTTACCGTCGCAAGAGTGATAGGGCTTGCTCCTGGACAGAAATTTGAATTGACGGACAAGTCGCCCTACCAGCCGATCGAGAGCATCACCGTTGCCGAAGCCCTGAAACGCGCTTACGATTCGCGCTCCGATTATAAAGCGGCGATGGCTGACGTCCGCGCGGCGGAATTTTCCCGGCGGGCAGCCACGGCGGGTTATCTGCCGTCGCTCTCTTTCAATGCTGATTATGGTGTTGGCGGAGCGCATCCCTCGACAGCCACACAGGTGTTCGACGTGCGTGGAACGCTGACGATTCCGATTTTTCAGGGCGGCGCAGTACACGGTGACGTTTTACAGGCCGATGCCAGACTGGAGCAAAGCCGTGACCGCCTGGATAACCTCCGCGCACAAATTGACTCCGATATTCGCACTGCCTTGCTGAACCTGCAGTCTTCCGAAGAACAGGTAAATGTTGCGCGCAGCAACGTTGATCTATCGGAAGAGACTCTGGTGCAGTCACGTGATCGTTTCGTCGCGGGTGTCACCGACACCGTAGAAGTGGTGCAATCGCAGGAAGCTGTGGCGGCCGCGCATGAACAATACATCTCGAGTCTGTATAGCTACAATTACGCGAAAATTTCTCTGGCGCGCGCGCTTGGGATGGCGGAAGCAGGCGTCAAAGAGTATTTCAAAGGAAAATGAACATGGCGGAAGAGAATTCACCCCGTTCGGTCCCCCCGCAAACGGAAGCCGGATCAACCGGTAATCCGCCACCCGCGGCAGAGAGAAAGGCCCCGGCTCGCCCATATACGGCGCCGAAAAATCGTAACAAGAAGTTGATTCTAGTCGTGGTGATCTTGCTTGTTTTGGTTGGGGGCTTTTTCCTGTGGCGCTACTTCAGCACCTATGAATCGACCGACGATGCGCAGGTCGATGTTCATCTCTATCCCGTGAGCGCACGGGTGTCCGGCTATGTAGTGAGGGTCAACGTAGAGGACAACCAGTGGGTACAGAAGGGTACGGTGCTGGTAGAAATTGACCCCAAGGATTTTGAGGTTGCCGTGGCACAGGCGCAGGCCAATCTCGCCAACGCGGAAGCCACCGCTCAATCCTTGAATATAACCGTGCCGATTACCTCGACGAACACCTCCAGTCAACTGCGGTCTACCGCATCGGGTGTTGTAAATAGCAGAGCGGGGATCATTGCGGCGGAGCGGCAACTGAGTGCCGCGCACGCACAAGTAGAGCAGGCTGAGGCTAATGACGTGCGGGCGCAAGAGGATTTACGCCGCTACAAGCTACTGGTGGACAAACGTGAAATTGCGCAGCAGGTTTACGACCAGGCTGTCGCTTCAGCCAAAGCAAGCACCGCGGCGGTGGCTGCGGCCCGCGCCAATGAGTCCGCGGCGCAACAATTCGTACAGCAAGCGCAAAGCCGCCTGGTGGAATCACAGGCCAACCTTCAGTCTGCCGAGACCGGCCCACAGCAAGTGTCGTCGACCCGAGCTCGCGTTCGCGCCGCGATAGCTGATGTGGAACAAAAACGAGCCCTGCTCGAGCAAGCGCAGCTAAACCTGCAGTACACAAAGATTGTTGCCTCGGCTGCTGGGGAAGTGAATAAGTCAGTTGTGGTCGGAATGAATGTTCAGGCTGGGCAGCAACTCCTCACCGTCGTACCCCTGGATGAAATCTGGGTCACCGCCAATTTCAAAGAGACGCAGCTCCGGCACATGCGAGTTGGGCAGAAGGCCAAAATTCATGTTGATGCCACTGGGCGAACCCTCAACGGTCACGTGGACAGCATCGCGGGCGCAACCGGCCCTACATTCAGTTTGCTTCCACCCGAAAATGCCACCGGCAATTACGTGAAAATCGTGCAGAGAATTCCAGTCAAAATAGTTCTCGAGCAGGGAGAAAATCGCGATCATCTTCTGCGCCCTGGGATGAACGTGGTGCCCGACGTATATCTCCAATGAGCAGCGTTGCACTTACCATGGATCAGGATGTTTGGCGGCCTAGTTACAATCCCTGGCTGATCGCAGTAGTTGTGGCGCTGGCGGCATTCATGGAGGTACTCGACACCAGCATCGCCAACGTGGCGCTTCCGTATATGGCCGGGAATCTGGGCGCCAGCAATGATCAAAGCACCTGGGTGCTGACTTCTTATCTCGTTTCGAACGCCATTATTCTGCCCATCAGTGGTTGGATAGCCGGCGCAATCGGCCGGAAGCGTTTTTTCATGGCGTGCTTAGGCGTGTTTACGATGAGTTCCCTTCTTTGCGGAATAGCTCCGAGCCTTGGTTTTCTCCTGCTGTTTCGCGTTCTACAAGGCGCGGGAGGCGGCGGGTTACAGCCCATGGCGCAAGCGATTCTGGCAGATACTTTTCCGCCCCAGCAGCGGGGTTTGGCGTTCGCACTGTACGGCATTACCGCCATCATGGCGCCCACTATCGGGCCAACGCTGGGCGGATGGATCACCTTCAATTACTCCTGGCGCTGGATTTTTTTTATCAATCTTCCCGTTGGTGTGGCCACCTGGTTTTTGGTGCGCCGCTTTGTTGAAGATCCGCCGTACTTAAGCAAAATCAAGGCCGCTGGGGTAAAGCTGGACTACATCGGCATAGCGCTTTTGACTCTCGGCGTCGGCGCGTTGCAGATTTTGCTCGACAAAGGACAGGAAGATGATTGGTTCGGCTCACGATTCATCACCACGTTGGTTGTTGTCTCGGCAATCTCGCTGATCGCTCTAGTGATTTGGGAATGGTATCAAAAGGCCCCCATCATCGATGTGCGCATGTTTAAGAGTTTCAATTTTGCGAGCTCTAACTTGATGATGTTCACGCTCGGGATCCTGCTGTTCAGCGCTCTGGTGCTCATGCCGCAGTTTCTTCAGACCCTGGTCGGCTACACGTCGGAGCTGGCAGGGCTAGCGCTTTCCGCCGGTGGACTGGTCTTATTGTTTGAGATGCCGGTGATGGGTAAACTCACAACGAAAATACAGGCGCGCTACTTGATCGCCTGCGGCTGGCTGGCATTGTCCATCGCTATGTATTACTCCACCAAACGCATTGACTTGGCGATCAGCTTCAATGCCGCCGTATGGTTGCGCATCGCGCAGGTGATTGGTTTGGGATTTTTGTTTGTGCCGATTACTCTGGTGGCCTACGTTGGAATCGCGCCAGAAAAAAACAACTCAGTGGCAGGTATCGTTAATTTTATGCGTAACATGGGCAGTAGTGTGGGAACTTCGCTGGTTACCACCCTGATTGCGCGGCGTTCGCAATTCCATCAGGAGATTCTTGCCGGATTCGCCAGGCCCGACAATCCTAATTTCCAAAATACAGTAAACGGGTTGACCCAGCGCCTGGCGCACTCTGGATTGGGCGTCCATGAGGCGCGTGGCCAGGCCTACGCCAGAATTTACCGGGAGGTGCAGGCGCACGCTGCAAGTCTTGCGTACATCGACACCTTCATGGTTCTGGCGGTGGGCGCAGCAATTATGTTCTTTCTTGCTTTTCTGTTGAAACGCAACGATCCAGGCGGCGGTGGAGCAGAACTAGCGGCGGGCTGAGCAAAGTGGAATTATAATCAGCATGCGGCCTTCACTGGCCGCTCGCTTCGAGGGCCAACATGATTAAGATAATAACCATTGAACGCGAGTATGGCAGCGGCGGCGGCGAAATCGCCCAGCTGGTTGCACAGCAATTAGGATGGAAGCTTTGGGACCAGCAATTAACCGAAGAGATCGCCAAGCTCGCGAATTGTCCCAAAGCGGTGGTTGAAGTCCGCGAGGAGCGCAACGATCCGCTGTACTACCGGCTTTTCAAGTCGTTCTTGCGAGGCAGCTACGAGGGCAGCCTCAATGCCCACAAACTCAATGTTATAGACAGCGAAAGTATCTTGAAGATTACCCGACGGGTTGTTGAACAGGTCAGCAAAGAAGGGAACTCGGTCCTTGTTGGACGAGGATCACAACAGTTCCTAAGAGATCGCCAGGATACGCTGCGCGTATTTCTCTACGCTCCAAGAGAAGATAAGGTGCGACGCTTGATCAATCGCGGCAAGAGCCAAATAGAAGCCGAACAACTGGTAGATACAGTCGACCGCGAGCGAAAGGATTTCATTCAAAAGTATTTCGGCGTCGAATGGCCGGACCGCGGTGTTTACCACACCATGATCAACACCACGATCGGCAACCGCGCTGTCGTTGACATGATTCTGGATTCCGTGAAGATCGTTAACGCCAGCCTAGCCGCGTAACATAGACTCGTGATCGCGAGTGGTTGATGAACAATTCTCTAAGCATTGGCATTCCATCTCCTACCTATAGGCTTCCTGACACCGCCCAGGTTGGTCGCGTGCGCCTTGCAGTATCCAATCTGGAGCGTTCGGTACGTTTTTACTCGGACGTGATTGGACTTGCGCCGCTGAAGGAATCTAAAGGTAGCGCTCAACTCGGAGTCTCGAAAAATGGACGCGTGCTGCTGGAGTTGGAGGAGATTCCTGGTATAAAGCCCGTCGGACGCCGAAGTCGTCTCGGGCTTTATCACGTAGCTTTGCTTCTTCCTAACAGAGCAGCGCTCGCCAGCTTCATGCAGCATGCCAGTCAGCTGGGCATTCCTTTCGGGGCCGCTGATCACCTCGTCAGTGAAGCGCTTTACTTTACCGATCCGGATGGTCTTGGAGTCGAAGGGTATGCAGATCGTAATCGTGATGAGTGGATCGTCCGCGATAGAGAAATCATTATGGACACCAAGGCCATTCGATCCGAGGATCTTCGAGCTATCTCGAAAGAACGCTGGACGGGCGTTCCGGACCAAACGAAGTTCGGACACATCCACTTCTCGGTCCAAGATCTGCGCCTGGCGGCGGATTTTTATCACGCAGCGTTAGGTATGGATATGATGAACTGGAATTTTCCAGGCGCCCTTTTTGTTGCTGCCGGCAAGTACCACCATCATGTTGGCTTGAATGTCTGGTCCGCCGGGTCGCCTCCGGCCTCGCAGGAAGAGTCACGGCTGATGTTCTGGGAGCTTCAACTGCCGAATGAACAGGAACTCCAAAATCTCGTGGCAAGCATGTCGGCCGCAGGCTGGAACTCAAAAGTTAAATCCGGCACGCCTTCCACCTTCACGGACCCGGTGGGAAACGCCGTCATGCTCACTGTAGGAACACCGGAAAAGGGAAGCTAAATCTTGATGAGTACTGCTTCTTCTTTGTGGATGCAGCGCAAACGACCACCCGGTGCTCTGCTTGTGCATGATCGGATGATCGTTGCGCTGCAAGTGACAGGTAGCATCCGAAGTATATTTTAGGACAGCGAGTTTGCCCGGCCTGCACCCTTCTAGTGTGCTGCCGCCGCAGCCGCCATCCCATCATTGAAGTTTTTGAAAAAAGCAGCGTACTGTCCGCTTGCCTCCGCGAAACGCAGCGGCTTCACCCGCTCCACACAGATTTCCATACTGTTTGGCGAGTTCTCGAGGATATTCATAGTTTCAGAAATGAAGTCCTTGAGCGGCATGGCATTTGGATCGCTTAATTGTCTCGCTCCCAGTAATTCCGTCTGCACATAGGGTGGGATGAGTTCGAGTACCTGTGCCGCGGTATCTTTAAGTTGGTAGCGCATCGATTGCGTATAAGAATGGATCGCGGCCTTGGTCGCGCAATAGGTCGGGGTCATGGCCAACGGCACAAATGCCAGGCCAGACGAAACAGTCATGATCACTGGGTTTTGCTGCTTCAAAAGAAACGGCAGTAACGCTGCGTTCAGTCGGATTGGCCCAAGCAGATTCGTCGCTACCATCGCCTCCGCGTCAGCAGTAGCGCCGTTCTGCAAAGTTTCGGGTTTCATAATTCCGGCGTTATGGATGACCACGTTAAGGGCCGGGTAATCCTTCTTCAGTTTTTCCGCGAAACTCTTGATCGCGTCACTATTTTCAATGTCCAGGACTACAGCTTTCATTCCTGGATTCTCCGCTACGGTTTCATCGAGCAGCTTCTTGCGGCGGCCTGCAATGACGACTTGATTGCCCTTCGCGTGGAAGGCTTCGGCGAGGCCACGGCCGATCCCAGAGCCTCCACCTGTTATCAGGATTGTGTTACCAGTTATTTTCATGATGTTTCTCCTTCATTGGCATATTAAGATAGCCACGCACCAATGGGAAGTAGGCACTTTGAAGCGCTATACTTACCAAAAGGAGAGTGGCTGGGTGCCCGCACACAACAAGAAACGTCGAGCTACATCTCGCAAGAGGAGTATGCACCCAGCTCCTTCCGATCGTGATGATCCCGAACTCGAAGCGCTGGTTCGCGAAATCATCGGACGAGTGGCCGATAAGTGGACCATGCTTATTTTGGAGGCTCTGACAGAACACGGCCGGCTACGCTTTACTCGATTGGGTACGCTTATCGGAGGAGTAAGTCAGAAGATGCTGACTAAGACGGTGCGTCAGATGGAGGCGGACGGGCTCGTGTCGCGTACCGTTTTTCCAGTAATCCCTCCAAGAGTCGAGTACGAGTTGACGGACCTTGGCAAAAGTCTGGGCGAAGCTTTCTGTGGGGTTTGGATCTGGGCCGAGCGGCACCGCGGGGCCATTATGCAGGCACGCAAGACTTTTCAGCGGCGCACTGCCACTCTAGCCCCAACCATCGGGTTATCCCGCGCGGACACGAGATGATTCTTATTTTTTCCTCAAACGGTCGTACCCTCAACGTTGTCCCTCGACAATGGTGATGTAACGATCGACCGGCAGATCGATAAATTTGTCCACGCGGGTGGAGGGCGCCGGCCAGTGAACTTCTAGCCAATCGACTTTGCCCACTGGGCCGAGGCCCAGCACCTGTCGCGGATCATGCGAAGAGAGATAACTTCCGGCTCCGTTTTTCATGCGTGAATATTTTTTGCCGCCAGCAGACCAGTTCAGTCGTGTTCCAACGGCATCACGATTACTCTTGGTACCACGCAATTTGATTCCCAACCAGTGGTTTCCGCTATTCACTTTGTTATGGAGCAAGACGGGTGCGCCGCCGTTAACGCCGATGAGCACATCCAAGCGGCCGTCGTTATCAAAGTCGCCTACGGCCAGTCCACGCGCCGAGAAATCTTTTTGGAATGCCGGGCCGGCTTCGCTGCTGACATTGCGAAACTGGCCGTTTTTCTGCTGAAAAAGCAGTAGAGGTTCACGGTAGGTGACCGTCTGGGAGCGTTGCGACACCATGTCGTCGGGATGGCCATTGCCCAGGATCAGATCCATTTCGCCATCGTTGTCATAGTCGAAAAAATGCAAACCCCAACCGCTTAAGAGTCTGGTGGCTTGAGCAATGGATTGCGGGGCGGTCACGTCAACGAAAGTCTCGTTCTTTAAATTGCGGTAGAGCGCAAACTTTTCCTGATCGATATTGGCGACAAAGAGGTCTTGCCATCCGCGATTGCTCAGGTCCGCCGCATCCACGCCCATACCCGAGCGAGCCTGGCCGCTTTCGCTGAATCCGACTTCGGCGGGAATGGAGATTTCTTCCCAGCGATTTGCGCCACGATTGACGAAAAGAAAGTTCTGAACCGTATCGTTGGCGACAAACAGATCCATGCGCCCGTCATTATTAATGTCGGTTGCAACTACTCCTAATGCTTTGCCCAAGTTTTTGCCGATGGCGGTGCCTTTTCCAACTTCGGTGAACGTGCCGTCTCCGTTGTTGTGGAACAGATAGCTGGCGGTAGCATGAAAGGCGCGAGGAATACAATAATATTTCTGGCCCGCTGCATTGTCACCGCAGGACTGTCGATCCTCAGGCAGGTAGCGGACGAAACTGCACACAAACAAATCGAGTCGGCCGTCGTTGTCGAAATCAAACCAAACTGCGCTAGTGGTCCATCCATTGATTTCAAGCCCAGCCTTAACGGTGATGTCCGTGAAGGTGCCGTCGCCATTGTTTCGATACAGCAAGGATCGCCCGCACGCGGTCACAAAAATATCCGGGTAACCGTCATTGTTGAAATCTCCCACGGCCACACCCATGCCGAAGGTCCCACCAGGAACGCCGGCTTGCTCCGTGACATCAGTGAACGTGCCATCGCGATTATTTTTGTATAGGGCATTGCGCATTGGATGCGTGGGATGGAAAAATTCCGAGGGGCCGCTGTTCACCAGATATATGTCCATCCAGCCGTCATTGTCGTAGTCCAAAAATGCGCAACCAGGGCCCAGAGTTTCCGGCAGATACTTTTCCGGGGACATCGCATTCTGATGAACCCAGTGAATGCCGCTCATGGATGGAGGAACTTCTTGAAAAACAGCAGACTGCGCGGGACGTTGCCCGAGTAGCGCTAGTCCGCCGACGCCTCCGACACCGGATAGAAATTGGCGACGATTCACCATGGTTGAGTTATTTCGAAGCCGCACGCCGCAGATTGCTCAAGAAGAGTCATTGTGGGAACAATCGGGTAACCTCGACGGACCAGATTAATCGGCGGCCGCGCGATAAGGCAATGGCAATCAGGAAAAACGACGCAGGGCAGGAACGGGCAAAAAAGGAATTCACGATCTCATGTTTACATGAAAAAGGCTCTATGGTAACGTTTGCACAATTTTGAGGGGCCCTGAACGCCTGGTTCGGATAAGGGGGGGTATAGCACCATGAAACATTTAATTCATCGTGTAGCAGTGGCCGCAGGAATTTTGTTCGTCGCCGCAGTTCTGCTGTTTCCGTGCTTAGTTTCCGCGCAGATTGATACGGGTTCGGTCGTGGGGATTGTGAGCGACCCCAGCGGCGCGGCCATTCCCGGCGCTACCGTCACGCTATCAAACGAAGCTTCGGGTGTTTCGCGTTCGGTGACCACCAACGGCGACGGCGAATATCAATTCGCTGCGGTCATACCGGGGACGTATTCCGTTCAAGCCACCGCGCAGAACTTCGAATCAGCGATCAGCACGCACGTCGAAGTTGATGTGCAGTCACGACCGGCCATTAACTTCGCATTGAAAGTCGGACCCTCCTCGCAAGTAGTGGAGGTCTCATCCGTCTCGCCGGTGCTGCAAACCGAATCGGCGGACGTGGGCGGCGTCATACAGAGTCAACAGATCAATGACTTGCCGCTGAATGGCCGGCGGTATTCAGACCTGGCGCTTTTGGAAGCGGGTATTCAACGGAATCAGGTCAATACCAACAACACCGCCCCGGACCGCTTCAGTTCGAATGGAAATTTAGAAACCCAGAATTACTTTTCGCTCGATGGAATCGATAACAACTCAGGTTCAACGAACTTGCAGGAAAGCTCCGTGCAGGTGATTCAACCTCCGCCCGATGCGCTGCAAGAGTTCCGCATACAGACGCGAACGTACTCGGCGGAATTTGGAACGTCGGCGGGCGCGGTGATCAACGCAAGTATCAAATCGGGAACGAATCAATTTCACGGAGATATCTGGGAATATCTTCGTAGCAGTTCGCTCGATGCCAACACTTATTTCAACAACCTGAACGGCGTCCCGCGTGGCCATTTCACGCAAAACCAATACGGGGCCACCATAGGCGGACCGATCATTAAGAATAAGACCTTTTTCTTTGGAGACTTTCAGATATTTACTAGTCGCCAGGCCACCACCGTTCAATCCACGGTGCCGACACCTTTAATGAAAACCGGAAATTTTACTGAACTACCGCCTAGTCAGACTTTGCATGACTCGAGCGTAGCCGGACAAGCGGGTTGTGTAGCAGGCAATATCGTGGCCACCAGCTGCCTCGATCCCACCGGCGTGAAGTTAGTCGCGTTGTTCCCGGATCCCAATATTCCCAGCCAAGTTGCTAAGGAAGGAACACCGGGAAGCTTCGACGGAGCCCCTAACTATCAATTCCAGTATTCGATCCCCAAGGATACCCAGTCATGGGACGTTCGGATTGACCACAATCTTACCGGCAAGAGTCACCTTTTCGGACGATACAGCCAATACATCATTTCAAACCAGGATCCACCGTGGACCGGCAACTTCGTCGCGGGGAACGGCGACTTTGCGACGGCCTACAACATTCACGAGCGATCGGTGGCTTTGGCGTGGGATCATACCATCAGTTCCTCCTTACTTAATGAATTGCGCTTTGGATTCAATCGTGATTTTGCGCACAGCGATCCCATCGGCGTTAAATTGGGCACGTCTCTGGCTGGAAATTACGGCTTGACGGGCATCCCAGTTGGACCCAATACCGCCGGTATTCCGCCGATCGAAATAAATGGATTGACGCGCATCGGCACTTCGCCGTGGCGCCCGCAGTTTCAAATCTCACAAGTTTGGCAACTCCTGGACAACTTAAGTTGGCTGAAGGGGAATCACAGCTTCAAATTTGGTTACGAATTTCGCCGCTTCAGCAACAATTTTTTCGACATTCGTGCTCCGCAGGGAGAACTCACCATCAACGGAATTTACACCGCCAACGGCAAGTTCGGCCTGCCGGATTTTCTGTTAGGCGACGTAGATTCGACAACATTTGTGACTCCCACCGTGGTGCACAACTACACCAATGGAAACAGCATCTACGGACAGGATACCTGGAAATTACGAAAGGACCTGACGGTTACATTTGGATTACGCTATGAGTTGTTTTCGCCGCTGCTGAATCGGCAGAATCGGCTCAGCAATTTCAGCCCCGCGAACGGCGGCGAATTCGTTACTCCCGCACCGAATGCGTCCGGTTGGTACAATCGAGCGCTGATTCATCCGGACTTGAATAACTTTGCACCACGGCTCGGCTTCAGCTATCACCCCTGGAACAGGGTTGTTCTTCGCGGAGGTTTTGGTATTTTTTACCAGGAAGGAGTCCGCGTAGGGTCAGAGAGCATTCTGGCTTTGAATCCGCCAGCGGTCATTTCCTACAACCTTGGCCAATCTCTGGGCAGTACCACCCCGGTTTTTCAATTGAAAGACGGCTTTCCCATC
>Ga0209526_10002304_pt1 | contig 12847 bp, 8 predicted proteins | sample JacPinW_OM2H0_M1_FD_188566 | JGI IMG/M metagenome (GOLD analysis project Ga0209526, IMG submission 188566) | Forest soil microbial communities from Algoma, Ontario, Canada - Jack Pine, Ontario site 1_JW_OM2H0_M1 (SPAdes) (version 2) | ecosystem: Environmental > Terrestrial > Soil > Boreal... | reverse complement strand
ATACGACAAGGAGTTACCATAACACAATAACGGATGGGGCAAAGATAGTGACAAAGCAAAGACATACAGCGTCGGAAATCGCAACAAAGCTAGCCATGGCGGACGATATGACAGCACAGGGCAGGCTCCACGGCGACATTGCCAAATCATTAGGGGTAAGCGTGATGACGTACCACCGCTGGCGAAAGGCCCGCGGAACATTGGCGCGCCCGGTGCCGCGGCCCGTAAGTGATATCGAGCGCATAGACATTCCGAACGAGCGCGAACACACGAGCCAGATTCGAGAGCTCCAGCTTGAGAATTCACGTCTTCGCCGCTTGGTGACCGATCTTCTGCTCGAAAAGGTAAAGCTTGAGGAAGGGCTCCAAGGGAACGCTGCCAACCGCAGAACGATTGGGCGCAACTGAACGCGCGCTGCGACGGCATTGTTTTGCCGGAGAGCAGCCGACACCGTCGTTGACGAGGACGCAGCGCAGCTGACGCAGGCACTTTGGCAGGCGGATATCGCGTTGTGTGCGGCTGGCATGTCGCCGCACCGGCGTGGGTGTTCGGCTAAATGTGACGCGGACACGCACGTATAGATTGTGGTGCCCCCAATTGTAGCGTCGTTCTGTCGCTTCTCAGGTTTCTTTTTGTTGCCTACAAACAGATCCACGCGCCATCCTCGGATGGGCAGATTGATTCGTCCGACCATTGTCGCAATCCCTTCCATATCCGAGTGCCCCATAATCAACCCGAGTGCTGAAATTGCACCCCGCACGCGAGGTGCAAGGTCCGGTGTCGCCATTGCCAAGAAATGTCCTGAAGCCGAGGGCCTGCGAACCGCAACCCTCGTCTGGACGATTGCAGTCGCACATTAATGGTGAAATATGGTAACTGTCCGGTAGCTTCGTACCGCCCTGTGAATGTTATCATATCGTAGCCTGCAAAGTGGCATATTACCGGTCGAGCTTAACCCTCGACGTAAGGCATTTGTCGATATCGAATGATGACTGTTACGCCCCGGCTCCGCCCCTTCTCCCATTGGCAACTTATGGATCGCACCGCATGGGAGTTCCGCTATGTTGGACGGTTGCGGCAGCCAATAGGCCGTCTTTTCGATCCGGCGTTTCGTGTTGATCTGGTTGGTCAAAGTCATACCGGCTCGCCGCTGACGTGAGTAAAAATTCCAAAATGCCTAGGAACGTGACGTTTATCGATGCCGTGATGCAGAACCTTCCGGCAATACGCTTGTACGTTAGCTCGACAAGTATGCTGACGGTCGGCATTGCTGCACAATCAATCGGCTTCATCGTCCTTGCCAGATGGCTTGGAAGCGACCAGTTCGGCCATCTGTCGATGATCACGGCTGCGACGAATCTGGGAGCGGCGTGGTGCGGGCTGGGGACCAGCGAGGCGATGCGACGACGCGTGGGCCGCGATCCGTCTCTCTATCCGACATTGCTTGGTCATTGCCTGATTTTGCTGTTCGTTTCAGGAACTGCGCTCACAATAATCATGTCGGCTGCCATTGCCATCTCGGTGAGAATCGTCGCCGACCCCGTCGAAAATTACACGGTCATTTTGCTGTTGATTTCGAGTAACATGGTACTGTTTACGTGGATTGGGCTGACAGAGCAGATCCTCTTGACGCGTTGCGAATTCACCCGCGCAAATCTTCTCAATTCAGGTTTTGGGATTGCGCGCGCCATTATTGCGCTTGTCGCGTGCCTGGGCTTCGGTATCGAAAGCCTGAGCGCGTGGGCGCTGTGGAACTGCACCGCCTTTGCCGCCGTTTCCCTCGCCTGTGTGGGTCTGATTTGGCCATATGGCGCGCCCCGGTGGCGTGTGCTGTGGGACGAGGTTCCGCTTGGCGTCACCTTGAGTATTTCGGGTTCAATTGCAGCGCTGCGACAGAACATCGACCTTCTTGCCCTGAGCACGATGGCACCGCCACACCTCGTTGGGGCCTACGGTGTCGCACGGCGGGTGCTAAGCGTGGCCGTCGTGACGGGCGCGTCCCTTGATCGTCTCATCTATGCTAATCTCGCGATCGCCGGTAAGGGGGGCCCTTCAGCCACGTTACGTCTCGCGCAGAGATACGTCCTATATGCGATCGGCCTCACAGGTGTCACAAGCCTGATGATATTTATACTTGCTCCCCTTCTACCATGGCTCTTCGGCAAGGGCTTTGAGGATGCAATCTGGATTCTAAAGGCGCTCTGTTGGACGCTCATCCTTACGGCAATCCAGTTCGTCGCGTTCGACGCAATCAATGCGGCCGATCATCACAGAGTGAGATTAATCGTGAGCACCGTCGTCGGTATCCTAGGCACTGCATTGATTGTCGGGCTTAGTTTTGCGTTTGCAATCACCGGGACGTTCATTGCCGTTTATCTGACCGAGCTCTCGACCGCGGCGGCGTTATGGATAACCTTGAAGCTGCTGAGCGATCGTCAACGCAAGATGTCGATACCGGCTGCGCACACCGGCTAGATGAGCGCACCGGTTGGCGCGACCATATTCAATATGCGTATCGCTCGTTCGAATAATATTCGGAGACGTGTGCATCGTAGCGGCTAAGCAGCTTCAAATCGGTTTTATTAAGCACAACGCCGAGCAAGTTATCATTGACGCCCGGCGCGTTCCTGAGTGTCCGCTGAACGGACCGGGTATTTGTGCGTCCCCATTCGACGACGAACACGTAGGAGTCCACCAAATTGGTTGTCGCACGGACGTCCGCAACGGGCCCAAGCGGCGACAGATCAACCACGACATAGTCATAACAGAGGCGAAGCTTGTCGAACAGTCCCTTGGTTACATCCGAGGCCAATATTTCACTGGTTTGCGCCAATCGCGAGTTCATTACCGTGGGCAGAAACGCTACGTTCGTGGCGGGGTCAGTCCAAACCACATCGTCCAGCGCCATTTTACCGGAAATTACGTCGAGCAGGCCAAACTCTGCAGCAGGAGCGAGCAAACTTGACAACGACGGATTGCGAAGATCACAATCGACCAAGATGACGCTTGAGCCCGCCTGCGCTATGATCTGAGCAAGTCCGGCCGCGACCGTCGATTTGCCTTCGTTTGGTAGCGTCGACGTGAAACCTATCACTTTTGCGGAGTTGCCGGAGCCAAATAGATCCGCGGCCATTTTGATTGCGCGCATTGAATCTGCAAAACGCGAAAAGGGCGCATCGCTCACTGACCACAACAGAGGCTGATCGCGCACGATTCTCCGCAGAGCCAGCGAATCGGTATCGGCCCAATTCCCGGTCGACTGATCCCGTGGCTCTGCTTCTTTCCACATCGGAATTGTGGCTACGCAGTTCACTCCAAGCACAGCTTCGACTTGTCGCTCAGTCCGGAATACGCAGTCCATGAGTTCACGAAAAAATGCAAGCGCAAATCCGAGAAGCAGGCCGCCGACAGGCACCACAGCGAGCCCCAAAAACGTCTTGCGATAGTCCTTTTGAGCTGGCGGCGTTGCCTTGGTGATAAGGCGCGCTTCGGTGATCGGGAATGACTGCTGTTGGACCGATTCCATGTAGCGTTGAAGAAAATTGTCATACAGGGAGCGATAGGATTGGGCGGAACTCTCCAGTTCATGCAATGTCACCCGAGCTTGATTAGCTGTCTTGGTTTCCGACATCGCCAGATCGAGTTCGTGCTGAAGACCCTCCTCATACTCTTTCGCGAGTTCGTACTCATTCCTGTAAGTTGCCGCCACTCGCTTTAGTTCATCGCGTATCGAGTTGCGGATTTCACGCATTTGGTTGCGTAAATTGACAGACGCGAGATGGCCTGGTCCATATCGCTCGGACCATTCGCGCTCGCGATTCTCTCGTTCAAGATATTGCGTGCGCAGTTTAGTGAATACATCTATTTTAAGAGCGTCGGTGACAGCGGCATCGATCGTCGCATCCTCAACGTTCGCCCCGTTAAGCTCATCGATCCGGGTGAGCCGGGCTTTCGCCTCGGCGGTTCGTTGCCGAGCAGCGTTGAGTTGAGCGCTGAACTCTGCAACTCGTTGCTCATTCATGGTGCGGCCGTTGCCGGCATCGACGATATTATTTGTCGCCTTGAATTCAATCACCATACGCTGGGTGTTGGTCGCCTGATCGCTTAATTCCTTCAACCGGTCCTGCAGCCACACGCTGGCACGTCGCGTTGCCTCGTATTTGCCTTCCAGTTGATCGTTGATATAAGCGTCGGCGATCGCGTTAGCGACCTCCGCTGCGCGGTCCGCGTTAGACGACTTGAAACTGATTTCGATCACGTACGTTGGACCAATACGTTTTGCGGTCATTTGGGAGGCAAGGACACCTAGCGCACGCCGTTCTCGCGCGAAGTCCGAGACAATTTGAGATGATCCCAGAAGCGTTCCAAGCAGTCCAGGTTTCGGGTTTCCGAATTCCACATCGTCTGTCAAATGAAGTTTTCTTACAACCGCCAAGGCAATATTTTCAGATTTCAGGATTTCAATTTGACTCTCCAGGGCGTACGAATCGATCGCTGTGTCTCCGACCATCGTTTGATGTTGAAACATTTGATACTTTCGATTGTCTATGAATATCGTCGCTGTGCCCATGAACTTGGCTTTAATGAGTTTAAGGACAAGCGGTTCACCGAACGTACTTACGGCGAAGAGGGTAAACAGGATGATTAAAATCCGGCGACGTATAAAACCAATGGTGGACTCAATAATCTCCGGTATCGAAACAGCTTCCGGTGCGGCGGAGTCCGGCTCGTGATAGGATATCAGGGGGCTTCTATTGGTCTGCAGCATATTTGCACCAGCTCGTAACGAGGAATCGCCAGCCGCGTCGGTTCGTCGGTGAAGCCCGACCGGACGCAACATACGGAAAGGGTAACCCACCGAAGAACATCATTCGGTATGTTTCCGCTGCATGCAGACGATCACGCTCCCCACCCAATGGCTCCCGTAATATAAGACCCTTGGTTCGCTCCATCGGTCTTGGACAAACTGCACTGCTGCTCCGTTTTGATTGGTAATTTCATAACGGATCACCACAGGAATCCCTCACGCCTTCGCTCGCAGTCTCCGGAATTAAAGCGTGCGAAATCAAGCACGGTTTGATCCGGACGAATGTCGGCGATGCCGGCTTCGTAGACGGGGTCCGTGACCGTGGTGACGATCGTCTCGGCCCAGCTAACCGCATCGATGATATCGGATACCATGAGATTCGCGATATGAGGAATTACTTGCATCAAGTAACTTCGGTTGGCGCCGATGAGCTGCGCAACCTTGACGTTGGGATCGAATATGCGGACCTCGCGCCCCTTGCCGATTAGCCGCTCCACCAGTTCCACGAACGAACTTTCTCGGACATCGTCGGTCCCGGACTTGAAACTGATCCCGAGAAACGCAATGCGTTTTCCGGATCGGCTGAGAATCCAATCGACGCCCCGGTCGACCAGCATTTGGTTGCTTTCGAGGATATTATTGAGAATCGGCAGATTGAGATCGTGCTTGCGAGCCAAATAGGTGAGCGCACGTAGATCCTTCGGCAGACACGAGCCGCCGAATGCAAAGCCGGGCCGCAGATAGGCCGGTGAAATATTAAGCCGCTTGTCCTGGAAAAAGACATCCATCACATCGTGACTGTCAATTCCCAATGTCTTGGCGATCACCCCGATTTCATTGCCAAAAGCGACCTTTAATGCATGCCACGAGTTATCGACATATTTGACGAGTTCCGCAATTTCGACGTCGGTCGTGATTTTCGGGCCGGGCAGATCGCGATAGAGCGACACAACAGTCTCGGCAGTTTCGTCATCGAAGGTGCCGATGACGGTCTTTGCGGGTGCATTGAAGTCGGCGACGGCCGAGCCCTCGCGCAGAAATTCGGGGTTGAATGCGACAGAAAAAGCAACGTTGCCCGCACCCTCCGCAATTCGCGTTGCCACGACCTCCTTGGTGGTGCCGGGGACAACGGTCGAACGCAATATGACGGTATGCGGTTCGGCCTTCACCCGGATTGCGCGCCCGATCTCCGCCGCCACCGTATCGACGCCGCTGAGATCTAAAGCTCCATTTGGTCGACTTGGCGTGCCGACACAGATGAAGGAGATGTCCGAGGACGCAACCGCCTCCGTGGCATCCAATGTGGCGGTCAAACGTCTGTTCTTGACGCTTCGGGCGACAAGGTCGTCGATGTCACGCTCGACAATCGGAGATCGCCCAAAGCGGATCAGCTCAACTTTGCTTTCGGACTTGTCGACACCGATTACCTCATGACCCTGATCCGCGAGACACGCAGCACAAACCGTGCCGACATAACCCAACCCGAATACGCTGATCCTCATGCTTCACCTGACGCCGATATCGAATCGGCATGCATCTCTGCGTCGTGGAACTGGTCCACAGAGGCTCGTCGAAAGGGGAGCCAGAATGTTATGCTATTAACGTAACGCTAATCCGCTCTCAGGTCAATGTTATTGACCTGGACATGTTAATTGATCTGGACTTGGCGCAGTGCGCTTGACTTGGATTCACTTCCTGTGCGGCCGATACAGCCCGGGCTTGGTGAATATAGAGCAGTTGAAGCGGGTGGAGGACCCGGCGTGTCGGCAGGCCTTTGGGCGATTTCCCGGCGGGTCATTCAATCGAGGCGTGCGCCTCAATAGGCGTTTGTGTATGCGGTCTTCGAAAACACCGTCATGATCATAATTCGGAGATCGAGCCAAAACGACCAATTATCAATGTAGTATAGGTCATGCTCCACGCGTCGCTGCATCTTCTCAAGTGTGTCGGTCGCTCCACGATGCCCGTTGACCTGTGCCCACCCTGTAATTCCCGGTTTTACCACGTGTCGACGCGAAAACACCGAAATCTTACCCTCAAACATCTTATTGTGGGCCGTTGCGTGGGGGCGGGGACCGACGATCGACATATCGCCGCGCAGGACGTTGATCAATTGTGGGAGTTCGTCGATGTTCGTGCTCCGCAGGATCGCTCCGAACCGAGTGATGCGTGAATCATTTCGCACAGCCTGCACAAAGCTATCGCCATCCTCAATCTTCGTCATCGATCGGAACTTGAACACCCTGATCGTCTCATTGTTGTAACCATGCCGCGTTTGACGGAATAGGACTGGACCGCGAGAATCCAGTTTGATGGCAACCGCCACGAGTGCGAGCAGCGGTGATAGAACCACAAGGCCGGTCGCCGAAACCACGACATCAAATACGCGCTTGGCTGTCCGCTGAATCTGAGACAACGGGGGCCGCAACACTTGCATCGTTACAATATTGCCAAACTCGACGATTCTTGCCGTAGTAAGCAGGTTTGTGGCTTCGACCGGAACGACGTGAAGTCCCGCCGGTACTTCCGACAGGGAGACGACCAGGCTAGCGATCTGTACAAGGCTATCTTGTTTGGCCAGAATCAGGATGTCGTCGGGTTTAACATGCCGGCATGCCTCGATCAGCCTGCGGAGCTCGCGTTCCATGTCGTTGCCATCGGCATCCAGGTCAAGTCGACCGGGAAAATGATATGAGCCGGCCGTCCGTATACCAGTGGCCTTCAGCCGCACTGAGAACTCGGCACAGTTATCCAAGTCACCTATCAAAACCACGCGACGCGCGTTCACCAAGCCGGCAGCAATTGAGGACTGCAACTGCGAGTAGAAAAACGCCCGTGTGCTCAAAACAGCAACTTGGACGGTAATGAACTGAAAAATAAAAGTTGCACGGGAGTATGGTTCGGCGATCTTGAGAAGAAACAACATGGAGAGCAGAAACGAAAATGCTAACGCGACAGCCCCGAACCCACTCCAAAGAAACACGTGACGTGCCTGCGATTGGCTGTTCCTGTAATGCCCAAATCCAAGCGCCACCGATTCAACCATTGCGGCGAGGAAGAGGCCCGCTGCGACGTAGAGATGCGAGGACGGCCACTCCATGAGTGTGGCCTCGTGGTAGATTACGCTCGCCAGAGACGCCGAACCTGCCACAACGAGAAATTCCTGAATCACAAGCTTGGTGATAACCGCCGACAGACGCTGGGGCGTGCGCGGGATTCGCACGGCTTCATGACTTGGAAGGATCGCGGAAGTTGCGGTCGCCCCGTGGTTAGGGAGGGGTCTGGATTGCTGCGATGTCATTGCGACCTATGATTAAGGTAAACATAGCCGAATTGTTAATTCTAACATAACATAACATTACCATAATTGGAACGCAAGCCGGACAAACGTCGGAAATGAGCTCTCGCCGTCGCGTCGAAGCAGAAAAAATGCCTTTAGGTCGTCATCTCAATCGGCCCAACGCAGAACGAGGGGGATGGGCGCGCGGGTCGATCGTTTTTCTGTGCGGTGTCGCGGGATTTCACCGTTTTCTGTGCGGTGTCGCGGGATTTCACCGGCTTCCGGGGCGCTGTCGCTGGCGCAAATGCCCGTTATCCGCGTAGGGCGACCATCTGGCCCCCGTCGACCACGATGGTGGTGCCGGCGATGAAACGGCCTGCGTCGGAGGCGAGCAGCAGTAGTGCACCGTCGAGGTCGCCGTCCTGGCCAAACCGGCCGACCGGGATATCGCGCCTGAGCTTGTCGCCGGCTTCGCTCGTCAGATAGTCGCGGTTGAGGTCGGTCACGAACCAGCCGGGCGCGATGGCGTTGACGCGAATGCCCTTGAAGGCGAGTTCGAGGCCGAGCGCCTTGGTCATCTGCACCACGCCGGCTTTGGCGGTCGCATAGGCCACCACGCCCTTCGCAACGCCGAAGCCCAGTATCGAGGCGATATTGACGATGGCGCCGGGCTTGCTGGCCGCCAGCATGCGCTTTGCCGCCTCCTGGGCGCAGAAGAATACCGCATCAAGGTTGGTGCCGAGGACACGCCGCCACTCCGTTTCCGGCATGTCGACGGCGCGATTCGAATGCGCAACTCCGGCATTGTTGATCAGGATGGTGACGGTACCGAATGCCGCCTCGACGGCGTCAAAGGCGCGGTTCACGGCGGCGCGATCCAACACGTTGGCTTCGACCGCGACGGATCGGCCGCCCGCTGCATCGATCCGGGATTTCACCTCGGCGAGCCGATCCCGGCGCCGCGCCACCAGCCCGACGGCGGCGCCGTTTGCCGCCAGCACCTCGGCGAAACGAGCCCCAAGGCCGCTCGATGCGCCGGTCACCAGCGCCACCCGGCCACCTAGGTCGAACAATTCGGATGCGTTCATGCCGATGTCCCCAGTCGTTCCGGTGAAAGCTAGCAGATCGACCTCATAAAGCCGAACCGCGTAGCCCGGATGAAGCGCAGCGAAATCCGGGAGCGACCTCTCAGATTTCCGAGGCGGTGATCCCGGATGGAGGGACCGCGAAGCGGCGGTCCCTCCATCCGGGCTACGGACTGACGATGACGGCACAGCGATAGGCGGCCGGACAATTTTGCGCGGCGCGAAAAATGCCTATATGAGAGCGAACCTTCGGAGCTTGTGCATGACCGACAAGATCACCGCCGACAAGATCCCCGTCACGGTCCTGACCGGGTATCTCGGCGCCGGCAAGACGACACTGCTCAACCGCATTCTGTCGGAACCGCATGGGCAGAAATACGCCGTCATCGTCAATGAGTTCGGTGAGATCGGCATCGACAACGACCTCATCGTCGGCGTCGATGAGGAAATCTTCGAGATGAACAATGGCTGCATCTGCTGCACGGTGCGGGGCGACCTGATCCGCATCATCCAAGGCCTGATGCGGCGCAAGGGCAAGTTCGACGCCATCATCGTGGAGACCACGGGGCTTGCCGACCCGGCGCCGGTCGCCCAGACTTTCTTCGTGGACCAAGAGATCGGCCGCAAGGCGAAGCTCGACGCCGTCGTCACGGTCGCGGATGCCAGGTGGCTCAAGGACCGGTTGCGCGACGCCCCCGAGGCCAAGAACCAGATCGCGTTCGCGGACGTGATCCTGATCAACAAGACGGACCTCGTCGGCGACGCAGACCTGCGCGAGATCGAAGCGCGCATCCGCGCTATAAATCCATATGCGAGACTCCATCACACGCAACGCTGCGCCGTGCCGCTTGCCGAGGTGCTGCATCGCAACGCCTTCGACCTCGACCGCATTCTCGATGTCGAGCCGCAGTTCCTGGAAGCGGGCGACGACCACGATCACCACCACGATCACGCCGACGATCATCACCACGGCCACGATCATGGTGGGCTCAAACACTATCACGATGAGGACATGCAAGCGCTCGCGCTCAAAACCGACCGGGCGCTCGATCCGGACAAGTTTTTCCCCTGGATCCAGAACCTCGTCGCCCAGGAGGGCAAGAACATTCTTCGCTCCAAAGGCATCCTGGCATTCAAGGACGACCCAAAGCGCTTCGCCTTCCAGGGCGTCCACATGATGCTGGACGGTGACCATCAGCGCGACTGGCGCGACAGCGAAAAGCGCGAAAGCCGGCTTGTGTTCATTGGTCGCGAATTGCCCGAGAGCATGATCCGCAAGGGCTTCGAGGAATGCGCAGCCTAACCGCATGACCACGGCCGAGACTCCGTCCGTCACCGATCGTATCCGGCCGATTGCGGCAGGAGCACCCGTGGTCGGCGCCTATTTTCTCGGGTCCGCCGCCGTCTTCGTGCTTGGCGAGGAAGCGCTCCTGTTCGCCGCCGGCGATGACGAGCCCCGACGCGTCGGGGTTCACGGCGGCGCCATCCTGACGGCGGCGTGCGACGGCGAGCGTGTTGTGACGGGCGGCGACGACGGCAAGATTGTGTCAACCAATGGAGACGTGACAACAGTCGAGATTGCCGCTGATCCCAAGCATCGCTGGATTGATCACGTGGCCATCGCGCCGGACGGCACAGTCGCTTGGTCGGCCGGAAAAGACGCTTTCGTGCAACCTCGCAAAAGCGAGCCCCGCAAGCTCGAAGCACCATCGACAGTCGGCGGGCTCGCCTTTGCGCCAAAGGGCCTGCGGCTCGCGATCGCGCACTATCACGGTGTGACGCTCTGGTTTCCCAATGCCGAGGCAGCGCCCGAGCGGCTGGAATGGAAGGGTTCCCATGTCGATGTGACCTTCAGCCCGGACGGGCGCTATCTGGTCACCGCCATGCAGGAACCGACGCTCCACGGCTGGCGCCTGGTCGACGGCAAGCACATGCGCATGTCCGGCTACTCCGCCAAGGTGCGCTCCATGGCGTGGACGGCCGACCACAAAGCGCTGGCGACGTCCGGAGCGCCCCAACTCATCGTGTGGCCATTCCAGGGCAAGGACGGGCCGATGGGCAAGCAGCCGCGCATGCTGGCACCCGCCGAGCATCAAGTCTCCATGGTGGCCTGTCATCCGCAAAAAGAGGTGACGGCAGTCGGATATGAAGACGGCTTGGCGCTTCTGGTCCGCATGTCCGATGGCGCCGAGGTTCTGGCACGTCGCCCCGGCGGATCACCCGTGTCGGCCTTGGCATGGGATTCGGCCGGAACCACACTGGCGTTCGGGACGGAGGACGGCGAAGCCGGCGTAATCAATCTGTCTTGATGGGCGATGCTCGTCGTCTGCTTTCTTCAGTTGAAATCGGCGCTTTTGCAACAAATGGCGTGACGCCATGGCGCAGGAACTTTCGTCTGGTTACCGGGTTATCAGCGCGGAATCCCACGCTTGACGTTCAAAGCGCACATCATCAATTCCAGGGAGGGACCGAGATGCCCCACATCATGTCGTGTATTGTCCGGTCGGCAGCGCTGACCGGATTTGCAGGTGTGCTGCTGCTGAGCCCGCCGGACGGGCAAGGCCTAGTCAGGTCGGCCGCGGCGCAGGAGGTTGCGGTATCGGTCGATTTCCGTCCCGCGCTCGAGCCTTATGGGGCGTGGCGACATCACAAACGCCTCGGCGATGTGTGGGTACCGGCAAACGTCTCGCGCGATTGGCGTCCCTACACGGCCGGCCATTGGGTCTACACGGATGACTATGGTTGGTATTGGGTCGCTGATGATCAGGAAGCCGACTGGGGCTGGATCGCCTATCACTACGGACGCTGGTATCACGACGCCGATGAAGGCTGGATCTGGATTCCGAAAGCAGTATGGGGTCCCGCATGGGTCGACTGGCGTTACGGCGATCAATATGCCGGATGGGCGCCGGAGCCCCCCGACGAGTATGTCGTCGAAGCGCAGGATGACCCAACCTATTGGAGCTTTGTGACAGCCGGAGACCTGATCGCGCCGAGCATTGCGGCGGTATTGTTGCCATTCCAGCGACGGGACGAATTTTTCCGTCGCACCATGGTGGTGAACCGCCCCGTGATGATGCTCCGGTCCGGTCAGCAGTTCGCTGTCAATCCGGGAATTGCGCCGGCCAATATCGCCGCCATTCGGGGCCGGCCTCTGCCGACCTATAACGTGCGCCCGCACGTCCTCGCTGGCACCGCAGGGGTGCCTGGCGCGATCCAGGTCCGCACAGCGGATTTGCGCCGCGAGCGCGAACTCGGCAATCGGGCGGGAGCGCGCGAGCGCGTCGCCACGCGGGAAATCATCCGATCGTCGAGCGCCGTCATCAGGCCGGCGCGTTCCCCGGCGCAACCGCAGCCGCTTGCACGCGGCGAAGTCGGCCGCCTCGGCCAGACCCCGCCGCGTGCCGCACGAGGCGCAACCGTGGCGCAAAGCACTGCCCAGCGCCTGCCGGCGACGCCGTCAGCGCAGCAGCAGCGAGAACAACGCCAAACTGGGGCACCGCAGCGTGGCCGTGAGCCCGAACAGCGCCAAGGCAATATCGCTTCGCCGAATGCACCGCCGCGGGCAACCGCGCAGGCACCGGCCCCGCCGCGTCCGGGCGCCTCTGAGCAGCGGGCCAGTGGGCGCGGGCGCAATCAGCCGGCGACCGCGGTGGAGCGGCGCGCGAATGACCG
>Ga0209526_10002303_pt1 | contig 12848 bp, 10 predicted proteins | sample JacPinW_OM2H0_M1_FD_188566 | JGI IMG/M metagenome (GOLD analysis project Ga0209526, IMG submission 188566) | Forest soil microbial communities from Algoma, Ontario, Canada - Jack Pine, Ontario site 1_JW_OM2H0_M1 (SPAdes) (version 2) | ecosystem: Environmental > Terrestrial > Soil > Boreal... | reverse complement strand
CTCCCTATCAGCATGGGCGAAACGGAATCATGGACAAAAAGCCATTGCAAGCACCGGCAAGGACTTGCGCACAGGTCTCGAAACATTTTGGTGCGATTGACGGTCTGGGTACTCCAGGCCTCTTACATCAGCCCGCTTGAGATGGGTGGGATTGCGCGGAATTCTTGTACGGTTAAGCGTTCACGAGGGTGAAATAAAACTCTTGCGATTCCTTGCTTTCCTTTTAGCTTGGCCAGGGTTGCAAAAAGGCTGATCCGCGTGCCGGTACCGACTCCGCTCGATGAATTGAAAGCTGCTATTGCGGGCGGAAAGGCACTGCTCGTTTGCGGGGCAGGCGTGAGCATGGCCGTTACGGAACGTGCTGCTCCTGGCTGGAATGGGCTAATTGAGAGCGCGATCACTGCGGCACCCAAAGATCCTGGCGAGGATTGGAGCGGCCCGTGTAAGGCGACCCTTTCCTCCACAGATTCCGATATGTGGCTCAGCGCAGCGGATATTGCCCAGAAGAAATTGGGTGGCTGTACGGCCGGGAAATATCGCGCCTGGCTCAAGAAAAACGTCGGCGGCCTAAAGGCCACTAAGCCTGCTTTGCTCGACGCAATCCAGAGTCTGGAATGCCGGCTGGCGACGACGAATTACGATGGCTTGTTGCGTGCCCACATGGGCGTCGAGGCAAAGACGTGGCGAAATCCCAACGCGGTCGCCGAAATTCTAAAACGGGAGTCATCCATATCTGGTATATCCACGGCTATTGGGACGAGCCGGAATCCGTGGTCTTCTCCAATGCCGACTATGTCCGGGTAGGGAAAAGCGAGCTAGCTCAGTTCCTTCAGCGTAGCGCCGCCTTTACCGATACCCTCATTTTCATCGGCTGCTCGGCGGACGGTCTCGCGGACAAAAACGTCGGCAAGCTCTTGGATTGGTTCGGCGAATCATGGGCCGGTTTGGGCGAGAACCATTTCGCCCTTGTAACAGATGGCAAAATGAGCGTGCCCGGATGGCCATCGGCCGTCATCCGTGTGCCGTACGGGCCGACGGACGATGACCTGCCCGCTTTCCTGCGCAGCCTTGCCGCCGCCACGCGGCAATCATCAGACAGCGTCAGCAGCATCGAGTCCATTATCGGCAAACCGCCCACCGTCGGACGGCGAAACGAGATCGCCCGCGTGGTTTCCGCGGCACTCGGTCGGCGCCCATGCATCATCACCGGGGCACCGGGCATGGGCAAATCGGAAATCGCGGTGGCCGCGGCCTATGATCCTCAGATCATCCCCCGGTTTGGAAAGCGGCGCGTCTTTGTCAGTCTTGAGCACCGGAGCGATTCGCTTGATCTTTTCATTCTGCTGGCGAGCGAACTGGGGCTCACCACAGAGCCGACACACAATAGCACCTTGGATGCTATTCGGCGCGCCTGTGGGCTCGCCCCAGCGTTTGCAATTCTCGACAACGCCGAGGGGCTGATCGAAGCCAATGAGGCGGAAACCAGCGGCCTACTGGGTTTGATGAGGGACACGCCGGGCCTCTCATTTGTCGTTACCAGCCGCGTAAGCCTGCCGGGCCTCGCAGGATGGGAAAAGATCGATGATCTGTCGCCTCTCTCCCTTGACGACGCTCGCTCTCTGTTCTGTGACATCGCCACTTCGATCCAACCGGACGACCCTGACCTTCGGCCGCTCCTGAAAGAGCTGGATGGCCATCCCCTTTCCCTGACCATCGTGGCTGGCCGTGTCGATGGTGAGCCCCGTCTCAAGCCTATGCTAAAGCGATGGAAAGATGAGAGAGTCCCCCTACTGCGCCAGCCCGGTTGTGTTGAGGACAGGCGCACTTCTGTCCGGGCCTCGCTGCATCTGTCGCTTACCTCCCGCCACATGGAGCCTATGGCCAACAGGCTGCTCGCCGTTCTGGGGTTCCTGACGGATGGTCTACCGGCTGGCGGGCTGAACGCTTTTCTCGGCCGTGAAGACCCGCAGATCACGGCCCACAGATCAGATGAAGCCACGGATGCCCTGCGGCGCCTCCGTCTGATCACGCCTCGCGCCGATGGATCGCTCAAGCTTCTCAATCCGCTGCGCGAATGTGTCGTCATCGAGTGCCCGCTAAAAGACGCGGATCTGGAGCGGGTCCTGAGCGCCGGTCTAAAGCTCCTGGAAAAAGGGAAATATGCGGGAACAGATAAGTGGCCTGCCGCAAGGGCCGAGCTATTGCCGCATATCGGTAATTTTGCGCCCATCCTTGTCGAGGCAGGGCGCACGCAACCGGTCGCCAAGGTTTTGGAACTGATTGAACCAGCACGGCGGCTGTCCCTCCAGGAGAGCCGCTTTGAGCAGGTGGCATTTCTGGAGCTTGCCTCGGTGTTGCGCACGCGAGCCTTGGACAATTCACAAAAGGCGGCAGCAGCTGCGCTACATGCCGCGGGCGATCTAGCGCTTCGCCGAGATGATCTGGATGGTGCGAAGACCCTTCTGGAGGCGGCGCGGGATATCTCTGTCCGGATTGGCGACGAGGTTGGCGAGGCGCGTGCGCTTGACTCCCTCGGCGATCTGGCGCTTCGACGCGATGATCTGGATAGCGCGAAGACCCATTTGGAGGCGGCGCGGGATATTTCCGTCCGGATTAACCGGAGCATGGGCGAGGCGAATGCGCTTCTTTCCCTCGGCGATCTGGCAGTTCGTCGCGATGATCTCGATGGCGCGAAGACCCATCTGGAGGCGGCGCTAAATATCTACGTCGGGATTGGCGAGAGCCTTGGCGAGGCGAATGCGCTTCTATCCCTCGGCTATCTGGCACTTCGTCGCGATGATCTGGATGGCGCGAAGACCCATCTGCAGGCGGCGCGGCATATCTATGTCTGGATTGCCTGGAGCCTTGGCGAGGAAAACACCGTTTTTTATGAAGCATTGGTTTCGACCCGGGAAGACTTGGTCAAAGCCGAGGCGATGTTTGACAATACGTTGAAAAAATATCAACGCTCAACGATGCTTGGGGCATTGCGCAGAGCAGCCTTTGTCTCGCGCAAATCGCCGCGCTGCGGGGCGATTACGCTTCACTTCCAGCGGCCGCGGCCAAACTCCTTGCGCATGAAACCAGCGACCCTAGCAAAAGAGCCGGACCCGGCTGGCGCGCCTTCTGCGCCAGCCTGACCGAAACCGATTCGGCCAAGCGCGAGGCTTTGCGTGACGAGGCGCGAGCCGCCTGGACCGGCATCGGCGCATTGGGCCTGGTGAGGGAGTATCTCGACTTCAGGATGGAGTTGAAGCCCTGACCGGCGAAGAGTGAAACAACTCAAAACACAAAGCACTTGCCAAAACCCGGTATCCAAACCGCGCCAGCAAGACTGTTCCTCCACGGCACAGGCGCAATATTCGAAATTCCTGCTCGCTTGAAACGATTGTGATCTAGCTGTAACATCTCAATAGGTTATTGACAGGGTTGCCGTGAGGTAAGCAACCGTATGAATGTGCATAAGAATACGCGATTGATCTATCACAGTCGAGTGTTTATTGTGAAGCGCTGGGAAGCGGGCGAGACGCTCGACCGCGTCGGGGAACGAAAGCCCCTCGGTCTCCATCACAAAATCGAAAATAAATCTATCTCTTGTGAAGCTTCTCGTTCTCCACGAGACGCGCCTGCCACCTGTGACGTTCAAGCTCGGGATCGAGATGCTCTTCTAACGGAAAGCCCACGCAAAGATAGGCGATGAGCTTCCATTGCGCGGGAACATCGAGAGCGCGGCAAACTTGCCTCGGATCGAGGATCGACACCCATCCAACGCCAAGATTTTCCGCGCGCGCGCCAAGCCAAAAAGTGTGGATCGCCGCGACCACTGAATAATCCAAGGCCTCTGGCATGGTCTTCCGGCCAAGGCCAAAACCCGCGTCCGTCGCATGGTCGCAAAACACGGCGAGATGAACCGGCGCGTCGCGTAGCCCCGACAATTTAAGGCTGGCATAGAGCGCGGCGCGCTCGCCTTCGTAGGATGCTAGCGCCGTCGCGTTGCAGGCATTGAAGTTGGCGATCACGGCCTCGCGCGCCGCCGGTGTATCGACGCTGACGAAACGCCACGGCTGGCTGTTGCCGACCGAGGGCGCGAGGGCGGCGAGGCCCAAGAGTTCCTCGATGAGCGGTGATGGGACCGGGTCCGGCTTGAAGCGGCGGACGTCGCGCCGCCATGCGAAAAGTTTTGCCAAGCGGTCGCGGAAGGCGTCATCGAAAATCGGCGCTTCTTCGGCTACTTCGTCGCCGCGCTTCATGGCCGCTTCCGCTGGTATTAATTGGCGGTGAATTCAACAATAGCGCAAACTATGGCCGAAGCCGCTGTAGCTCAGCCAGAGCAACATCATATTCTATAAGATCTTTTGGACAGATTTCTACTGCGGCTGTCATGCTCACTTTGGCGGCCAAGCGGTCGTCTCGCAACAACTGCCATTCACCGACATAGAATTGTGCTGTACAGCGTTCATCGAGTTTGGTTGCCGCGGCGAAAGTCGTTTCGAGTGTTCGGCGGCCAAGGAATAATTCGACGAGTGGGTAGGGCCAGTCGGGCTGGTTAAGGTTCTTCGCATTGGTCTCGAGTTCTGAGGCAGCGGTCTCAGCACCTGAGCGAGCACGCATAAGGTATAACCATAGAACGGTAACAGCAGATTTCGGTTCGAGCCGGACCGCATCGTTGAGGCTGGCAATGGCGCGGTCGTAGTCCTGCTTGGCGGAATACGCAGTGCCGCGGCGGCGGAAGGCAAGGGCAAATTTGGGATCGAGTCTTATCGCCTCGGTGTAATCGGCGATGGCGCTGTCAGAGTCCTGCTTGGCGATGTAGGCGCGGCCGCGGTTGTTGAAGGCAATGGCATATTTGGGATCGAGCCTAATCGCCTCGGTGTAGTCGGCGATGGCGCGGTCATAGTCGTGCTTGTCGCGATACGCGTTGCCGCGGTCGCTGAGGAGGACAGGCTTTGGATCGAGCCTGATCGCCTCGGTGTAGTCGGCGATCGCGCGATCGTAGTCCCGCTTGGCAGCATATACCCTGCCGCGGATGAAGAAGGGGCCAGCAGACTTGGGATCGAGCCTGATAGCGTCGCTCAAGTCGGCGACGGCGCGGTCGTAGTCTCGTTGGACGCTAGAATAATAAAAGAGGCTGCGGATGACGAAGAGGCCAACAGACTTGGGATCGAGCCTGATCCACACGTTGAAGCTGGACATGGCGCGTTGTTGGTCGTGATACGCGATCTCATCCGAACTGAGTGCGTAGCCAAATCTGAGATTGAGTCCTATCGTAGTGTACAGCCCACAGCAGCCGGTTAACACAGCCGCTCCTATTATTCCTATGGACCGAACAGGTTGTTTATCCACATCGAACAGGAAGACGGCACGACGAACCAAATGTAATCCAATCAAATATAACCATACCCACGCGGAACAAAGTAGAAAACTTGGAAGCAGACTTGGAAGCAGAGATGTATATGCATCGAGCACATTCGACAATAATGACTTATCTGGTGTCTCTGGTGTCTCTGGTGTCGCGTTCGTAATCCAAAAAAAGAAAAACTGAATAAAATCTCGAAGGTATATATGCATGTCAACAGGTGCTAATAACTTAACAAATACGGTAAAAATCACAGCTGTTAACATGATTATTGCCATCACTATAATAACGGCCGCAACTAAATATACAACTGGAAAAATCACAGTTTTCATCAGCGTATCAAGCATGAAAATAAGGAGTCCTTTCTTTAAGCCGATATCGTCTTTCGCTCGCCTCGCAAGTTCTCTTGTAAGACCAACCCCAAGAAAATCGAGAGGCAGAACAACAAATATGAATAATAACGATAAATATACTATAACGGCTAAACCGGCATCCCAGGCGGGCCAGAGGGCTGGTCTTTGTCCTGGTACAGTAATGAGAAGTTCATTCTTCTGATATTTAGATAGAAACGTCAGAAACTCAACGAACGCGGAGAAAAACACTATAACAAATGAGATGATAGAAAACAATAATGTTCTTACGAAGCATTTCACACTAAATTGCTTGTCACCAAACAATTGGCTGTGAAAGTGCGATAGATTAAATGCCAAAATCTGAGTTGTCGCAAAATTGCCAGTCGATTTCAGCCAAGCTGAAATTTCTTCCTTTGCATTGATCGAAAGCCGATCTTCTACCCAGGCAAATACTTTAAAACATACAGGAAACAAGGCAAAAACCGCGCCAAAACGCGGAATATTAGGAATTACTCCTTGCACCCAATCTGGCATCTGCCACCTCGGGCTCTGTGAGCCAAACCTGCATGGCGAATGAACTGTACGCACTCGCCGAGACAGCAATTATCAAAAGTCAACTTTATGCTGTTCTAAAATTTCTTGGAAGTGAGACATATCAGGTTGCGAACCGGAAATGCAGCACGTTGCCATCCGCTACGAGATAGTCCTTTCCTTCGAGGCGGAATTTGCCGGCCTCTCGCGCCCCCGTCTCGCCATCGAAGGCAACGTAATCGGCATAAGCAATGGCCTCGGCGCGAATAAAACCCTTTTCGAAGTCCGTGTGAATCACCCCCGCCGCCTGCGGCGCCCTGGTTCCTTGTGGGACAGTCCACGCGCGGGTCTCCTTGGGGCCGGCGGTAAAAAACGTGATCAGCCGCAACAGCCCGTAGCCCGCGTGGATAACCCGGTTCAGGCCAGGCTCCGCGAGACCAGCGGCTTCGAGATAGTCCTTCCGCTCGTCCTCGGCCAAAACCGCGATCTCGCTCTCGATTTTTGCCGAGACAATCACGGCGGCAGCATTTTCCTCGCGCGCACGCGCCTCCACGACTTCTGAAAACCTATTGCCGCGACCGGCGGCGGCTTCCTCGACATTGGCCACATAAAGCACCGGCTTCGCCGACAAAAGCCCGAGACTTTTGAAAAGCTTTTGCTTTTCCTCCTTGACCTCGGCAAGCCGCGCCGGTTTTCCCTCGCGCAGAAGCGCGAGACAGCACCCCGCGAGCCCAAGAGTCTCCTTGGCCTCCTTGTCGCCTCCCTTGGCTTTCTTTTCCAAACCGGCGGCGCGTTTTTCCAGGCTTTCCAGATCGGCGAGCATCAATTCGGTCTCGACCGTCTCGATGTCGTCGAGCGGCGCGATCTTGCCTTCGACATGGGCAATGTCGCTATCCTCGAAGCAGCGAACGACATGGGCGATTGCATCGCATTCGCGGATATTCGCCAGAAACTGATTGCCAAGCCCTTCGCCCTTCGAGGCGCCGCGCACGAGGCCCGCTATATCGACAAAGGTGATCCGGGTTGGAATGACTTCCTTGGAATTGGCGATTTTCGCGAGCTTTTCGAGCCGTGGGTCAGGCACGGCGACATCGCCGGTATTGGGCTCGATGGTGCAAAAGGGATAATTCGCCGCCTGCGCCGCCGCCGTCTGCGTCAGCGCGTTGAAGAGCGTCGATTTACCGGCGTTGGGCAAACCAACGATGCCGCATTTGAAACCCATGGATTAAAACTCTTTAGCACGTGGCGGCGGCTCGCTCACCGCGTTCGTGCGGCCAAGCGGAAAGATCATCGGCGATTTCAATGTCGATGCGAAACATGACGCGCTCTTTGGAAGTGAGAGGCCGCCCTGTGCGGCCAAGAGACAGAAAAGGCAAGCTTGTGCTTAAATCTCCTACACCGCTGCTAGCCAGTCGCGTGCGAGGCTGTCCCAGCTGAGATAGGCGTCCAGTAATCCGAAGGCGAAGAGCCCGTAGCCCCAATATTCCAGGCGAAGGCCGAAGAAGTAGCTCAACTTGCCAGGATGGTCGAGGGTTCTGCCGTAATAGATGCAGGGCGGCCCCCAGAACAAAAACACCAAAACGCTGGCTGATTCCCGGCTCAGATGAAAAGCAGTGCCGGTTCCGCCGGCAATGAATGCGGCAATGACAAAAAAGACCGCGACCAAATATCCAAAGCGCGTAAAAAGGTGCATTGGCTGAACCCGTGTTTGGTATGCGAAATTTCATTCCATCATACCGCCGAAGGGCGTGCCATCGCCAGTGCCGATTCAACCGCTTGGCCCTTCCCGTAAAGGTTCAAGAGCGAATTCGCATGCGAGGGAAAGCGCTGCGGGCGGATCCTGCCTTAAATGGAACGGCAAACCCAGCGTGACAAACTTGGGCCGAATGGCCGGGAACCCGAAAAAATAAGCGGCAACGGCCGAGGGAACGGTTTGCCGATCGGGTTCGTTCCTTGGTGGCCCGCCCCGCCGCGTCAAAGGAGCGAACCATGACTCCAAACGCAAAGACCAAGACTGACAAAAAGCCAAAGCACGAAAACTCAGACAAGGACAAGCAAAACCAGCTCGATCGCGAGCTTGCCGATAGCTTTCCGGCCAGCGATCCGCCCTCCGTAACGCAGCCTAGTATCAAATCGGGCGCCCCGGAACGCAAGTCGTCCAGCCGTAAATAACGTCGAAACGTCACTGTTGCCGGAGCGCGGCTTGCTAGGTTTGACTTGGGAGCGCGGTTAGCCATTCAATGGCGGTGCGCCTCAAGTTCCTGAGGCCGGGATCGACGCGAAAGGCCGCCGCCATCGAGCCATTTTCGGGTGCTCTCCCCGGCGCGTTGAATGAGATATCCCGACGCCGAGAAATCGTATGGCGACACGTCGAGCGGACAGAGCGTCGGCACGATGCAAACCTCGACCTCGTCCGCGAGCCGCTCGATATCGTGGATGAGTCGCCACTCGATCAACAGGGTGATTGCATGCAAGACCCTGGCGATCGCCCCTTTCGGAAGCTCTTTCAAGGTACAAGCATATCCAGTTGGAAGCACGACGATTCGTGGCGCTCCGAGGTCCGCCGCCACCCGAATGGGAGAGTTCCTGGCGATTGCGCCGTCCATCAGCGTCTGGCCGTCGATTCGAACGGGTGGGAAGACGCCCGGTATCGCGGCGCTCGCGAGGATTGCGTCAATCGCCGGTCCCTTCGAGAGAATAACCGCCATTCCCTCGACATCGGTCGCGGTGACGTGAATGGGAATCGCCGCGTCCTCCAAGCGCGCGTAAGCCAAATTGGTCTCGATCAGATGCCGTAGGCCGCCGGAATCGATGACACTCTCCGGATGCCGGAGCAGACCGAATGCACTTTTGAACGTGACCGGAAAGACGTCGCCGCGCCGCAGGCCAGACCAGATTTCCGCGAGCCTTTCCACCCCGTCCGCGTTCGGGGCGCCGGCAAAATAGGCTGCGTTGATCGCACCGGCCGATGCGCCAACCACGAAATCCGGTTGCACTCCCGCGGACAACAGAACACGCAACATGCCGACCTGGATCGCGCCGAGGCTTCCGCCGCCGGCAAATGCGAATGCGGTCTTCTGTCCAGTGCGCGTCATCACAGCCCGCTCCGAATCTTCGAACCGCGGACGAAAATCAGGCAACGGCGGTTTCGTCAACGGGCTGGCCCAATTTGTCGCGCGCGTCTTTCATAAGATTGCCTTGCGAGGGCTCTGCAATTCCATTGACGCCCAAATTTTCCCATGGTATCCCAAATTGTCCCGCGCAGAGCTAAGACGCCGGGTGTGGTTCGGCGGCGCATGAGCGGCGCTTCGCCGCCCGGCAGCGGGCCCGCGCAAGTGGGGTTTGGAGTGGACGGTTCTGGCGGATTTCTCTCGAATTACACAAGCAGGCTTGACGCCAAGGGCCGGGTCTCAATTCCGGCGGCGTTCCGGGCGGTGCTCGCGCGTGATGGGTTCGAAGGTCTTTATGTTCATCCCTCGCTCGATGTGGAAGCCGTGGATTGCGGGGGCCATGCCTTGCTGCGGGAAATTCACGAGCTTCTTCGTCCGCTCTCTCCCTATTCGGAGGAGCGTGATCTGTTTTCGACGGCTCTCATTGGCACCAGCGAGATTTTAAAGATCGATTCGGAGGGGCGGGTAAACCTGAGCGAAAGCGTGAAAGTCTATGCAGGCATCGCCGCGGAAGTCACTTTCGTCGGGCATGATTTCAAGTTTCAGATCTGGGAACCGGGACGTTTTCGCGTGCATCTGGCGGAGGCCAGAAGCCAGCTGCATGATTTCAGAAAACAGCTCAGTGCCAGACACGTGGCGCCGGATTCGCCGCCGCCACGGCCACATGGAGCACGGGAATGACATCGGGTCGCGGTGATGAGGCTTATCTCGCCGCCGGCGGACCGGCCCGGCACGTTCCCGTGCTTCGTGACGAAGTCATGGCCGCGCTCGCTCCGCGCGAGGGCGGACTTTATCTCGACGCCACTTTTGGCGCCGGCGGCTATTCGAAGGCTCTGCTCGCCAAGCCCAACACCCGTGTTCTCGCGCTCGATCGCGACCCTGCCGCAATTGTTGGCGGAGCCTGGCTCGTGGCCGAAGCGCAGGGGCGGCTTTGTCTTGCAAAGGAGCGATTTGGAAGGCTCGACCAGGCGGCGCGGCAGCGTGGCTTTGTTGATTTCGACGGCGTTGTCCTCGACATCGGCGTGTCGTCCATGCAGATCGACGACTCGGCGCGCGGCTTTTCCTTCCAGGCCGATGGCCCGCTCGATATGCGCATGGATGGCGAGGGGACGACTGCCGCGGACCTTGTCAATACCGCCGGGGAGACAACCTTGGCCAATATATTCTACCGTTTCGGCGAGGAGCGTGCGTCCCGCCGTATCGCCCATGCCATCGTCACGGACCGCGCCACGGCGCCTTTCACGTCGACGACGATGCTCGCTTCAATGATCGCCCGCGTGGCACCAGGCAAACCAGGCGAGGTGCATCCGGCGACTCGCGCGTTCCAGGCGCTGCGCATCGCGGTCAACGATGAACTTGGCGAATTGGTGCATGCGCTCGCCGCGGCCGAGGCGATCCTCAAACAGGGGGGCCGGCTTGCCGTGGTGGCTTTTCATTCGCTTGAGGATCGTATCGTCAAACAGTTTTTCACCGTGCGTTCCGGGCGCGGCCAAACACTCTCCCGGCGGCTGCCGCACGAGATCGCTCCGCCGGAGCCAACCTTCAGTCTAAGGGGCAAGCAGCCGGTGATGCCTTCGCGGCGTGAAATGAGCGCCAACCCACGCGCACGGTCGGCCAAGCTTCGTTACGGCGTGCGCACGAGAGCCGTGCCTCGCGGTCTCGACGATCGCCTGATGGCGCTCGCAAGGCTTCCAGAAGCTCATCCGGGAGTCCGCTGAAATGGTGCGGATATTAAATATTTTCGCGATCGCGGCGCTGATAGGCTCGGCAATCTACGCCTATACGATCAAATACGAGACAATCTTTCATGCCGAAACCATCGTTAAGCTCCAGCATGAGATCAAGCTGGAACAGGACCAAATCGGCACGCTGCGCGCCGAATGGGCGCATTTGACGCGGCCGGAGCGCATACAGGGTCTCGCCGATAAGTTCCTCGATTTGCAACCGGTCGCCCTGAACCAGATTGTCCGGGCGGAAGCCTTGCCGGGCAAGGCACCCAGAGTCGATGCGATCGGACGTAAACTTGAAGCGCTCGGGTTGGCGGAGCCGACGAATACCCCTGGCGACGCCAATGCCCTCGACGCAGCCGTGTCGTCCACGCCGGCAAGATGACGGCGCGCAAATGGATGAAGATCGCGATAAGATGAGCTATGGCTTCGATTCAGGAGTCGGCAATGAGGCAAACAGCGCGACGGTCAGGCCCGCGGGCATTCGCGTCCGCGTCATCGAAAGTCCCTTCGCCGGCATTTTTTCGGCGAGGCTCGACAAGAGCGCGTCCCGCATTAGGCTCGCGGCGTGGGTATTTCTTGGGGTCTATGGAATCATCGCGGGGAAGCTGCTCGATTTCGGTCTGCGCCTGGACCCGTCCACCGGCGTCAAAGGCGCGGCCGCGGGCGCCATCGCCGCCGCACGACCCGATCTTCTCGATCGCAACGGCGAACTTCTGGCGACCGACATCAAGGTCATGTCGGTTTTCGCCGAACCGAGGCGAATCATCGACAAGGACGAAGCGGTCGAACTTCTCACCGCCGTGCTTCCCGATCTCGACGCCCACGAATTGCGCGAGCGTCTCGGCTCGCGCAAAGGCTTCGTTTGGGTCAAACGCGCGGTTACCCCGAAGCAGCAGCAAGAGGTCTATCATCTCGGCCTGCCAGGTGTCGGGTTTCTGCCCGAGAACAAGAGGGTTTATCCAAACGGCCCGGTCGCCGCGCATGTTCTCGGCTTTGCCAACCTCGACGGCGTCGGCATTTCGGGACTCGAAAAATATATCGATGGCCAGGGACTAGCCGATTTGCATAGCGCTGGGTTCAGTCTGACGCCGGAGAATCTGAAGCCGGTCACGACGTCGCTCGATCTCAAGGCGACGTACGCGGTCCGCGACGAGCTCACCAAAGGTATCGCCAAGTTCAAGGCCAAGGCGGGCGCGGCGGCAATTCTCGACGTGAATACCGGGGAAGTCGTCGCGATGGCGTCCTTGCCCGATTACGATCCAAACACCCCGGCCGACGCACTCGACCCCAATCACATCAACCGGCTTTCCGTCGGCGTCTATGAAATGGGCTCGACCTTCAAGGCTATTTCCATTGCAATGGCCCTCGATTTGGGCAAGGTTACGCTGCATTCGCGGATCGATGCGCGCGATAGCCTGCGTTACGGGCACTTCACCATTCATGATTTCCATGCGACGCACCGGGTATTGAGCGTGCCCGAGGTGTTTACCTATTCATCCAATATTGGGGCCGCGCGCATGGCTTTGATGGTTGGGGTCGGGGGTCATAAGGCTTTCTTGGGCAAAATGGGGCAGCTTAGCCGCCTGCGCACCGAGCTGCCGGAGTCCGCCGAGCCCCTTGTTCCGAAAAATTGGGGCGAACTCAATACGATGACGATTGCGTTCGGACAGGGCCTCAATGTTGCTCCCTTGCAGGCCATGATGGCCGT
>Ga0209526_10002302_pt1 | contig 12848 bp, 11 predicted proteins | sample JacPinW_OM2H0_M1_FD_188566 | JGI IMG/M metagenome (GOLD analysis project Ga0209526, IMG submission 188566) | Forest soil microbial communities from Algoma, Ontario, Canada - Jack Pine, Ontario site 1_JW_OM2H0_M1 (SPAdes) (version 2) | ecosystem: Environmental > Terrestrial > Soil > Boreal... | reverse complement strand
GGTGGCCCCTGTCAAGCCTTGACCGATGGGAGTGGCGGGTGTCAAACTGTTGCTGGCAGGAGTGAGAGAAAGCGCTTCGGCGCGGTTTTCTCTTCTGCGCGCGTTCGCCGTACAATAAACGTACAATGGAAGCGGGATTGTGGGGCATTTGGGCCTTTAGGCCGAATGCAAAATCAATAAGTTACGTGTTATCAATGTGATGGAGTAGTTCAAATCCCCCCTTCCGCACCAGTAACTAATTTATATTCAATGAGTTACAAGCGTATTTTTCGAGTCGTACAATAATCGTACAACGTTTCCACCCTCCGGAGTATCCGGCTGCATCTAATGGTTGCTTCCTTGCCTGGTTTACCGCTCTGCGACTAAAGGACCAGAACCAGAAAGTTTCCTATTGCGTTTCGTAGCGTGAAATGATTTATTTCACGATATGGTGGAAATTAAGCCGCGCTGGTTTCGACGCAATCTCCAAGCTGCTCTCCGGGTCTTGCCCGTAACTGTACTAACTGGTGCACGGCAGACAGGCAAGACCACACTAACGCAAGCGATTGAGCCAGCACGGGCCTATTTCACCCTCGATGATGTGGGAGTGCTCGATCAGGCCGAGCGCAATCCCGACTCGTTGCTCGCTACGCGCCCTGTCATCCTGGATGAGGTGCAGCGAGCGCCCCAGATCTTGCTAGCGGTCAAACGGGCAGTGGACACACAGCGGCGGGCGGGCGACTTCACGCTGACCGGCTCCGCCAACCTCCTGCTGATGAAACACGCGGCGGACACGTTGGCGGGCCGCGCGATTTATCTGGATCTTCGACCGTTCTGTCCCACGGAGTGGCAGGAGCGTAAAGACGCATTACTGCCGCTGGAACGTTTGTTCGCCTCGGATTTTGACTGGCGTGAGTGGCCGGATGAGCCCGGCGACTGGCCGGCATGGCTGCTGCGCGGAGGATTCCCGCCCGCACTGCAAATTGCTTCCGAAACAGATCGCGGCCTGTGGTTCGCGGCTTATGTACAAACCTATCTGGAGCGTGATTTGCGCCAGTTAAGCGCCGTCTCCAGCCTGCCTGATTTTCAGCGCGCGATGATACTGGCCGCACAAAGGACCGGCAAACTCCTCAACCAAGCCGACTTGGCCCGGGACGCGGCACTCAGTCACCCGACGACGCATCGGTATTTGAACCTGCTGGAAACCGGCTGTCTGATTACACGCATCCGCCCGCTGGCGACCAATCCCTCGGCCGCACTCGTCAAGGCCCCGAAGTTGCTCTGGACAGATTGTGGTCTTGCGGCCTGGCTCGCCGGGATCAAGTCGTCCGCCGACGCCACGCAACGCTTGGATGCTGGTTTTTGGTTGGAGCAAACCCTGTTTCAGACTCTGGACACGTGGCGTGCCCTCGATTCACAACGGCGCAAGCTGCATTTTTGGCGGGACCGTGCGGGGCACGAAGTGGATTTCATTTTGGAAGAAGCCGGCAAGTTGGTAGCCTTGGAAATTAAGGTGGGCAGTCAGGTGACCACGAGCGCTGTGACCGGGATTCGCGCGTTCCGCGATGGCTTGAAACGTAAAGCGTCACTCGTCCGGGGGGTGGTGTTGCACGGCGGGAAAGCACGTCCCCTTGACACCGGCGATATTGCGCTCCCCTGGGGATGGATGGTCCCCAAGTCGCGGTAACCCGCAGGCTGCGCGATCCTTCGCAAACCACACGCACCAGTTTCGGATTGTCCACCGTTGCGGCTTGCCAGAGTGGGCTGGTAGGTTCTCTGCATGGGTTCGGTCTTCCTTGTTCCTGTCTTAACTCCACACGGCCGCCTCACCTTGATCGAGGATCGCGACGCATCGGCTCTTGATCCCGAGCTTGCGCAACGTCTCGAGGATGCCTTCGCGCGTGGATCGGGCCATGCCCTTCTCCAACTCGGAGCCGGTGAAGCCGGGCTCGCACTTCCCCCCGTCTTCTCCTATTGGCGCGAATTCGGCGCGCGCTACGTGACAGCCCTCTGCACTCTGCCGGATGCTGGATCCCAATCCACAAAGACGCATATTCCATCTCCGCCCGATGCGGAACTGGCTTGTCTGGCTCTCGCGGCACCCCCGATGACTGGGGCGGAGTACTTAACGGCAACCGTCCTTCAGTCTCTCTGGCAAGAATTGGACAGCGCTTTCGGGCTGGAATTATCCGAATCGAAGTGCGGCGTTCAGGATTTTCTGAAACGTCGCAACGCGGTGTGGAACCTGGTCGGCCGCGTACACTTCAACCTCGCCGAGAACCGCAAGGACGACGCGGCCCCATTCGCTTTTCTCGCGACCTATACCACTCGACTGTCGGCACACGGCAAGGCCCAACATCTTCCGCTGGGGCAGGCTCTGCGGGAGTATGCGGGCGCAGCCAATAAGGATCGCCTGCTGTCGCTGCTTCTCCCCGTTCAGCGCGCCTCGGAAAGCTGCGCGTGGCTGAAAGCCATGGTCGATGCGGGCGAGATCTTTCACCCCTTGCGGTGGCGGCCGAGCGAGGCCATGCAGCTTCTGCGAGAGGTTCCGCAACTAGAGAGTGCAGGCGTCGTGGTGCGAATGCCCGCGACCTGGCTGGCTAATCGGCCTCCGCGCCCGCGGGTAACGGCCAAAGTTGGCGGTAAGGTGCTGTCGGGGGTGGGCCAGGATACACTGCTCGATTTCCGCATGGAAGTCACGCTCGACGGGGAAACATTGACCGCCACCGAGGTTCGGGAGTTGCTGGCTAAGTCGGACGGCTTAGCGCTGGTTCGAGGACGCTGGGTGGAAGTTGACCGGAAACGGCTGAACCGAACGATGGAGTATTTCGGCGAGGTCGAGCGGACTGCTGCCGAAAGAGGTCTCAGTCTTCGGGAAGCCATGCGCATGCTGGCAGGGGCCGATGTGGATGCGAACGGCGAATCCGATCCCAGCGAAGCGGACTGGGCGCGGGTCGTTGCGGGTCCGTGGCTGGCGGAGGCTCTGAAAGGATTGCGCAGTCCGGAGGGATTGGCTGGCATCGATGCCGGCTCGGCTCTGAACGGAACTCTGCGGCCCTACCAGCAGGTGGGCGTGCGCTGGCTTTATCTCCTCACCCAGCTTGGATTGGGGGCTTGCCTCGCCGACGATATGGGGTTGGGCAAGACCATTCAAATCCTCTCGCTATTGCTGGTGCTTCGCAAGCAAAGCCACGGCGAACCGCAACCCAGTCTACGGCAACCGAGTCTTCTGGTTGCACCCGCTTCGCTTCTCGGCAATTGGGCGTCGGAACTGGAGCGGTTTGCGCCGAGTTTGAATTCGCTCATTGCTCATCCGTCGGCACTGTCCTCAGCCGATCTCATGACGCTCGCGCCCGGGCGTCTGCAGGATGTGGATCTGGTGATTACGAGTTATGGCTCGTTGCTGCGCATTCCGTGGATCGCGGAAGCCTCCTGGCGCCTGGTTGTGATCGATGAAGCACAAGCCATCAAGAATCCCGACGCCAAGCAAACACGGATCGCCAAGAAACTGAAGGCGCAGGCGAAGTTTGCGCTTACCGGCACCCCCGTCGAGAACCGGATTGGCGACCTCTGGTCCATCTTCGATTTCATCAATCCAGGGCTGCTCGGATCGTCGAAGGAGTTCTCAAACTTCGTGAAGCGTCTGGAGGATCGGCCGCACAATCCGTACGCTCCATTGCGCGAACTGGTGCGCCCATACATTCTGCGGCGGCTGAAAACCGACAAGACGGTGATCGCAGACTTGCCGGACAAAACCGAGGTGAAGGCGTTTTGCCAACTCAGCCGCAAGCAGGCTGCGCTCTACCAACAAGCAGTGGAAGAACTAACCGAGGCGCTCGATGAAGTCGAGGGCATCCGTCGCAGAGGTTTGGTACTGTCGTTTCTGATGCGGTTCAAGCAGATCTGCAACCACCCGTCGCAGTGGCTGGGCGACGGCGCATGGAGCGAAGAGGACAGCGGTAAGTGGGCGCGCTTGCGCGATATCGCCGAAGTCATCGCCGCCAAACAAGAAAAGGTCCTCGTCTTCACTCAGTTTCGGGAGATGACGGCTCCGCTGGCGGCGTTTCTGGGATCGATCTTTGGGCGCGCGGGGCTGGTGCTTCACGGAGAAACCGAAGTCAAGAAGCGCAAGGATCTGGTGCGGCGGTTTCAAGAAGACGAAGCTGTACCGTTCTTCGTGCTTTCGCTCAAAGCGGGCGGCGCCGGCCTCAACCTCACCGCCGCATCCCATGTGGTTCACTTCGACCGCTGGTGGAATCCCGCGGTTGAGAACCAAGCCACGGATCGCGCTTTCCGCATTGGACAGAACAAGAACGTGCTCGTACACAAGTTCGTCTGCCGGGGAACGGTCGAGGAAAAGATCGACCAAATGATCGAATCGAAGCGGCAGCTTTCGCAGGACGTGATTGAGGGCGGCGCTGACCTGCTTCTGACGGAATTGCAAGACGAGGACCTGCTAAAGTTGGTGGCGCTGGATCTCAATACGGCGCTGAAGGAGGCGTGATCCGTGTACGGCGACTGGGGATGGAGAGCTTATGTGTCGGCGGGGGAGCGGCGACTGCAAGCCTTGCGCGAAATGGCCAAGCGCAGAAAGAAAGGCCACGCCATTTCGCCGGTGACGATTAAAGGGCGGACGATCGTCAATACCTTCTGGGGCAAGGCGTGGTGCGACAACCTCGAACGCTACAGCGACTTTGCCAACCGCTTGCCGCGCGGGCGAACCTACGTGCGCAATGGTTCGGTGATCGATCTTCAGATTTCTTCCGGTGAGATCAAGGCGCTGGTCAGCGGTTCGGAGATCTATGAAGTAGCAGTGCAAGTGGCCCCGGTCACGAAGACGCGCTGGCGGTCCATTTGCAAAGACTGCGCGGGCGCGATTGATTCGTTGATTGAGCTCCTGCAAGGACGTTTGTCCAAAAGTGTCATGGAACGTATCTGCCAGCAGAATGCCGGCCTGTTCCCATCGCCGAAAGAGATTCAGCTCTCGTGCAGTTGCCCGGACTGGGCCGAGATGTGCAAGCATGTCGCGGCGGTCCTTTACGGTATCGGCACCCGTTTAGATAAACAACCCGAACTCCTGTTCAGGCTCCATGGAGTCGACGAAAAAGAGTTGATCACCCATGCCGACGCCGCGCTTCCGCTGGCCAAGAAGGGACCGGCTGCAGCGAAGGTCCTCGGCGGCGAGGATCTTTCAAAGCTTTTTGGATTGGATATCGCTGCGGGTGCCGCCGCCAAAACCGGGCATTCAGTGCCCGCGCCAGCCAAGGCAAAGCGGGCAAAGGCAATGAGCCGAAGCAGGAAAACAACGCGGCCCGCGAAGATGTCACGTCCTCCAGTGAAGGATGGCGTGCCTAATTAGCCGGGGCGTTGGGGCGATTTTCCGTGCAACGGCGGACAGGAACCATCCAGAACACCGACCGACGACACTGAACGTCAGCAGCGTCGCGCTCACTCTCGGCACGACCACCGGCTTGGGAGATTTCTTCATCCACAACTTCCATAGGATCGTTACTGCACGCCACTGCACGCCGCCGGGAAGAGTTGCATAGTCTCTGTCTTCTGCACAGACGATCTGGGTACAGATACGGCGACGCTCAACACTAACGACAATTCCCCGGACTTTGCGATACGGAGACCGCCACCGTACTCAAAAACTTAATCGGGGACAAACGGACAGCCGCGAGTCATTGGCTGCTACAAATCATTGTCGGCCCGATATGGCCTGTGGTTCGCGAAAATGTCATCGCCGGCGAGGAGCCTAAGAATCAGGGCTTTGGAGTATCAGACGGAGTTTTCGGTAGGCACAATGGCACACTGCTCAGGTGGAGAAGGCCCCGACACCTTCGATACGATCAGCCTCATCGAACATTGGGTCGAGCAGGGCAAAGCCCCCGCGCAGATCGTCGCTGCCCATCAAACAGCAGGTCAGGTGGACCGAACCCGCCCTCTCTGCCCTTATCCTCAAGTCGCGCACTACAAAGGCACCGGCAGTATTGACGACGCATCGAATTTCACCTGCAGTTTGCCCCAATAACAGGCCGATTCGGAGCGCGCTGGCTTGCACAATTCAGACTGGGGAATAGGGTCCTGATTTCAGGGACCTGCAAGCACACCCGTCTGTACGTTTTGAATCCAGCTGTCGAGCGACTATCTGCAGCTAGCCACTCTAACGACCAGGCGGATCACTTCCGGTTTGCCCGTGATCCAGGCACGATCTCGAGAGGCGCCGCTAGTCGGCTGCGAATGAGGTCACTATCGACGTGTAGCCGACTTCACGTGCAGTGGCGATGAGTGCCGCACACGTACGACTAACTAACTGTCGGCGAGACCGAAGCTGAGGCCGACGCTGACGATTGCCGACCGTTGACCGTTGAATTGCAGATTTGTTTAAGGGTTGATCATTTCTGCGCCGGCACTTTGCGGCGCAGCTCCTCAAAGAAGTTGAAGATAAAAATTACCTTGTTGCTCGGCGGGGACTGGGTGGCGGCCGAAGCCTTGAGCACCGCGAAGCGCTTGCCATCGGGATACAGATCGAAGTTTCGTTCCGTGAGCTGCCCAGGCGACCAGAGCCGCGGTTTGTCGGGGCGAAAAGAGTCGCCGGAAGCAGTGTAGGTAGCCACCATGATTTTGTTGTCCTGCGTGAGATAAAAAAGCTCCTTGCCGTTACGGGACCACTTAGGAAAGCGGCCGCCGCCCGTAGAGACCTGCCACGTGCCACCTGGGCCGGGAAACGGCCGGACGTAGACTTGGGAGTTCCCAGACTCGTTTGACTCGTAGGCCAGCCAGTGGCCGTCCGGCGAGAATACGGACATGTCTTGCGTGAAAGGGCTGTCAAAGAAGAGTTTTGGTTCCCCAAGCTTCCAGCCCAACTTTTCGCTGCCTTCGATGGTCATCGTCAAGGTGTTCCAGGTGGTGCCCGATTTGAGTTGGTCGAACGCGAGGACCTTGCCGTCGGGACTCCAGCAGGAAGGCACTTTCTTGTTCTTGGTTTCGGTGAGACGCAGCGTATCCCCGCTGCCATCGGCGCGCGTCCAGTAGAGGTCACTCACCCCGCTCTTTTCGAAGGAAGCATAGGTAATTCTCTGGCCGTCGGGGGTCCAGATCGGCTTGGTGTTGTCTTCCAGTCTGTCGCCACCGTTGAACGTCAGGCGCGTCAGAGTATCGCGTTCCCACTCGTACACCCAGATGTCATTCCTTTTCCCGTCATTGATTTCCATGGCGAGACGCTTCCCGTCGGGGGAGAACACGGGATTGTAGTAGTCAGCGGGAGGCTTGCGCAGTGGCGTGAATTTGCCCTGGCTGTCCATCCAGTAGATAGAGAAGGCCTGCAACCCGACGTGACCCGCGACATATACAAGGTTTCCGCCCTCAGAAAAGGAGAACTGCGCACTAGCGTCGCCGGGAACCGCGACGACGCCCCCGAGGATCGGCGCCGGCTGGCCGGTCACTTCCAGGCGTTTCAGATCGAAAGGCACTGCGAAAAGCGTGCCGTCGTGCATGTAGACGACGTGACCTGTGGGCACATAGCGGGCATAGAAGCCGCCGTGCTGTACCGTCTTCCGCTGTCCTGAGGACATCGAGTACGCAACAATGTCCGCGTCCTCGTAGTTGCCACCGTGAGTGTTGGATGTAAACAGCACGGCCTTGCCGCCGGGCAACACTTGGGGCCAGCGTTGCGTGACTTCTCCCGCCTGCTGATCGAGGGCGGTCAGTGGTTGGGCTGTTCCTCCCGCCGAGGACACTTTGAACAAGGCCCCCCGGACATCCGGTGTGAACACGATGGTGCCGTCCTCGCTCCAGCTTCCCCCGTGGCCGCTGACCGCATCGCAGACACGGACCGCTGCAACGCCCTGGACAGAGATCTTCTTCAGTTTGCCGTCGGCGAAGAAGCCGATCCATTGGCCGTCGGGCGAGAAAAATGGATCCTGACCATTTTCCGTGCCGGAAAGCGCAGTGGCCTCCAACTCATCGAGCGAGCGCACGTAGATGCGCCGCTGCTGGTCGGAACCACTCGCGACAAAAGCCAGGCGCGTGCTATCGGGTGACAGAATCGCGGAGGTCCCCAATTCAGCGTGCAGGTTTGCGTCCGCACCGATCTCCGCGCTCAAGCGCATTGGTTGTGGCGGCTGGGGTGCACGATGAATGAAACCTATGGTGAGTGCGACGGTCGTCAGCGCAAGAATGCCCGCAGCGGCCCAGGCTGCACGCTCGCGGAGCCTGCGATACGAGACCACTGGGGCGGGCATGCCCGCTTGCGAGCCCGCTTCTGCGATCCATTTGAGCTGCAATTTCAGATCGTGGGCCGTTTGGAAACGGTCATCGGGATCCTTTGCCAGGCAGATTTTTATCACGTGCTCCAGCTCCGGAGGCGACATCAGCTGAATCGAGGCGATCGGCTGTGGCTCAGAGGCAAGGATCGCAGCTATCGTTGAGGCTGTGGTCTTGCCTTTGAAGGCGCCCTTGCCGGTCACCATTTCGTAGAGCACCGTACCCAGGGAGAAGATGTCACTGCGAGCATCAGCTTCCTTCCCTTCCACCTGCTCCGGCGACATGTATTGAAACGTGCCCACGATCGTGCCTTCCGCCGTCAGCGGATAGTTGGGGGTGCGGAGTGTCACCGTCAGTGCAGAGCTGGGAGGGCTCGTCGGAGTGACTGGTTTGGCCAGACCGAAGTCCATCAGTTTCGTACCCGCCTTCGTCAGCATGATGTTGCCCGGCTTCAAATCACGATGGATGATGCCGGTCTTATGCGCTTTCTCCAGTCCTTCACAAATCTCCATACCGACCTTCAGAACCTGCTCCAGCGGCAGCGCACCCTTGCGAAGTCGGTCTGCGAGGGTTTCTCCTTCCAGGTACTCCATGACCAAGTAATGGATTCCGTCCTGCGAGCCGACGTCGTAGAGATGGCAGATGTTGGGATGACTTAAAGAAGAGATAGCTCGTGCTTCTCGGCCGAAGCGCTCCTTGGCCTCGGCATTATCGGAGAGATGCGTGGGCAGGATCTTGATCGCGACGGTGCGGTCGAGGCGCGTATCACGCGCGCGATACACTTCGCCCATGCCGCCCGCGCCCAGCGGAGCGACGACCTCATACGGGCCTAGCTTTGTGCCAGACGTAAGCGCCATCTGTGCGCGTAATTATAGCCTGCGCAGCACGTAGGGGAGGATGCAACGATTTTGGCCGTGTGGTCGGCAAACAGGAAGTAATCGATCGAGCCACGACCTCGAGGGGCAGCAGATCGACTAGCTTCGAGAAGCACGCTCACCGTTCCCGGCATTCTCGAAGAGTCGCTGCGGTGGCCCCTTGACCGATGGGAGGGGTGGATGTCAAACTCTTATTGGGAAAGAAAGATTTCGGTGCGCAGTTCTTTCCGCAGTGAGTTCGCCGTACCATAAACGTACAATGGAAGCGGGATTGTGGGGCATTTGGGCCTTTAGGCCGAATGCAAAATCAATAAGTTACGTATTATCAACGTGATGGAGTAGTTCAAATCCCCCCTTCCGCACCAGTAAATCATCTAGATTAACGTAGTTATTAGCGTATTTTTCGCCATCGTACAATATCCGAAACGTTTCACCCTCCGCAGGATCGGGATCGAGCAGACGCATACGAGGTCTTTCCACACGAGAGCAGGGTTGGGCATCGGATCTCCAGCGCGCAAAGACGCCGCACCACCTACTCCATGACGGATGGCGTTCCTGCTTCGAATACCATTCCTGAATTTCGGCTCCGTCGGGAAGCGCAGGTTCGCCTCCGTGACGTCGGCCCGTCTTGGTCATCGCGTACAGGAGGGCTGGATCAATTCTCGAGCTGGCAGCATCAAGGAGATTTCCAGCCGCTTTGGCCGCGACCTTGAAGCACTGTGGAGGGAAAACAATCAGGCGTCACGCGACCGCACCATATAGAGGTTATTGCCACCAGGGCATGAACTCTCCGCTTGACGGTGCGAAAGAACTGGGGTCGACTACTTTCATTGTGTTGTTAGTTAGCGCGAAAGCCTAGATCGGAAGTCAAGGATTGATGCCAGCGCTAACTGACCACGTTTTCCCAGATTTTTTCGTGAATCGCTTCTGAATTGGGCTCAGCAATCGACGTTTTGACAGTCGAGCTGACCGGATCGAGGGAGGGAAAACCGTAAAAGGAGTTGAGCAGGAACCAAGCAGCCAGTTTGAACTTGGAAGGATGTTGCACCGAGTTGCCTTGAGGACTTGAAGTCCCACCGCGCTTTGGTCCAAATTCCTGGTGAGTGCGATTTTAGTAGAGGCAGAGACCAAGCCTTTGGTAATCGGGGATCCACAGTATTGTGGGCCTCTCGGTAACTCTGTTAACAGTTACCATGCATTGGACATATTCATTTTTTAGGTGAAAACAAATGCCAAACCCGCGGAAGTCGACCTCTCCAATGGAGCGCGTTCTTGAAAGCTTGCAACAAACTGAGCGACCCACTTCAGAGGTACAGTTACGTCCTGGAGATAAGGTTGTGGTTTTGGATGTGTTTGGGAGTCCCACAGGAATTTACTGTACTGTCCAGAAAGCCGACATGCACTCTGCCGGCGTAATTTGGGGAGGAGATACCATCACAGTCGGGCGGTCGTGGCTGAGAAAAGTGAGCTAATGGGCTATTAACAACAGGGCCTGGAAGGCGGGATCCCTCGCGACCGCGCGCGCCTTGTCGAGAGCGACGCCATGCGGCTCATCACATCCGTGCGCCAACGGGACACGATCTTTTCGCCTTACGTCGATGGCAACAGTTTCGCTATGCTCTTCCAAGCTGGTATAGAACAGGCCACGCTTTTCATCCATCGCACATCCTTCCGCGGAGGCACCAAGAGGGAGGTTGGTTTTTACTTTAGGTGCTCCGGGTCGGACGCGTCCAAAATCAGCAGTGATTGATCAGCGGCCGGAACGCCAAGAGAGGAGCACCGGTTGTGACCCATAGCTCCTTTGTGGTCTGTACGTACACGACAGAGTCGGGCGCAGCGGCTAGGCCCGCAGCCGGGTCTCCAATAGGACTACAGCCGCGAAGCGTCAGAGTGGGCATTGATGACGCAAATATTCAAGCCCCCACGATTACCGATGTGCACCGCACCGTCACCGATGCTGACAGAACTTGGTCCCATAACCCGCTTCTTGCCGAGCAAATCCACCTCGCCGGTGTGAAAACCGTCTACGGTCGTGACCTTGTCAGTGACCCATCGATCACCGCGACCACGCCCAACTTACCAGCGGGAACCCATACTCGCGTCGCACGCCGATCGTCGTAGGCAAAATAGTCGAGCACGACCAAACCATTTGCATCGGAAAGCATAGCTCTATAGCACTACTTGTGGGTAAAAGAGCCGGAAAAAAGCGGTAGTGTCCTAATTTGACGGGCTCTTCATTTCAAAGCTAAGGCCGTAGGATGCTTCGGTTGATAAAGGCCGACCTCGCCTCCGCCGGGAAGCCGCATCTTCGTAATGGAACCCCATCGTGGTTCCTCAACCTTAGAGCACTTGACGCCCTTCTTTGCGAGGGCAGCCATTTCGGCTTTCAGATCGTCGCACATGAAATAGAGTTCGTGGACACCATCCTCATCGGACGGGTGGAATGCGGCTTCTGCCGGCGGCAGGGCGAAGATCAGCCAACCATGACCCGCATCCACGGATTCGAACCCAAGGACGTCGCGGAAAAATGCGCGGTCCGCCTCGGCGTTTTTACTGTAGACAATTACGTGAGCGCCAGAAATCATTTATCCTCCTAAGAAATGCCGGGAACTCCTAGCCGGGCTGCCTGTTCCGTGGAACCTCGAAGACTCGATTAAGATCAAATTAGGACACTACCGAAAAAGCCGCTCCGTGGAAAAATCCAACGGCGGGACTTTCCCACTCCGCTGAAAATCCCGCAAAGGCGGCGGCATTTCCACTTTTTCCAGCGCCCCGGCCGCGGCGGGTTAACTTTTTCGATTTCACCCCGGAGGAAGAATCAAGAGGAATAGCTGAACTCCAGCGGTCTCGTTTAGTCTGCTGTTTGCGACAACATAGACCACGGCCGGGAGATCAGCTATCCAATTACAGGTTAAGACCATTCTGAATCGAATACAACGTTTTGTCGGATTCGTTTACCAAGAGGTGCGGATGCATTGCCGCCAGGGTGAGCCGGACTTCATTGAGATCACGCTTGCGCCGCATGGCGGTATGCGCGGGCACTGCTCCGAGTGCCAGAACCCGGCACCAGGCTATGACCGTTTGCCAGAGCGGCGCTGGCAGTTTGTGCCGTTGTGGGGAATCCCGACATACTTCCACTACGCGCCGCGACGGGTAGAGTGTGCCGAGCATGGCGTAGTGGTGGAGCACATTCCCTGGAGCGACGGCAAGCGTCCCGTTACCTGCGCCATGATGGCATTCTTAGCACGGTGGGGGCGACGGCTGAGCTGGCGGGAAACGGCACAAGTGTTTCAAACCAGTTGGGATGCGGTCTATCGCTCCGTGGAATGGTTTGTGCAATGGGGCTTGGCCCATCGCCAACTGCAGGAAGTGCAATCGATGGGCGTGGATGAGATTCATTGGGGACACGGGCTACGGGCCGACAACTTTCTGACCGTCATCTACCAGATCGATACGCATTGCCGGCGCCTGCTGTGGGTGGGGAACGACGCTCGCAGGCGACACTGCGGCGGGGACTGAAGGCGCTGGGCCCGGAGGTGCTGCAAGGACTGCGCTTTGTCTGCAGTGATATGTGGAAGCCGTACCTGCAGGTGATTGCGGCCGAAGCGGGGCAAGCCCTGCACGTACTGTAATGTGAAGTTTCCAGAAATGTGGAGTGGGCACGCCAAGGCCCCGTAAATTGCGGTTTGCTGGGGTTCCCAACTCCACATTTATACGTAGCATCGG
>Ga0209526_10002301_pt1 | contig 12852 bp, 16 predicted proteins | sample JacPinW_OM2H0_M1_FD_188566 | JGI IMG/M metagenome (GOLD analysis project Ga0209526, IMG submission 188566) | Forest soil microbial communities from Algoma, Ontario, Canada - Jack Pine, Ontario site 1_JW_OM2H0_M1 (SPAdes) (version 2) | ecosystem: Environmental > Terrestrial > Soil > Boreal... | reverse complement strand
CCTAGCTATCTGGCACGTTGAAGCATTCCGTCGGAAAACTAGCGGGAGGCCAGCTGGGTGAAAGTCTCAGCTGGCGGCGCGTCAGCGCGGCTGACCCGGGTGTGAGAATCTCGACCATGTCAAATCAGGTCTTCGAAGCTGTGCGAACGGTCCTGGCGGTCCGTGAATACCAGAACAGGAATGTGCCGAATGACGTGATGAGCCACATCGTGGAGGCGGGCCGCTTCACCGCCAGCGCCGCGAACGGCCAGCCATGGCACTTCGTGGTGGTCCGAGAGCGTGAAGGCCTGCGCGAGCTCGGATCACTGGTCCGCACCGGCCCCTACATCGCCGGCGCCGCTGCCGCAGTCGTGGTGGCCTACGAGAAGGCCAGCAGGGTCGGCGTCTCGGACGCCAGCCGGGCCATCCAGTCGATGATCCTGACCGCGTGGGCGGAGGGAGTCGGTTCCAACTGGACGGGCTTCGGCGGTCTGGATGGCGTGGCCAGAAAGGTTGGACTGCCGGACCGGTATGAAGTGCTGGCGGTGGTCCCCTTCGGATACCCGCGACGGTCGCTGGGCAGAGGCAGGAAGAACCGCAGGCCACTGGCAGAGGTCGCGTCCGCCGAGCACTACGGGACGCCATTGGAGTAGGCCCCTACCCCTGCCCTCCCCTTTCCCACCCTGCCAAGCAGGTTTCGGGTCCAGCTTCTGCATGGAGATGGGCCTGGCGCACCTCGACGCCGAAGAGTCGGAGGGCTAGCCGGCCCAGCTGGCGGCCTCAGTCTTGGAAGGCCTCACGACGGCTGACGTCGAGCTTCAGCTCTGCTCCACGTGCCCATGCCGCCCGACGATCGAGGCTCTCGGCTCGGCCGGCGTGGCCGACAGCTCGCGGCGGTCTACCGGATCTCGCTCACCACCTGCGCCTGGCTGCTCGCCGGCGAGCAGCCGCCGGCGCGGCGCCGGGGGGCACGCCACCGGTCGTGCCGCTGGCCCTGCTCGACGACCCCGAGCTGCCGGCCCGCCTGGCGGCCTCCTTCGCTGCGCGAGCGGCCGGCGCCGACCCCGACACCGTCAACCGGGAGCTGTCCGTGCTGCGCGCGACCGTCGGCTGGTGGCGCTTGCAGGGCTGGATCGGCGGCGATACCCAGCCCTGGCCTCGCGCGCCTGCCCGCGCCGACCGATTCGGACGCGCGCGTTGAGCCAGGCCGAGGTTGCCGCGGTGTTCCGGCTCGACGTCTCGCTGCGTGAGAAGACCTACTGGCGTCTCCTCTACGAGAGCGCCGCCCGGTCATCCATCTGATCTCGGACGAGGCGTGTAGCCCGGTGATCTTCGACGGTCACCGGTTTGCCACGCCGGCCGCGCATTACCCGCACTCGCTGCTCTGTCACACCTACAGCAAGCAGCTGCTGGCACCAGGACAGCGGCTGGGCTGGCTCGCGATGGCGCCTTCGATGCCAGACAAGAACACGATGCGGCTGGCGCTGATGACATGCGCGATCTCCTCAGCGATCGGGGCGCCAGACTCGATCATGCAGTACGCGCTCCCAGAGATCCACGCGCTCTCGATCGACATCGGGCGCTTGCAGCGGAGGCGGGACCGGATGGTGGAGGCCCTGCGAGAGATGGGCTACGAGCTGCACGTCCCCGAGGCCACGTTCTATCTCCTCCCGCGTTCTCCGGTGCCCGACTCCCGGACGTTCGCCACCCGACTGGCGCAGCGGGACGTGTTCGTGCTGCCGGGAAGGGCGGTCGAGATGCCGGCGCACTTCAGGATCTCGCTGACAGCCACCGACGACATGATCGACCGAGCCCTCCCCGTCTTCGCCGAGATACGGGAAGAGATGCTGATCGCCGGCAGCTGAAGCAGGGCGCCGTCGCGTCGAGGGTCACCTACACGGCTTGGGATCGGGCCTTCACCAGCATCTGCGAGGTCTGGCCGACGCCACGGGCCGGCTTCGGGCACGTCTGCCTCCGGGGCTCTCAGAGCCACCGCTACGAAGGAGCCGCTGCCCTCGGACCTAGTCCCGGAGGCTGCTCGAGGATTGCGACTTCTCGGATGAGAAGTGGCGGCATTGGCGGACCAACCCGCTACCGACGAACCCTGGCCTTCGCGACTGGACACTCGTGACCTCGTTGGCCGGATTCGACGAACCCAAGCAGATGGCCCGAAGCTGTGCAGCGATCACGAGCCGGCCTTCTAGTGCTCGTGGATGATCACGCCCCGGATGTTCTTGCCATCGAGCAAGTCCTGATAGCCCTGGTTGATCTCCTCTAGCTTGTACTGCTTGGTGATCAACTCGTCCAACTTCAGGTCACCACTCCGATAGAGGTCAAGCATCTTCGGGATGTCGTACATCGGGTTGGCGGAGCCGAAGAGGGTCCCCTGGATCCTTTTCTGGAAGAGGGTGAGGAGCGCCCCCGAGATGTGAATGGTCTTCTTGGTCTCGTCGGCCAGCCCGGTCACCGTCACGTCGGCGCCCTTGCGAATAACGTCAAAGGCCGCGCTCACCACGTCCTCGTCGACGACACCGACGGTGACGATCGCGTGGTCGGCCCCGACGCCGGGCTCCAGCTGCTCCCAGACCAGCTTGTGGGCATCTTCAGCCGTGGCTGCGCTGTGCGTTGCACCGAACTCCTCAGCCTTCTCCCGCTTGTTGGCCAAGGGGTCGACCGCGACCACGTTCTTGGCACCGGCGTGCCGAGCGCCCTGAACGGAGTTGATGCCGATGCCTCCGATGCCGTAGATGACCACCGTCTCACCCGGCTTTACGCCGGCGGCGTAGACGGCCGACCCCCAGCCGGTTGGTACGCCGCAACCGACCAGCACGGCGATCTCCAGCGGCAGGTCGTCGTCGACCTTCACGCAGGAGTACTGCGAGATCGTGGCGTACTGGGAGAAGGTGCCGATTGTGCACATGCCGCCGTAGTCCTCGCCGTCCTTGTGCCAACGGTAGCCACCGGAAGGCAGAACGCCGTCCAGGCCCATCTCTCCCAGGTCGCAGAGGCTCTGCTGTCCGGTCGAGCAGAAGCGGCAGCGGCCGCAGGAGGGGATGAAGGAGCACACGATATGGTCTCCCGGCTTCAGCCCAACCACCCCCGGGCCGACCTCTTCGAGGATGCCGGCCCCCTCGTGGCCACCCACGCAGGGGAACCTGGGAACGAGGTCGCCGTGGCGGAGGTGTTCGTCGGAGTGGCATAGCCCCGCCGCCACGTATCGGATCAGGACCTCGCCCTCCTTCGGTGGGTCGAGATCGAGATCGGTGACCTCCCAGTCCTGATCGACGCCATGGAGCACCGCTGCCATGGTCTTCATCCCGTGCGCCCTCCTCTCCTCCCGCCGGCCGGGTCACCCGCGGTCGCCCTCAGATGAGCGGCTGAGAGTGGTCTGCCCGGCCTTTATTGCGCCCAGTCTAGGTGAGTGAGGTTGAAAGGTTGACATGCCGACAGTCTGGTCAGACCGGAATCAGCTCCTACTCTGGCTTCGAAAATAACTGGTGTAAAAGCTGGTTTTCGTCAGCTATTTACATCTGTTAGGCTGCGGACGTACAGATGTTCGGTCACCCCTCCGCTTCCTGATGACCCCTACTAAGCCGCCATCGGCCTCCGTGTGGGCGCAGTACGCCAACAGCTTGCTCCCCGTCGCAGCGGTATTCGGCGCTATCGGCCTGCTCATGCTTGGCCTCAGCCTGCTCGCAAGCCAACGGATGCCCGATGGGACTCGCGGATTCGCCCTCCTCGACCTCGGGGTGGCGGTGGTGGCCGCTCTGGTCGGCCTCTGGTGGCGCTGGAGGCACCGGGGATGAACACCGTGAACCAGGCGCCCAGCGACCTAGTTGAGGTCAAGAGCGAGCAGCTGACTCTGCTCACCGGGCATCTGATCGCGGAGCGGCGCTGTTTGCCGCGTGGGCGAGCGGCGGACGAGCGAGTTGAGCGCCGGCCTGCGATCACCGACAAATCCGCCGTTCCCGTACAGGTCATCGACCTGGTTGCCCCGGACAGCAATCAGCCCCGCAGCCTTGCCGACCTTGATCACCCGGTGACCGCCTACCTGAACGGACTGGCCCCCTCCTCGCGTCGGCCGCAGGTGGCCGCCCTGAAGGCGATTGCCCGCCGCTCGACCCAAGTCTTCACAGCCGAGACCATGCCCTGGCACCTCCTCCGCCGCCCCCAGGTGCTGAAGATCCGGAGCCTCCTCGAGGAGAATTACCTGTCCGCCACCGCTACCGCATGCTCTCGGCCCTGCGCGGCGTGCTCAAGGAGGCATGGCACTCAGGCCAACTGGGCATGGAGGAGTATCGCTTGGCGGTGGACGTGGAGCCGGTGCGGGGTGAGTCCGAGTCGCGCGGCCGCGATCTCTCCCCCGGCGAACTTCAGAGCCTGCTCGAGGCCTGCGCCCGGGCGCCTCAAGAGATCAGGCACCGCCAGGACTCTGTGATCCGGCGCCGCCGCGACGCCTCCTTTCTGAGCCTGCTCTACGGGAGTGGCCTGCGGAGAGCGGAAGCGGTCGCCCTCGAGCTCGCCGACCTGGACCAGATCACTGGCCAGCTCCGGGTTCGCCAGGGTAAGGGCCGCAAACCTCGGCCGGTCTCGCTGCCGGCCTCAGCTCTCCCTAGCCTCCAGGACTGGCTGCAGGTACGCGGCGACGAGCCCGGTCCTCTCTTCTCCGCCGTGATCAAGAACGGACGTCTGGTCCGCGAACCGGACGGGCGGCTGCAGGGCCTGAGCGGCTCGGCGGCCTGGGCCATCTGCAAGGAGCGCGGGCGCAAGGCAGGCATCCGACCCCTCGCCCCCCACGACCTGCGTCGATCCTGGACTGGTGATCTGCTTGAGGCCGGGGTCGACCTGGCCACGGTCCAGAAGATGGCTGGGCACGCTTCGGTGTCGACGACGGGGAGATACGATCGGCGCGACCACGCCGTTCAGCTCAAGGCGGCTGGGCAACTGCAGGTTCCGTACGTCCTGCCCGATAACTGAGAGACTAATTCTCCGTCCAGCTGGAGGCTTCGCCGCGTCGCGTCATGGTGTGGGCGCCTTGCTCCTGTATATAACGTGCCGCACTGCATCGTGAGCGGAGGTTTGTTGTTGCTGATAAGTGAGTACGTAGTAGGACGAGGCAAACCGTGGCGCGGTAAGCTGCGCCTGAGGGGTCGAGATGGCCCTGACAACTGGAGGCATCGCCATGCAGTTTCTCGTGTTGACAAAGGCGGGGAACACCAACGTACCGCCACAGGTCGCGCTGCAGCTCGTCAGGCAGACGTTCGAGATGGTTATCGAGAAGCGTGAGCCTCGCATCAAACAGGCTTTCTCGTTCGCGGGCGAGCGGGCGGGTGCCTTCGTCATCGAGGCCGGCTCAGCAGAGGAGCTAAGCGACGTCGTCTCAGAGCTACCCTTTTCCGGCATCGTCGATGTCAGCATCCACCCCTTGACATCGGTCGAGCAGTCTCTCAAGACCGTCAAGAAGGCGGAGCAGCGCGTTGCTCAGATGGCCCCGGCGATGGGACGCTAGCGCCGAACTAAGTTTCGCGATTGGGCGCGGCGCTTGGCCGCGCCCAACTTTCGCCGTACGTGTTTGAAACCGGCGGTCACGTGCGAACCAGCTCCTTGCTCCCTGCCGCTCTCGAACCCTATTCCTACCCGAGCGCCGACGAGCAGGCCGAGATCCAGCCGGCGACGGCGTTAAGCACTGAATAGCGATCAGCCGGTATCACCGCTCATTGTCCAATTCAGGATATTGATTGCCTTCAGTTGTTTGCAGTCCTTGTCGCCGAGCTGATGGGCCACGCCCGGCTGGAGACGACCCGCGCCTACACTCGGCCCACTGCCGAGGACCGGGCGAAGGCCCTCGAGCTACTTCCCGTCGATCGCTGATCGCTGCCTATTGCCGGTTTTACACGTATCTCGGCCGCACCCGCTGTTGGGCCAGGGCGTGAGAGAACCAAGGCGGCGCTCTTGACCAAGTCGCCAAGACCTGGAGGGCTCAATTCGGCGCAGCTTCATTTTGCGGGCGGACGTTTTCTCAGAACACCGACACCCGAGCAGACCGAGCTTGCCACACCTGGCTGAGAGCCTTAGTCTATTTAGATTGCCGCAAGGCAGTCGCAGTCGGCTCACTAGTGGGAGGGTCAGTTTGGTGAGACGAAACTCTAGCTGCATGCGCGCTGGCGAGCGCGCTGCTGCTCATCACCATGACCACAGCATCGGCCGTGGGCGTCATACACAAAGCGTCCGACCCGAACTTGCTGGCGGCATGCACGTCAGGCCAGGGGCCGCCCACCGCGGGAGCGGAATTCAACTACCGCGACTCTGAGGTGGAGCCCTTCGTGGCCGTCAACCCCGCCGACTCGAGCAACGTGATCGGCGTGTGGCAGCAGGATCGATGGTCCGATGGTGGGGCTCATGGGCTGGTCGCCGGTTTCTCAACCAATGGCGGCCAGAGCTTCGCCGAGAGCTCGCTGCCGTTCGATGCTTGTTCAGCTCCAAACAACCCGACTGCCGCCAAGTTCACCCGAGCATCAGATCCCTGGGTCTCCATCGGCCCGGACGGCACCGCCTACGCCATCAGCCTGTCAGTGAACTTTCTGAACAATGACAACGCCGTGGTGGCCGCGACTTCCACCAGCAAGGGAGCCACTTGGGGCAACGTCAACCTCGTCAGGTTCGACGCCGGCACATCCGCGATCATCCCGACCGTCACTCGCTTCTTCAACGACAAGGAATCGATCACCGCGGATCCCAGGCTAAGCGGCTTTGCCTATGCGGTCTGGGATCGAATAGAGTCTCCCAGCGCCTCGTTCGAAGCCGACATCCACGCCCGCGCCTTCCACGGGCCCAGTTGGTTCTCACGGACCACCGACGGCGGCAAGACGTGGGAGCCGGCTCGCATCATCTTCGATCCCGGCACCCAGAACCAGACGCTCGGGAACGTGATCGTCGGTGCACCCAATGGCGTCCTGTACGACTTCTTCGACTTGCTGCAGACCCACAATAACGCTGGCGGGTTGCGCGGCGCCTCGGTTGCTGTGATTTCCTCGTCTGACCAGGGCCTGCACTGGTCGGCACCGGTCATAGTTGCCAGCGACAACAGTATCGGAGTCGTCGATCCGAACAACGTGGATCCGCGTACGAATGCGCCACCAGCGCTGCTCCGCGTGGGCGCCAATGTCCCGATGCCCGCAGTCGATCCCCAGACTGGGCAGCTCTACGTGACCTGGGAGGATTCGCGATTCAGCGGCGGTGCCATCGACGAGGCGGTCATCTCCACCTCCACGGAAGGGGGGACCACCTGGACGGCCCCTAAGCGGTTAAACACGCCGACCGGCCACCCGGCCTTCACTCCGGCCGTCAATGTGACCGATAGCGGCGCCCGGGGAATCGCTGGGACCGTTGGTGTGAGCTACTACCAGCTCGAGGCCACCTCGCCCGGCTCGATGCCGACCGATTACTTCCTCAAGCGTTTCTCATCCGCCGCGGTGTCGTCGAACGACGCGCACAGCATCGACACCGGTGTGCCGCCGGAGGACATAACCGCCGCCTCACCCACGGCAGGTCCTTTTAACATGCTGGCAGCGCCCTTCGCGCGCGGCTACTTCACGGGCGACTACGAATCTCTGATTTCCATCGGCAACTCCTTCCTGCCCTTCTATGTTCAGACCAACTGCAAGGATCTGGCCTGTAGGGCGCTCACAGCCGTGGCCCCGCCCGTCAACCGCACCCCCACCAATAACAACTCGACCGACGCATACGCGGGCCTCGGCTTCTAATCGCAGTTGGGGGTGAGCCGGCCGGCTCGCCCCCAGCTAACTACCGAGGGTTGTACCAAAACGCGAGGTCATGAGGCCTCCTCGTTGCGTATTTCCACATCTGAGGCGCTTCTCGTGACAGGTTCTCTAGGCCTGCCAGGGCGGCTACCGGTGCTGCAATGGTGCGGCTCGAAAAGCTTACGTCTTCACCCCTTATCGAGACCAAAGCTGGCGAGGGAGCTGGGCGCAGAAGATGATGCACGGCATCCGGAATACTTTGCCCCAACCCAATCTCTGCAAAGCGTGCTCAGGTTGACATAAACACCCGCAATCAGAATTCTCCAATCGTTTGATGAGCTCCCTGACCAGAACAGGCCCTTCCGTGGGTCCCGGCGGCGCCAGCGCCGGGAACAGTAAGACGGCCAGCGCGGCCTGGAGCGTGAAGACAACTCCGTGGCCTCCCTTCGAGCGTGCTCTCGACTCGACGCTGGTGACGCTGACCGCTGACGACGTCGTCTTCCGGTGAGAACTTCACACGGTGACGACGACCTTCCCCGCGGCGTGACCCCCGGCGAGGTAGCGGATCGCATCGGGCGCGTCGACGAGGGCGTAGCTGCGGTCGATGACCGGCGTGACGGCGCGGGACTCGATGAGCCGGGTCATGGCCTCGAGGTCCTGGGCGCGCTCCTTGGCGCCCAGGCCGCGCAGCTGCTGCCCCACGAACATCGAGACCAGCGGCGCCCGGAGGAGCTGTCGGTCGAAGCCGCCGAGCACTCGGCCGCCACTGTGCTCACCACCTACCAGGACCAGCGTCCCGTGCGGCGTCATAGCGCGCCGCAGCAGTGACAATGGACGGTTCCCGGCCGTGTCGATGACGACGTCGTACCGCCCTCCGTTGCAGTCGATCTCGTCGTGCGTGTAGTCGATGACGTCGTCGGCGCCGAGGGAACGCACGAGGTCGGCCTTCGATGTACTGCACACGCCGGTCACTCTCGCGCCGAACGCCTTCGAGATCTGCACGGCGAACGACCCCACGCCTCCCGCCGCGCCGATGACCATCACCTGTTGCCCCGGCTGCACGCGCCCGCCGTCGCGGACGCCCTGTAGCGCCGTCACCCCGGAGATTGGCACCACCGCGGCCTGCTCGAAGGAGACGTTCGCCGGCTTCGACGCCAGCCGCTCCTCCCGTGCGGCCGCGTACTCGGCGAACGAGCCGCTCTCGCAGGTCCCGTACACCTCGTCCCCGGGACGCAAGCGGGTCACGCGTGCGCCGACCGCCTCCACCACTCCGGCGACGTCACGGCCGCGCACCGCCACTTTGGGCTTGCGGAGCCCGAACCCCAGGGCGCGCAAGAGGTATGGCTCGCCGGTCATGAGGTGCCACACGCCCGGATCCACACCAGCGGCACGCACCTGGACGAGCACCTCGGCGTCACCGATCGAGGGCCGGTCGATGTCACGCAGCTCGAGCACGTCGGCCGAGCCGTACACGTCCTGAACGATCGCCTTCATGTCGTCACCTCGGGGGAGTCCGGGTCTGGAATACGTCGTCGAGCGGAAGCCGAACACTCGGGCGATCCGCAAGGCCATCTCGGCCCTGCTCGATGGCGATGACGAGTTCGGCCTGCGTCATCTTGCCGTTCGCAAAGCGCAGCGAGCGGATAGCGCCCGCTGCACCCCCTGCACATCGCGGAGCCCCTGGGCCAGCTCCAGGGAACGACCGGGTCTGGCGTTGACCAGCACATAGGCCCTCATCCGCAACTCCACCTCCTAGCGTGCCCTCTCCCCGAGTAGACCCGACACCTGGAGGCTCTTCCAGGTAGCGAACGGCGGCGCCATTCTGTGGGTGCTCAAAACCTTCAGAAGGAGGCGCCGCCTTGACCAATGATGATGTCATTTACCGCAGCCGGCTCCGTCTCTTTGCACTGCCCAGAGAGATGGGCAGCGTCCGCGCCGCTTGCCGGTTGTTGGGCGTCCACCACTCGACTTACTACCGCTGGCGACGCCAGCTGGTGCGCTTCGGACCCGAGCTGCTGCGGCCGCGCGAGCGCCGCCAGCCCCGGATGCCGAATGCGATTCCGCCCATGGTCGAGCAACGCATCCTGGCCCTGGCCCTGGCCTATCCGGGCTGGGGTCCTGACCGCCTCAGCCTGGAACTGGGTCGGGAGAAGTGGGGCGGCCTCAAAGTCTCGGCGAACGGGGTCTGGCGGGTCCTCAAACGGCACGGCCTGAACACCCGGGCCAAGCGCCTGAGCCTGGTCTGCGGCTACGCGGCACCTCCTGAGCCGGAGCGCCCAGAGCCGCCGCCCGAGCGTCACATCGAGGCTAAGTACCCCGGCCACCGAGTTCAGTTCGACAACTTCCACATCGGCCGCCTGGCCGGCACCGAGGGCGTGGTCTGGCAGTACACCGCCTGCGACGTGGCCTCCTCCTACACCTGGGCCGAACTCCACGTCACCCCCAAGAACCCCTCTGCCCAATGGACCTCCGCCTTGGCCAGACGTGTCGCCCAGGAGCTCTCTGAGCGCGGCTGGCAGCTGGAGGCTGCCACCACTGACAACGCTTCCGAGTACCGAGCCCAGGAGTTCAACCACACCCTGGCTGAGCTGGGCGTCAAGCACATCTACATCCGCGCTGGTCGCTCTACCTCCAACGGCTGCGTGGAGCACGTCCAGCAGACTCTGCTCGAGGAGTGCTGGAAGCCGGCCTTCGCCCGTTACCTGACGCCCAAGTACACCGGCCTCCAGCGCGACCTGGTCCGCGAGCTGCACATCTACAACACCGGCACCAGGGCCGCCGCACCAAGGGCCTCACTCCAGAGCAGGCTCTGACCGACCGTAACCTATGGCTCTAAGCACCCGGAGGCGTCGCTACCTCTCGGGGAGAGGGCATCCTAGCGGCCCTTCACGGTCGCCGCGTGGGCTGGGAAGCCGACTTGTGGGCTGTCGGCCAGGCTCGTGCGATCAGATGTCGTCAGGACTCGTCCCGGTGACGAGTCCGTCCCACGACCACTGCGGGATACGCAGTCCGTCCGGGACGTCATCTGCAGAACGGTGGTATCGGGACATCGTAGTTGTGGTCGCCCACGCGAAGTAGTCGTGCAGCACCCGTCGAAGCCGGTCCTTGCCGGTGAGGCCGACGTCTGCCAGTGCCTGATCGAAGCAGGCGATCGCTCGACAGTCCATCTCGTCGTGCGGGCCGTTGCCGCTGTGTATCCGCACCACTGAGGTCTCGCCACCGTACGAGTCTGAATACGTCGTCGGGCCACCCAGTGCCTCGGCCCAATAAGCGGCGAGCCGCTGGCTGTGCTCAGGATGGAATCCGTGGCTGAACGCATGGCTGACCACCTCGTCAGCCATCACCCTGGCATGCCATGCGCTGGCAAGGCGCAGCAAACGGTCGGCACCGCCCGCGGCCTCGTATACCGTCTGCATGATCCAAAGATGGTACGTCCGCGGGACGTCGGCCATCCCGAGCTGCGCCAGCGCTACCGCGAGGGCCAGGAGGACCAGCTGAGCGCTCTCGGACTCAAGCAATTAGGGCCGGTGCTGCGGGGCTGGGCCGTGTACTTCCGGCACGGGGTCTCCATGGCCACCTTCCGATACCTATTCCACTACACGTGGAAACGAGTGGGTCGGTGGATGCGACGGAAACATCCCCACGTCAGGTGGAGCAGGCTTCAACAGCGCTACACCCGAGATGGGTGGCTGCCGGAGCAGGACGGGATCGCACTTTTCAATCCGGCCTCGGTTCCGATCATCCGATATCGGTTTCGAGGCGCCCTCATCCCCACCTCGTGGTCCCAGAACGGGAGGGCTCTTACCAACCCATTGAGGCTCGTGGAGAGCCGGATGCGGTGAAAGTCGGACGTCCGGTTCGGGCGGCGGCTCGGCTCACGCCACAAGTGGGTACTTCGACTGCCTCGGTGGACCTGTGGGGATGGCTATGAGGAGAGCGAACTCGGCCAGTGAGACCAGGCGCACAGACGCTGATCCATCGAACAAATGTACGGCACATTGCGGACCAGGCTACCTCCTGCGCCGTCGGCTCAAACAAGCGGCATACAGCCAGGGTCTCCATTGTCGAAGTCCACCAGGTGGCCCAGCGCTGAGTACGTACCGCTGGGCGGACTGAACTGCTGGATGATCGCCCCGCGGATAAGGTCGACCTGAAAGCAGCCGGCCGGCACTTTGACGGGAGCTGGTGGTGGCCAGGTTGGAATGGTCGAGCGCCGCCTGCACCGCCTCCAGGGGCGCCTCCACCCGGCGCAGGGCCCGGGCGTAGCTGTGGCGCAGCGTGTGTAGCGGCCGCTCCAGTGGGATGCCGGCCAGCTCGGCGGCCTGGCGCAGCTGCTCGCCGATGTACTTGCCGTCCACCGGCTGGTCCCGCCAGCGGCCGCGGAAGACCGCCTCATCCGGCCGCCGCTCCAGGCCGGCCGCCTCGGCGTAGACCAGAATCGTCAGCCGGACCGGCGGTGGGAGCGCCCGCTGCCGCTCCTTGCCGCCCTTGCCGCTATAGCGGTAGAAGCCGCCCTCCAGGTCCAGGTCGCGCCAGCGCAGGTTCAGCACCTCACTGCGCCGGCGGCCGGTGAGCAGGTAGGCCAGGACGAGGGCGCGCAGGCGCAGGCCGGCCGCGGACTCGACTGGAATCGCGGTCAGCAGCCGGGACACCTCCTCGGCATTCAGGCCGCGGGCCCGGGCGTAGGGCTCCCGCCGCGGGGGCCGGATCCCCTGGCTGGGGTCGTCTTGGCGCAGGCCTTCGGCGCGCGCCCAGCGAAAGAAGCGACGCAGGGCAGCCAGCTCGGCGGTCTGGGTGGAGCTGGAGAGCGGACCCTCGTAGTCGCCCCACCTCCCGTGCCGGTTCCCGGAGAGAAAGGCCTCGAGCTCGACTCGCTCCGCAGTCAGGGGATCCAACCCGAAGCCGAGCAGCCGCTGCAGCGCATCCAGGTAGGCGCCGGCGGTGCGCTGGCGGGCGGAGAGGGAGAGATGGCGGGCGAAGTCGGCGACGGCCAGCTCGCCGGCGGGAATCAGCTGAGCTGGCGGCCCCTCCCGGCGGGCAGGACGGGTTGGGGGCGCTGTCAATCACGAAAGAATCCGACCCTGGGCGCTCGGTTCCTTCAGGAAGGGATCTG
>Ga0209526_10002300_pt1 | contig 12852 bp, 10 predicted proteins | sample JacPinW_OM2H0_M1_FD_188566 | JGI IMG/M metagenome (GOLD analysis project Ga0209526, IMG submission 188566) | Forest soil microbial communities from Algoma, Ontario, Canada - Jack Pine, Ontario site 1_JW_OM2H0_M1 (SPAdes) (version 2) | ecosystem: Environmental > Terrestrial > Soil > Boreal... | reverse complement strand
TCGCTTCTATGGCATCGTCGATGGCTATAACCTCGCAAAAAATGTGTGCCCAAGTTAGCCCTCCAGGGGAGGGTAAGCAAGGATCACGCCCTCACCGTCCTCTCCACCAGCAGCGTGGGAATGCCGCAGGTGCTGCTGCGCACCGTCGCAACCCGCGTTCCCGGCTTGCGGCCGTCGCGCACCTCGGAAACCTCGACGCCGCTTGATGCGAGCCGCGCCCGCGTCGCTTCGATGTCGGCGACCCGCCAACTCAAGCCCCAGAGCCTGTCATGCGCCTTGTCGACCGAATTGTCCTTTGGCCGGCTCACGATTTCGACGATGAGATCGCCGCAACGAAAAAACATCAGCCGGCCCCAATCGGGATGCGAACGATCGAGCGCCATGTCGAGCCCAAGCCGGGCGCCATAGAGCGCGGCGGCGCGTTCGGGATCGGCGGTTGCGACCACCACATGATCCAGCGCGGTGATCGATGCAACTGTCGACCGCACCGACAGCGGGCGCTCGCCGGCGAGTTCGAGGAAGAACAACCGGACGCCGCGCGTCGCTTCGGTTGCTCGTGTGCGCTTCCAGGACAAGGTGGCGCCTGACGTCACGTCGCGGCTTTCGGCGTCAGTGACCGGTTCGGGTTTCAGCATCAGCCGATCGAGCCTGCGGTGCATCTTGACGATGTCGCCGGTTCGAAAGCAAAGGCTCGCCAGCCCCTCGCCCTGCTCGGCAATGACGCTACGAATGCGCTCGGCGGTCGCGCCGTCGCCGTCGGGCGCCATCAGCTCCAGCGTCATGTTATCGAGGGTGAACAGGACGCGGTGGGCGCCGTCGCCGATATTGCGCCACGAAGGCGCGCGCGCAAACAGCGTTTCGTAGGCCGCAACGCCTGCTGCGATATCGCGCACGAGAACGACGACGTGATCGAGCCCGGTGATCACGGAAAAAGCCCCCGCGTGGTCTTGGCGGCGCGGACCTTTTCCACCCCGATCGCCATCGCTGCGGTACGATGCGGAATCTTGTCGGCCTTCGCGCGCGCGACCATCTGGTCGAAGGCGCGATCGAGGATGTGGTATTCGCGCCGCGTCACTTCTTCCTCTTCCCAGAACAATTGCTGCAAATCCTGCACCCATTCGAAATAACTGACCACGACGCCGCCGGAATTGCAGAGGATATCCGGGATCACAAAAATCTCGCCTTGGCGTTTTTCCAGGACCAGATCGGCGTCCGGCGTGGTCGGACCGTTGGCGCCTTCCGCCAGCACCCGGCATTTCAGGTTTTGCGCAATGTGCGCGTCGATCACGCGCTCCATCGCCGCCGGCACCAGCACATCGCAGGGCAATGTGAGAACCTGATCGGGGTCGAAATGCAGCTCATTGGAAAACCCCGCAATACTGCCGTGGTCACTCGCGTGCCGCATCAGCGCCGGGATATCGAGGCCCGCCTTGTCGTAGAGCGCGCCGGTGTGATCGGAGACCGCGATCACCTTGAGTCCGAACTGGACCAATTCGAACGCGGCATAGGAGCCGACATTGCCAAAACCCTGGATCACGGCGGTGGCATGGTTGAGGTTGATCGAAAGTTCGTTCAAGACCCGTTTTGCCAGATGCGCCACGCCGCGGCCGGTCGCCTCGCGCCGTCCCACCGTACCTCCCGAGGCGACCGGCTTGCCGGTGACGATCTCGGTCACGGTGTGGCCCTGATACATCGAATAGGTGTCCATGAACCAGGCCATCACCTGCTCGTTGGTGCCCATGTCCGGCGCCATCACGTCGGTATGCGGTCCGACGAACGGGATCATCTCCTGCATGTAGCGCCGCGACAGCAACTCCAATTCGCGCCTGGACAGCTGCGAGAGGTCGACCCGCACGCCGCCCTTGGCGCCGCCATAGGGGAGACCTGCCAGTGCGCATTTCCAGCTCATCCAGATCGCAAGTGCTGCGACCTCGCCGATGTCAACGGAGGGAGCAAATCTCGTGCCGCCCTTGGTGGGGCCAAGGGTGAGGTGATGCTGCACCCGATAGCCCTCGAACACTGCAATCGTGCCATCGTCGCGATGGATCGGACAGGAGACCGTGATTGCCCGTTTCGGCAGCAGCAGGCGGTCGCGCTCGTCAAAGGGGATCGACAAATGATCGGCGATCACCGCGAACTGGTTTGCCGCCATATCGAATACCGGGCCGGAATAGACGGTCATCGCACCCCTCCCCTGTCTCGTTGCCAGGAACTTAAAAAGTGGCCGCTGGTTCGGCGCGTGGCACACGGACGATGCCTAACGGACGGTCGTAATCCCGCCCCATGGCTATCTCAAGCCGTTCCGGCGCACGATACGCGAATAATTTCAATGATCCGCCGAACCGGTGCTAGTGTAGCGTGCCGCCGGGACCACCCATCAGCGCACGACGGAAAGCGAATGCAGGCCCTTTTCATTGGACAGACCTATATCGACGTCACCTTCATTACCGACCACATGCCGACCGGCGACGAAAAGCACGTCGCCAAGGCCTATGCAGTCTCGTTCGGCGGCAATGCCGTCACGGCGGCATTTTGCTGTGCCAAATTGGGCATCGTGCCGGACCTGATCGCCACCGTCGCCAATGACTGGCTGGGGCGGATGTTCCAGGACATGAGCGCGAAGTATGGAATCTCGATCCATCCGCGCAAGGTACAGACCTCATCGCTGTCGTTCATCATGCCGAAGGACGGCAAGCGGGCGATCGTGCGCTGCCGCGATGACGAGCACATCCACCCCTTTCCGCTATTGAACCTCGGCGGCTGCCGTGCGCTGCATATCGACGGCCACCAGCCCGATGCCGCGATCCACTACGCCAAACTATGTCGCGAGGCCGGCATCCTGACCTCGCTCGACGGCGGCGGCCTGCGCACCAATACCCATGAGCTCCTGGAGTTCATCGACGTCGCCATCGTCGCCGAGCGGCTGTGCGAGCAAATGGACCTGACGCCGGAAAAGATGCTGGAATATCTCAAGAGCCGGGGTTGCCGGGTCGGCGGCATCACCATGGGCGAGCGGGGGTTGCTCTGGTACGACGAGACCGGTGCGGTCCACACGCTGCCGGCGCTGCCGATCCCGCGCGAGCGCGTACTCGATACCAACGGCGCCGGCGACGTGTTCCACGGCGCCTATGTCTACTCTTACTTGAGCAATCCCGGCAAAAGCTGGCACGACCATTTCGATTTCGCCCGCGCGGCGTCGACCTACAAGATCCAGCGCCTTGGCAATGAGGCCGGCCTGCCGACGCTTCACGACATCGAGGGTGTCAAGCAGGAATTCGCGGTCCGGGCATGAGTTTTTGCGAAGGAAGCGTCGGCCGTCCCTCGCCTTAAGCCAGCGCGGCCTTCAGATCGAAACTGAGATCCGCCGCCTGTTCCGGTTCGATCGACCGGTTCATGCCGAGGATCTTGCGTCCGAACACGTGGTCTGCGGCACGATTGACGGACTCGATGCCAACGAGCTTGCCCGCCTTGTAGCAAAATGCCGAAAACGACCGCTGCGCGCGGTCGCCGCGCACCACGACGCGATCGTAACCGGTGGTGAGGCCCGCGATCTGCAGCTTGTCGTCGGCCTGGTCGCTCCAGAACCACGGCAGGCCGTCATAGGTCTTGGCGTCGCCGGTCAGCCGCGCCGCCACGCAGCGCGCGTGGTCGGTGGCGTTTTGGACGGACTCGAGCCGCAGCGAGCCGCCGAAGCGCGGGCTTGCGAACAGTGCGCAGTCGCCGATCGCCGAGATGTTTGGGTCGGACGTCAGCAATTGCTCGTCGACTATAATTCCTGATGCGACCGGCAGGCCCGCTTCGGCTGCCAATTCGACATTGGGCAACACGCCGACGCCGACCACGACAAGGTCGGCCGGCAGGTGGCGGCCGTCGCTGAGGCTGACACCGGTCACCTTGGTGCCATCGGCCTCGATGCTGGTGGCCTGCACGCCCAGATGAATGCGAATGCCGGCCGCGGTGTGGCGTTCCTGAAAATAATCCGAGATTTCCGCCGTCACCGCGCGCCCCATCACGCGCGATGCGAGTTCCGCCACATCCACCTCGAGGCCCTTGATACGGGCGGTGGCGGCGAATTCGAGACCGATAAAACCGGCACCGATCACGACGACCCGCTGGCCGGAAGCGATCTGTTTTCGCAGCGCCTCGCTCTCGTCGAGGATTCGCAAATAGCGCACGTTTGCAAGATTGGCGTTGGGAATATCGAGCAGGCGGTTACGCGCGCCGGTCGCGAGCACCAGATGCCCATAATCCCGCGAGGTGCCGGATGCGAGCAAGAGCCTGCGCGCCCCGCGATCGATCGAGACGGCGCGATCGGCGATCAGTTCGATGTTCTGGTCGCGATAAAATTTATCAGGCCGGAACATCAGGCTGTCCGGACGTCCCTCGCCCTTCAGATAGGCTTTCGACAATGGCGGCCGCTGATACGGCAGATGTGCCTCATCATTGATCAGGCAAATGCGATCGCCATAACCATGCTGCCGCAACGAGGCCGCGACCTGAAAACCGGCATGGCCGGCGCCAACGATCAGAACTGTTCCTTGCGTCATCAATCAGGCCGGTACCACGCGAAGCGGCAGGGTGTCGAGCCCGCGCAGGGTGTTGTTGAGCCGCAGCTCGGGTTTGCCGGTCAGTTCGAACGAGGCGACGCGCTTTGTCAATGCCCCGAACAGCGCCTCGCTTTCGAGCCGGGCTACCGCCTGGCCGACGCAGCCATGAATGCCGGTGCCGAAGGTCATGTGCCCGGTGGCGCGGCGGCTGACATCGAAAATATCTGGCCTGTCCCAGCGCCGCGGGTCGCGGTTGGCGGCGGCGAGAAACAACAGCACCTTTTCTCCCTCGCCGATCCCGACGCCGGATACGTCGACCGCTTTCGTCGTGGTCCGGAAAAACGTCTGCACCGGCGCCTCGAAGCGCAACACCTCCTCGAAAGCGCCACGGATCAGCGCCGGATTTTCGCGAAGGATGCGCCATTGCTCGGGATAAGTGACAAAACAATAGAGTGCGTTGCCGAGCCCGTAGACCGTGGTATCGATTCCGGCGGAAAGAAACGAGCGCACCAGCATGCCCGCCTCGGTCTCCGTCAACTCACCGGAATCGACGGCTTCAAAAATTCGCAGGCCCAGGCCGCCAGGCGCCAGCGCCGCCCGGCTGCATTTCGACATGATCCAGTCGCGGACCGGGCCGGCATTGGCCATCGCAGAGGCGAACAGGTCGTTGCGCGGGCCGAACGAGTTGAACACCATGCCGCCATAAGGCAGCAGATTCTCGCGGCCCTGTTCGGAAATGCCCACCGCATCCGGAAACACTTTTAAGGGATAGGCTTCAGCCAGATCGGCAATGCCGTCGAATTCGCGCTGCTCGACCAGGCGATCGACCAGCAGTTCCGCCTCGCGCTCGAAGGTCGCGCGCAAAATATTGATCGCGGCCGGCGACAGAATCCGGGTCAGCACCGCGCGGGTGCGCGTATGCAGCGGCGGGTCGGCTTCAAGAATAATGCTCGGTGGACGCCATGGCGGTTCCTTGCGGAAATCGCTCAAGCCCACGCCGGCCGAGGAGCAATAGGTCTGCCAATCGGTCAGCGCGTCGCGGACCTCCTGATGCCGGGCCATCGCCCAGATCCCGTATTGCTCAAGCCACACCACAGGGCCAGCCTCGCGCAGCGCTTCGTGATGCGGATAAGGATCGCGCAAAAATCCATGCGAAAAGGGATCGATTGTGGAGACCGGGCGGTCGACTGTCTTATCAATACTCACCACGCCTCTCCCGTTTCCTGCTGTTGCAATGCGGTGATCCGCTTTTGTCGTTATCCGCATCTTGCAGACTTCGACAGGGATTGTCACCTCTTGCCTTCTGCTATCTAAATGTCCGCCGATCTCCTCGACCTCGGGGCTTTCAGATGCCGACACCTGATTCCGCTACCCCCTCCCTCCCCGACGATCCGGCGCTGCTTCGGATCGAAGGTCCGATCGCCACCATAACGCTCAACCGGCCCAGCGCATTCAATTCGATCGATCTTTCAATCGCCAAAAAACTGGAACAGCTCGGCGCGGAGGTCGAGGCCGACGACGACATCCGTGTGCTCATCATTGAAGGTGCAGGCCGCGCCTTCAGCGCGGGCGGTGATCTGCAGACCATCGGGGCGGCTGCTGCGGCCGACACTATCGCGCCCGTGGTCGGTGAGCTGCTTAAGCACTATCACGCGTTCATCGAGACATTGCGGCGAATGCCGAAGATCGTGCTGACCAGCGTTCACGGATCCTCGGCCGGCGCGGGCATGGGGCTAGCCTTTGTCGCAGACCTTTGCATCGCCGCTGACGACGCCCGTTTTACGCCGGCCTACGCGAAGATCGGCGTCTCGCCGGACGGCGGTAGCACTGTCGGCATGGTCGGCACCGTCGGCGTCCGCCGGAGCTTGCAGATATTTCTGGCGGAGGACAGCTTTTCCGCGCAGCAGGCCTATGACTGGGGGTTGGTCGCCAAGGTTGTTCCAGCGGCCGATCTGAAGGCGGCGACGCGACAATTCGCAGAACGGCTGGCGCAGAATCCTCCGGCCGCAATCGGGGGCACCAAATCGCTCGTCTACCAGGCGCCGGTGACGCCCACCAAGCTGCAACTCGACGCGGAAGAAGAGAAGATCATCGAAGCCATGCTCACAGAGGAATTCCGCGTCGCGGTGAAGAAGTTCACGAGCAAGGGGAAGTAGGCCGACACCTCTCTCGGAGTCGTCCCTGCGAAAGCAGGGACCCATAGCCACCGATCCTAATTTTTCGAAGAGCTGGAGCACCAGCTAAGTCTAACCACTAACACCTGTGGTTATGGGTCCCGGCGTTCGCCGGGACGACGTCAGGAATTCGGGCAAATATATCCGGTGCCCGCCGGTGACTTGAAGCAACCAACCGATTCCGGGATCACCTGCTTCGGCAGCCACAGCACCACCTTCGGGAAATAGATCGTGAAGCAGATCGTCACCAGGAACACCACGTAAATCGGCAGCGCTGCGCGCAGCGCTTTCGCGAAACTCACGCCGACGAATTTCGATGCCATCAAGAGCACCAGCCCGTATGGCGGCGTGATCAGCCCGAACGCGAGCGTTGCGATCAGCACCACGCCCATATGGACGCCGTTGATGTCACCGGCTTGCGTCAGCGCATTCACCAATGGCATGAAAATGATGATGGTCGGCACCGGTTCGATGAAATCGCCGACCACGGTGAACAACAGCACCATCAGCAGCATGATGTAATGCGGATCGTTGCCGGCGATCGAGGTGATCCAGTCGGCGATGACGATGGCGCCACGCAGATACGCCAGCATCCAGCCGAAAGCGTTGGCAGCGCCGATCGTGATCAGCGGTAGCGAGAAGATCAGCCCGGCCAGACAAAAATCGTAGGGGATTTTGCGCAGATGCCCGCGGTTGAGCGCGGGGATCACGACCGCAATGATCCAGATCACGGCGACCACGCCGGCTTCGGTCGGTGTGAACCAGCCGGTCAGGATGCCGCCGAGCAGGATCACCGGAATCATCAGCGGCAGTGCAGCGTCTCCTGCCGCGAAAACGACCTGGCGCAGCGGCGCACGTGGCTTGCGCATGCCGGAGGGACCGAAGAAATAGCAATAGATCATCAGGCCGAAGCCGATCATGAATCCGGGCACCACACCGGCCATGAACAGCCCGGCGATCGAGACGTTGCCGACCGCGCCGTAGACCACGGCGGTGATGCTCGGCGGCACCAGCGCCGCGATGGTCGAGGCGGACGCAATGATCGCCGCGATGAAGGCGGGCGAATAGCCCTCGCGCTTCATCGGGCCGCCCAAGGCGCGGCTCATGACGGCGACGTCGGCCGTGGTCGATCCCGACATCTCCGAAAAAAACATGCTGAAGACCACGACGACCTGCGACAGCCCGCCCCTGATGTGCCCGACCAGCGACAACGACAAATTGGCGATCCGCACCACGACGTTGGCCGAACTCATGAGCTCGCCGACCAGCAGAAAGAACGGAATGGCCAGCAGCGCTTCGGAATCCATGCCGTCGAAAATCTTCTGGACGATCGCGGCCAGCGACACGTCGGTCAGCGCCGCACCGACGAAGACGCCCGCCATCAGCGAAAACGGCACGGGCACGCCGAGATAGCCGAAAAACAGAAAGCAAAACGACATCAGCGCCAGGATGGCGGGAGCGCTCACGGCCGCGCGCTCCGTTGGGCGCCGGCGTCGATGGGCGGGATTGGAAGATCGTCTTCCAACGGCTCGGGATGGTCGAATCCGTTGCGGATGCCGTTGACCAGCTGCTCGATCGTGAACAGCGCGATCAGCACGCCGGCAAAGGGAATGGCTGCGTAGAGCGAGGCAATCGGCGTGCCCGAGGGGAGACGAAAGCTGCCAAATCCCCGGAGATAATTGACGTAGCCGAACCAGATCAGGCAGAACGCCACGCCGAGCACCACCATGCGGATGATGATCTCGACGATCAGCCGCGGCGTGCCATGCAACGCCTCGGAGATTGCGGTCAGATACAGATGATCGTTGCGGCGGGTGGCGACTGCGGCGCCGATGAAGATCGCATAGATGAACAGCGTCGAGGTGACTTCCTGCAGCCACAGCCAGGGATGGCCGATGGTGCGCGTGACAATGTCAGCCGTCACCGACAGCGAGAAGCCGAAGCACAGGACGCCGCAGACGATCATCAGGACAAGCTCGAGCTTGTCGAACGCCGGCCATTTCAGGTGATGCTGCCGCTGCAGCACCAGTTTGTCGGCGATAGCCATTCACAAACTCTCCGTCGTCCCGGCGAACGCCGGGACCCACAGGCGTCAATTGTCACAGCGGCTTCGTAGGGTGGGCTAAGCGAAGCGAGCCCACCAATTTCGCGCTCGTTGCTTCACGGTGGGCACGGCGCAGAAGAGCGCCTTTGCCCACCCTACGATCCCACCGCGCGACCTAATTAATCGCGCGGATCAGGCTCTTGATCTTATCGGCGTGCGGGCCGAGCTCCTTGGCGAGCTTGTCGAGATAGGGATCGGCGATCGCCGTAAAACTTTTCTTGTCGACATCGTCGACGATCTTGACGCCGAGCGACTTCAATTTGGCGGCGGCGGTCCGTTCCAGATCGAAGGCTTTGGCCGGCTCCTTGGCGCTGATTTCAGCCGCAGCCGTTTGCACCCACTGCTTCTGTTCGGCGGAGAGGCTCTGCCACAATTTATCGCTGACGAAGACCAGCGCATTGTTGGCCTCGTGCTCGGTGATCGACAGCACCGGGGCCACCTCGTAATGCTTGTTGACGAGATAGACGTTGATGCTGTTCTCGGCGGCGTCGACGACGCCGGTTTGCAGCGAGGTATAGACGCTGCCGAACGGCATGTGCACGGTCTGCGCGCCATAGGCCGGGAACATGGTATCTTCCGTGGCGGTGGCCTGGACGCGGACTTTCAGCCCCTTGATGTCGTCGACCTTGTGGACTTCTCTCTTGCTATAGATATGGCGCACGCCCTGCGAACCCGTCGCAATCACATGCAGGCCCTGCGCGGTGTCATCGATCATGGTTTTGATCGCCTCGAACACCCTGGGATCGGCGAGCGCCTTGACCACGTGCTTTTCGTCGCGGAACAGGAAATGCAGCGACATCACGCCGGCCTGCGGCGAAATCGTCGCGGTGTTGGCCGAGGAGATGATGGCGAATTCAATGTCGCCCGATTTGACCAGCTGCAGCAATTGCGGCTCCTGGCCGAGCTGCGCGCCGGGATACTGATCAATCAGCATGGTACCGTTGCTCAATTCCTTGAGCTTGTCGGCGAACAAATCGCCGGCGATCGAATAGCCGGTGTTGCGGGGCTGGTCGTAGGCGAAGCGATAATGTTTTGTCTCTTGGGCGCCCGCGCTCGCGGCGAACATCAAAGTCGCCGCGACGGCCAGACCCAACATTCTCTGCAGACTATTCATCGCGCGGCGTCCCCCCTGTTTTGATTTCGGCAATCTTCCCATCAAGCTTGCTGGATTGTCAATAAAACATCGGGATAAGGCCGCCAACCAGCGCGCCACGAGCGAGATGCGTCATAAATTATCGATAATTCAGGCACCTCTCCCCCGTCGTCCCTGCGAAAGCAGGGACCCAGAACCACCGATGTCGCTTGTTGGAAAGCCGTTTGGCCGCAGCGCTAAATTGCACTGCCGCGGCGTATGGGTCCCTGCTTTCGCAGGGACGACTCAATGAGGGTGGCCCGCCCTACTTGATCGCCCTGATCAAATCCTTGACCTTTTCGGCGTGCGGACCGAGCTCCTTGGCGAGCTTGTCGAGATAGGGATCGGCGACCGCGATGAAGCCCGACTTGTCGACGTCGGTGACGACCTTGACGCCGATCGATTTCAGCTTGTCCTGCGATTGATGCTCGAGCTCGATCGCTCTTGCCGGCTGGTTCTTGTTGACCTCGTCGGCCGCGGCCTGCACCCAGCCCTGCTGTTCCGGCGTCAGGCTGTTCCACAATTTGTCGCTGACCCAAACGAGACTGTTATTGGCCTCGTGCTCGGTCATCGAAAGCACCGGTGCTACTTCGTAATGCTTGTTGGCGAGATAGACGTTGACGCCGTTTTCCGCGACGTCGACGACGCCGGTCTGCAACGAGGTATAGACGCTGCCGAACGGCATGTGCACGATCTGCGCGCCGTAAGCAGGGAACATGGTGTCCTCGGTCGGCGTCGCCTGTACCCGTACCTTGAGGCCCTTCACGTCGGCGATGTTCTTGATCTCGCGCTTGGAATACATGCTGCGCAGGCCGAGCGTCGCGAGCGCGATCACATGCGCCCCCTGCACGGTATCGGCGATCATCGCCTTGACGGCTTTTGACACCTCGGGATCGGCGATCGCCTTGATCAGATGTGCTTCCGAGCGGAACAGGAAGTGCATCGACATCACGCCGGCCTGCGGCGACAGGGTCGCGGCGTTGGCGGAGGATGAGATGCAGAACTCGACGTCGCCCGCTTTGACCAGCTGCAGCACCTGCGGCTCCTGCCCGAGCTGCGCACCCGGATATTGGTCGATCAGCATGGTGCCCTTGCTCAATTCCTTGAGCTTGTCGGCGAAGATATCGCCGAGGATGCCATAGCCTGTCGTCTTCGGCTGATCGTAGGCGAAGCGATAGTGTTTTGCCTCTTGCGCGTTTGCGCTTGCGGCCGTCATGATCGCGGACACGGCCACGATCGCAGCGAGAATCCCTTTCAGATTGCGCATCGTCTCCCCCTTGATGTCTGATTTTTTCTTTCATCATCCCATCGGGGTCGTTTGAATGTCAATCAAACAAAGGGCGCAAACGCAGCTGCGAGAGCGCGGCTTCTCTTACCCTCCCCTGGAGGGGGAGGGTCGACGCGATTGAAATGAGCGGCGGGGTGGGGTGACAGTCTTTCCCCTCGAACAGTGCCCGAGTTGAGAGATCACCCCACCCCGTCTCACATTTCGCTGCGCTCAATGTGAGCCGACCCTCCCCCTCCAGGGAAGGGTGAAGAGTAACTACCCTTTCCCCTTGCCGCGCATAAAGTCGAAATCGCAGCCTTCGTCGGCCTGCAAAATGGTCTCGTTGAACAGATGCGCGTAGCCGCGTTTGGCCCATTCCGGCGTCGGTGTCGGCGCGAGTGCCGCGCGGCGCTTCTCGAGCTCGGCCGCATCGACCAATAGATCAATACTTCGCTCGGCAACATCGAGGCGGATCATGTCGCCGTTCTTGACCAGCGCCAGCGGACCGCCGACGGCGGATTCCGGCGTGATGTGCAGCACGATGGTGCCGAACGCGGTGCCGCTCATCCGTGCGTCTGAAATCCGCACCATGTCTTTGACGCCCGCGCGCAACAGTTTTCGCGGGATCGGCAGATAGCCCGCTTCCGGCATGCCCGGTGCGCCCTTGGGACCGGCGTTGCGCAGCACCAGCACGTCATCGGCGGTCACATCCAGATCAGGACTGTCGACGCGCAGCGTCATGTCTTCCACCGACTCGAACACCACGGCGCGGCCGGTATGCTGCAGCAGCCTCTCGCTCGCCGCCGAATGCTTTATCACCGCGCCGCGCGGCGCGAGATTGCCATGCAATACCGCCATCGCGCCTTCCGCCTTGATCGGAGTCTTTTGCGCGCGGATGACCTCCTGTCCTGGTACCTCCTCGGCGCCGGCGACGACATCGCGCAATGTCTGGCCCGTGATGGTTTTGGCATCGAGGTCAATGAGGTCGACGAGCTGCGCCATCAGCTTCGGCACACCGCCGGCATGATGGAAATGCTCCATGTAATGCTCGCCCGACGGCTTTAGGTCGATCAGCACAGGCACCTCGCGGCCGAGCTTGTCAAAAGCTTCGAGATCGATGCGGTGTTCGGTACGGTTGGCGATCGCGGTGAGATGAATGAGGCCATTGGTCGATCCACCAATCGCCTGCAGCACCACTTGCGCATTTCTGAATGAGGCTTTTGTCAAAACTTCGCTCGGGCGCGGTCCCTTCGCAACCGCCATTTCGGCGGCGACCCGGCCGCTGGCTTCGGCGAGGCGAAAGCGCTCCGCATGTGGCGCGGGGATGGTCGCGCTCAGCGGCAGCGACAGGCCGAGCGTCTCGGTGATGCAGGCCATGGTGGAGGCGGTGCCCATCACCATGCAGGTACCGACCGACGGCGCGAGCCGGCCGTTGACGGCTTCGATCTCCATATCGTCGATCTCGCCGGCGCGGTATTTTGCCCACAGCCTTCGGCAATCGGTGCAGGCGCCCAGCACCTCGCCCTTGTGATGGCCGACCACCATCGGGCCGACCGGGATCACCACCGTCGGCAGATCGGCAGAGACCGCGGCCATGATCTGCGCCGGCAAGGTCTTGTCGCAGCCGC
>Ga0209526_10002299_pt1 | contig 12854 bp, 5 predicted proteins | sample JacPinW_OM2H0_M1_FD_188566 | JGI IMG/M metagenome (GOLD analysis project Ga0209526, IMG submission 188566) | Forest soil microbial communities from Algoma, Ontario, Canada - Jack Pine, Ontario site 1_JW_OM2H0_M1 (SPAdes) (version 2) | ecosystem: Environmental > Terrestrial > Soil > Boreal... | reverse complement strand
AGCTACGCCGCCGTGCGCGCGGAGATGCGCGGCCGCTACCCGAAGCATCCCTGGCCCGACAATCCGCTCTCTGCCGCTCCCACGCGCCGCGCCAAGCCGCGCTCGTCTTAATGCCAAAGTTCAGCGGCCTACTTCGGATTTCTATGCTTGGTGGCGGATCGGCGAATTGGCATTCTGGTTACTCGATGAGCCAAGGCGCGACGGCTCGTGCGACAGTGATCACTATCGGCTACCCGCTTGTGGGCGCAGATACAGTGCGATCAGGTATTCGAAATAGTTTCCGCGGCCCTTTTCGAGCACGTCCTCGATGGCTTGCGCGAAACGTGCCGAGCGGGTGGTGGGCTCGCCCGTGACCGCCTGGAGCAGGGCGTGATAGAAATAGGCCTCGCAGTATATGTCTTCGTACTCCATGCCGATCCGGTTGAGTCCGGAGGCCTCGAACGCTTCGCGGCTGCGCAGGGAGGCGAAGAACTCGTCGGGTTTGACGTTCCCCAGGTAATAGCCGATCAATTGCTCGCGCCATACCTGCGTGTCGCCCTGTGCAAGGCGCGTCTGCCACGAGGCCGGATTGATGCCGCGCCAACGCTCGTCCAGATACACCTTTGCCTGTTCAAGTTTCCCCCGTCGGGCAAGGTACCAATAGAGCATGAGGCGTATATAGTCCCGGTACTCGTGTTTCGTTGCGAGAAGAAACTCACGGGCCGCTTGCTCCGCGTCATGGTGGTCGGTCACTAATTGCGACAGCGCGGCGAGGAATAGGGCGTTCGCACGCTCAAAATCCGGCATTTTGAGCGCTCGGTCGGCAAGTTGTAACGCCTCGTGGGTGCGGCCAACCGCGAGAAGCAGGCTGAATCGGTTCACCACGAGGTCCGGACTCTCCTCGGTCAGGCCGTCATCGCGCGAATCGCCGAGGACCCTCGCCGCCTCCTCAAATTCCTTGTGGAACTGGTGGGTCTCGATGAGCGCGGCGTAGGCTTGCCCGCCCGGCCAGTCCTTATGGCGGATGAACCCAGCGTTCCTGAGGCTCTGTATCAATGCCTTCAGCCGGCTCCTTGCTTCCTGCGCCGCCCCTTGGTTTGCTCCAGCACTAAACCGTGCGGTGACCGAATAGTACCTGGCGACACCATATTCGATCCAGGCGCCCAAGGAGGGTCGGTCGGCTTCTAACACGGCGGGCCCATCAATTTGTTCTCGCGCCCGATCGAGCCAGAAGAGCGCCTTCTTGACGTCCGCCTCCTCGGGCCTATCGGAAAGGGTCGTCCCAAGTGCATACGCGATATGGGAATTGTTCCGGTGTAGTTCTCCCAGGCGCTGCAGCAAATTCATGTACCAGCGCGGAAGCGATCGACCATCGTAACGATTCAGTAGCTCGAGAAACGCGCTGTGGGCACTCGCTTCGTCGTGTTCTGTCTCTTGCCACTCCTGAAATGCGGTGGCGAGCCAATTCTCCGCCGCAGCCTGATCGGGGGGCGGATCAAAGCTTCGGCCGTTCACTTCCAGAGTCCAGTAGCCTAGGGCGTACTTCTGATTCGGCTCGAGCTGGCCGCCGTACCGCGGTGTCTTGAATAGATCGAGGCTGGCGCGCAGATGGTTGCCATAGCTCTCGGCGGCGTAGTGTTCGAGCAGGCAATATTCGAGACTTGCTCGGTCCGGGTCGGCGGTCGAGTCCTGATGGCGGGCAAGGAAATCTTCGATTTCAAAGCGCACTTGCTCGTTTATCGAGCGACGCTCATTGAGTCTACCAGGAGGTTCAAAGGGAGCGCAGGCCTGGGTCAACTTCTTCAGCTCACCCGTGGTGCTCACGCTGTCACGACTTGCGTAGACCGCCAGAAAGGTCGCAATCGCGCCGCTGCGGTCCGCGGACACCGCCTCACGAAACCGCTCCTCCGCAAGCGAATACTCGCGTTGCTCGAGGGCTTCGATTCCGGCGAGGATTCCCGTTGCGGGGTTGCCGGGCGAAGATGGCCGCTTGGACGCGAGTCGCGCCGCCTGGGTCTCCTGCAAGGCCTGCACGAGTTGCGCGGTGTCGAGACCATCGCCAGCCTGCGACCAAAAGACGAGGCTGGCGAGAAGCCAGTCGAACTCCCGCAGAGACTGGCCAGGGGCGGCTTGCCGCAGCGCGCTGCCGATACTTTTGGCCCTGTAGGCGTCGAGTTCGGCATCGGTCGGCGCGAGCACGCCGCGCAGAAGTGATTTGATGTCGGTTAGCGTGTACCGGTTGAGTAACCAGGCCTTGAGCGGCTCATTCCGTTCCAGCCGTTTGTCCACGTAGTCAGCGGTGATCCACCAAGTACGCCATGCGAGCAGCCGGCGACGTAGCTCGTCGAGGAGGACCTGCTCGGCGGTACCCTCGGGAATGGCGACGTCTATCGCGTCCGCATCTTCGTCAAGCCATGTCTGGGTCAGCACTTCGATACGGAAAGCGTTGGGAGGCAGTTTGCCGGTCGGGTCTGAGTTCGATGCGCGCCACTTTACTGGCGGCACCGTGATGCCGAAACGCTTGAATAGTTCACCGCGAAGATCTTCCAGCTGCTCCAGAAACTTGTTCTCCCGCGGGGCAAGGTAGAAAAGTAGATCATCGCCGAGGTAAACGCGCAGCGGTGGTTGGCTGCCGATACGGCCGGCCGTGTCTAGGTAAGGCCCGATATCCTCGGCCCGGAATAGCTCTGCGACTTCCGCGGGTGCGGCACCATGCGCGCCCGCAAAGTTGGCACGAAGCGGCGATGTTGCGGCGGTCTGGTCGTTCTTGACGTGTTCAGCGACGTCCGCGGACGAAAATTGCGACCGCGGATAGCCCGCCAGGCTGTCGAGCACGTATTCCAGGTTCACGAGCGGATAGCCGCGCTTGATGACAGCGCGCAAATCCTCGACGAGCCCGTCGATGCCACCGCGGGAGGCCAGCGCCTCGGCGACCGTGCGCTTGAATCCAGCGTCTTCCAGGCGCCGCAGGAGGTAGGCCACGTTCTGAGCGTTAAGTGCCAGTTCCGGCCGCTTGGTCAGTGCCTGTCCGACAGCCATCGCGACCACCGCCTCTTTGGGTGACGCCGGGTGACCCGCGGCCACGAAGAGTGGCTGGGTCCAGTGGGGCACCAGCCACCACGGCCCGTCCTCCTCCAGGACATCAACGCGTACCCACTGCTCCCGGTGCGCGCGAAACCACGGTTGCAACAGATCTGGCATGTCCTCTTCGGAGACAACGGCGGAGGACCGCAGTGTGGGCACCTCTATGGATGGTGTCTTTAGCTCACCGGCAACCAATACAAGATCATCCTCCGGTATGTTATTGTCTCGTTTGAGCTTCAACGCTGCAGGCGCCGGGATACCCCACGTGTCCGCCAATCGTGCCGCAGTGATCCGCCATTCGTAGCGAAGGCGGCCCTCATCGAGGAAGCGATCCGGGTTGTAACGCAGCTCAATCGGCCAGGGCGCGTCATCGCCGACTTGCGGCATAATGGTGCCCACCCTTTGGTCCATGTGGTACTGCTCTGTGATCAAAGGTGCGGCGCGCTGCAGCAGCGCGGTCAGATGGTCGAGGTCCCTTTTCTGCCAAAGATAGGCGGCGACGTTGCCGAGCACCGTCGGCGCCCTTTGTACTGCAGTCTTGGGCTCGATTCTGTTGAGCGTGAGCAGGCGCTCGATCTCGCCGTCAGTGCGATCGTACTCGGTGAGACGTGCCGTGTACCAAGGTATGACCACGACTGCCACAGCGACGATCGCCGCCACACCGACGCTCGCACCGAGCCCCGTAGCGCGCAGCAACCTCCATCGCCGCTGCCGGCGTTCGTAGTGTTCTTTCCAGACTCGATTGGAGTCCCTGATCGGCACGACAAAGCGGTCGTGCGTCAGTTCGTACCAACGTTCGCCGCCGGCGCGCACCTCGGCGCGGATGAGATGCTTCTCCTCCAGAACGTCGACGGCGGCGTTGGGGATCGCCCTTTCCTCGCGACCGGTGCTTTCCGGCCCGCGGTAGACCATGCCGCGCGTTCCCCCGGGCGTAATGAGATAGCGGTCCACCCACAAACGCAGGCGGTCCTTGGACACGCCCGTTTTCGTTGCGGCAGCGGTGAGTGCGTCTTCATAGAACCGCTTCAGCGCTTTATCGACGTCGCCATAGGTCTCGATGTGAGCGGCCGTAATCGTGTGGACATCCGGGGGAAGATCGTCCCACAGCTTCGCGCACGCGACTTGCAGTCCCACCGGCTCGATCGACGGGTCGATCGTTTCGACGTCCTCCCCGCCCGCCCCTCTTACCGTGATCGTCCGCAATTCTTCCACGAGCCGCTGACTTGCCTCCGGCTCGATCTTTCTGTCGGTCCGCGTAAGTGGTCCCTCGATCGCCTCCTGGGCCGCTTTGGGGCCCAGTCGGTCGAGTGGAAAGCGCGTGCGCAGACCCTGCGGCAATAGCGGCGCGTACGTCTCGAGTTGAGCGACGAATTCCCGTCGCATGACAAGCACGAGACGCAGCAGCGGATCACGTTCGAGCGCTTCGGCAAGCTGGCGAATCAACGTTGCGCGCTCCTGCCAGCGCTCGGGCGCAAACGTAAAGAGCTCCTCGAATTGATCCAGGACGACGACCCGCAGCACCCGTTCACCTGCCGCGTCCGTTCGGTCCGGGAGTCTAGCGAGGAAGCTGGCGATGTCTGCCTTCACCAGGTCCCTGGGGTCGACGCTCGGGCCGGCCCAGCTCGACAAGACGTTGAACACATAAACGTTGTTGACCTCGCTAGTCTTGATTGCACGCGGTATCCGGCCGCTCACGCGGGCCGGCGGCAGGACCTCGTAACCGCGCGCTTCGAGCAGTGGGATCAAGCCCGCATTGAGCAGCGACGACTTGCCCGCGCCGGAAGCCGCGTAGAGGAGAACAATCGGATGGGCGACGACGAGGGAGCACAGATCCCGCGCCTCGCGGTCGCGCCCGAAGAAGAGGTCCTTTTCGTCACGCCCGAAAGGCCGCGGTCCGACGTAGGGCTTTTGATCAGCCGCTGCCATTGAAGGCCTCCCAGCGCCGGCTCAACTCGGAGACGAAATCGCGGCAGGTGCCCCAGAAAACTCGGATGCGAAGGCTGGAGAAGTGTTTATCGAAATATTTTTGAACACTCTCTTTTTGCTCGTCAGTCATGTCCTGCCGGACTTGCGAGAGCTGAACCGAGACGTGCGAACGGGTGCTGCTTTTGTCCAGGTACTCGACCAGTGCGCGGAACAGCACGCGAAAGTTCCAGTCCGCCAGCCCGTAGCCGAGGAACAACAGCGTCGAATCGGTGAACGCCTCCTGGATGCGTGGCGGCAGGATGTGCTGATCGGTGGAGAGCCGCATGAGGAAGTCCAGGTAATCGTCCTCGGTCAGCACCATCGACTTCGTTTCGTCGAGATAACCGTGCAGGTGAAAGACGACCGGTTGCTGGGCTGAAGGCACGTAACCCTTTTCGAACTCGGACGGCAGGTGCTTGATGTCGCTCTTCCAGCGGCAAGTCTCGCGCACCCCCTCTCGCCCTTGCGCCTTGAGGGCGCGGATCATGAAGTCGTCGTAGTTCGTCGTCATGTAGATCGGGAGCGGGAGCTTCGAGAGCACGCTATGGGGCTCATCCCGCGCGCTGAAATCCGGCGGCTCGCATTTCTTAAATGAGTTCGCGAGCTCCTCCTTCGGAAACATCGAGTCGTAAGTGACGGCGAGGTATTGCGCGACGCGCGGCAAGTCTGTCCTGTCCGCAAGCGGGTAACTATGCTCGGAGGACCATCGCTCGGCGAGCCCGCCGCCGAGCGGCAGCGCCGGGAACGAAGCCCCGGCGCCGAGAAACGGCGTGCACCTGCCCTCCTTGATGCGGTGAAGGAGCAGTTTCCAGTCGCTGTCGCTCAGCGAGCCCTGCATGACCGTGCCCAATGAAGTCGGGTCGCAGCGTTGCACAGGACAATTTTAGAGCGCGGGGCCGTATCGCTGTGTGAGATGGCTCACCCATCGAACCGCGGCACTGACGGTTCCGGCCCAATCCAGGCGGGAACGATCTTGGCCGATGCCCGCGTAGCCGATTTTATTCCGCCATTCGCAAGTTTGCACGAGTTCCGCGAGCGGAACTAAGCAGCCGCTTTCGTCGAACAACGCCCGATTGCATTTTATAAGGATTACAACTATAGTAGCCCATGCCGGATCGAGCTTAGCCGACAGGGGCAGCCCGGTTCGCCGAGCTCCCCTAGTCTAAAGCGATCTCGGATCGAGCGGGGTGCTGAACTTGCCGGCGGGAATTGGAGGCGTAATCTCACGTTTCCACTACGCACATCGCAGCCATGAAGACGCCGCGTATTCTGGTGAAAGCCGCGCCAGGCCTACCCTCCGCGCGATTGCGTTTTGGGGCCGCCGCCGTCACGTTCACGGTCACGCCCCTGTTCAAGAGCATCGCGCCGCCGAAGACGCCGGGAGTGGCCGCGGCCGCTACCTGGCAGATCCTGACCCCACCGCCGGGCTTCGCCGGGGAAAACGCCTGGGATGTGTGTCATTCATTGCTGCAGCAAGGCTTCGGCGTAGCCGGTGTCCCCGCCCCCGAGTTCGCGGAACCTGATTTGGAGCAACAGTGGATCACGGGCAGCGATGCGCAGCTCGGAATGGCGATGTCGCGGTCGTGCGACAGCGTCAACCCTCAGCGCGAGGAATTCCCGAAGGTTGCCGATAATCCTTACTGGTTTCGCGATCCCGCCCATTCACAGTTCGATGACGCCATCGCCGCAGTGGGCGGGCCGCAAATTGCGTCCAAGGTTCGAATTGCGCACTTCGACACCGGGTACGATCCCGACCATCATGCGCTGCCGAAGCGCTTGCGTGCGGACATCGCGCGCAATTTCGTCGACGGCGGTGATCCCAACGACGCGACCGACCAGACCACCGGCCTGCTTGCCAATCTCGGTCACGGCACCGGCACGCTCAGCATTCTTGCCGGCACCGGCCAGCCGGGCCAATCGCTGTTGGGCGGAGCGCCTTTCGCGGAGGTCGTGCCGGTGCGGGTCGCCAACCGCGTCGTGCTTTTCAAGAACAGCGCAATCGCCCAGGCGTTCGACTACGTGCATTCGTTGAATACAACGGGCGCCAATCGAGTCGACGTCATCACCATGAGCATGGGCGGCCTTGCCTCCCAGGCCTGGGCCGAAGCTGTGAATGCCGTTTACGAGCAAGGGGTCTTCATCGTCACCGCTGCGGGTAACAATTTCGGCAATCTACCCACCCGCAATATCGTTTTCCCCGCGCGTTTCGGTCGCGTCGTCGCGGCCTGCGGCGTGATGGAGGACGGACGGCCCTATGCCGATCTGGAGATTCGACTGATGGCGGGAAACTACGGTCCCGAGCCCAAGATGAAGACCGCCATCGCCGCGCCCACGCCGAATGTGCCGTGGGCACGGTGGGGCTGCAGCGAGATCATCGACTTCGACGGCCAAGGAACCTCGGCCGCGACACCGCAAGTCGCCGCCGCGGCCGCGCTCTGGCTGCAACGCAATCGCGCGGCCGTCGATGCATACCCAAAAGGATGGATGCGCGTGGAAGCGATCCGCAGCGCGTTGTTCGGCAGCGCAAAGGAAAACGCGCAGGAGAGCAAGCGTCTCGGGCGCGGAGAGTTGCGCGCCCACGAGGCGCTCGCGCAGGCACCGGCGGCCGCGTCCGCACTGCAGGAGACCGACGCCGACAACGCCTCGTTCGAGTTCTTGCGTATTCTGACTGGCCGCGGCCTGCAGGCCTCGCCCGAGCCACAGCAGCAGATGCTGGAGCTCGAGGCTTTGCAGCTCTCACAGAGCACGGCGGTCGAAAGCGTCATGCCGGCGGATGCGGCGACCGCCTCGCACGCGCAGGTGCGGCAGCTGGCCGAGGCATTGATTGCTCACCCGCGTGCATCAAAGTCGTTGCGACAATTTCTTGGCGCTGCGGTGAGCAAAGACGAGGTCAAGGTAACGGTGACGCTGCCGGTCATCGGCAATGCGGTTCAGCGGCTGCAGCTCGAGCATGCGAAGAGCCCGAAGGTTCCCCAGCCAGCGCACCGGCCGCTGCGCGTCTATGCCTACGACCCTTCGCTTGGCGCGCGCTTGAAAACGCTCGCCATCAACGAGGCAACGCTCGATGTACGCTGGGAAAAGGATCTCCAGCCGGGCCCGATCGGCGAATATATCGAAGTGATCGACGTCGATCCGGCGAGCCAATGCTGCTATGCGCCGGTGGATCTCAATCATCCACACATCTTGACTCGCTCGGGTCTCTCACCGTCGGAAGCCAGTCCGCAGTTTCATCAGCAGATGACGTATGCAGTGGCGATGAAGACGATCGAACATTTCGAGGATGCGCTCGGCCGCGTCGCGTTGTGGGCCCCACGCGAGAAGACGGTGGATGGCGAAAGGCATAACGAATACGTGCAACGGCTTCGAATCTATCCGCACGCCCTGCGCGCCAAGAATGCGTACTACAGCCCGGAGCGTAAGGCCCTCCTGCTCGGCTATTTCACCGCTTCCGGCTCGACTGCGGGAACGTCGCTGCCCGGAGGAGTCGTTTTCACGGCGACGTCCCACGATATCGTGGCCCATGAGACGACACACGCGTTGCTTGACGGCTTGCACCGGCGATTCCGTGAGGCCACCAATCCTGACGTATTCGCCTTCCATGAAGCTTTCGCCGACATCGTCGCGCTTTTTCAGCATTTCACGCTGCCGGAAGCGTTGCGCCACCAAATCGCCGAAACCCGCGGCGACCTCGAGAAGCAAAACCTGTTGGGACAGCTCGCGGTCCAATTCGGCGAGGCGACCGGCCGGTATGGCGCGCTGCGCGACTACATCGGCAAGGTCGTAAAGGTGAAGGCCGGTCGCGACGACGAAAGCGCCGGCAACGGTGAAAGCGACGACGCGGAGCCGAGCGATCCTGCGAAACCGCGGGAGAAGGAAATCTGGGTCCGTCAAGAACCGAAGCGGACCGACTATGACAGCGCAACCGAAGCACATGACCGCGGCGCCGTCTTGGTGGCCGCCGTCTTCGACGCGTTCCTGCAGATTTACAGGCGCCGCACGCTCGATCTTCTGCGGCTCGCGACCGCGGGGACCGGCATCCTCCCGGCTGGCGCCATATCGACCGATCTCGTCGGTCGATTGGCGCGCGAGGCGAGCAAAGTTGCGGGACAGTTTCTCAATATCTGCATTCGCGCGCTCGACTATTGCCCGCCGGTCGACATCACCTTCGGCGAATATCTGCGCGCGCTCATCACCGCCGATGCCGATCTCGTGCCGGACGACAAATACGGCTACCGCACCGCGTTCATCGAGGCATTTCGCAACCGCGGCATTTATCCCTGGGACGTCAAGCATCTCTCGCCCGGAAGCCTCCTATGGGAGCCGCCACCGCTGCCGCTGCAAAAGGCCAATGTAAGGGCGGTCCTCGATCGGATGTCGATCGATTGGGACATGAACGTCAAACGAGAGGCTGCGTATAAATCTTCAGAAAAGAACGCGAGGATCTTCTGGCAGTGGCTGATGGATCCAAAACAGGTGAGCGATGAGGAAATCGCTGCGTTGGGTCTGCTGCGGATCGACAAGCCAAGACCCGACAAGATCGGCGCATGGACCGGAGAGCTTCGCAGGATCGAAATCCACTCGGTCCGTCCGGCGCGCCGGGTCGGTCCTGACGGGAACATCCGCTCCGATTTGATCGTCGAAATCACCCAGAGCTTCCGTCTCTCGGACCCGCCCGGCGGCCGCTTGCGCGGCGGCTGCACCTTGCTCATCGACCTCGCGACGGCCGAGGTTCGCTACATGGTGCGCAAGAAAGTCCAAAGTCCCGACCGTCTCGCAGCACAGTTAACACTCGCTGTCGATGCTCCTGGTGGGCTCCGTTCCAACTACTTCGCGAGCAAATCGGCCGCCGGCGAGCCGTTCGCCGTGATGCATCGCGTGCACGGATAGGAGAGCGCCGTGGCTCCCAAGTCCCAAAAAAATGCCAAAGGCGCCAGGCGCCGCACCAGCGCAAATCCGCAGGGTTCGAGCAGCTATCGCGCGAAGATCAGAATGTATCGACAAGGCTTGGGCGATTGCTTCCTGATTTCGCTGCCGCGTTCCGATAGTGACCGTCCGTACAGGGTCCTGATCGATTGTGGGGTCATCTTGGGCACCGCGGATGCGTCCACCAAGATGACCGAAGTGGTCGAAAACATTATCGCCGCCACGCAAGGCGAGATCGACCTCTTGCTGGCAACGCATGAGCACTGGGATCATGTTTCCGGTTTTGTGCAGGCCAAGGACGCGTTTGACAAACTCAAGGTCCACGAGGTCTGGCTCGGTTGGACGGAAAATAGAAACGATCCGTTGACCCAGAAACTCAAAGCGCAGCGCGACGCAGCACTCGCTTCGCTGCGCCTCGGGCTCAGTCGTCTGCAGCTCGCGGGGGATGAGCCTGCCGCCGAGGCGGTCGAGCTTGGTGGGTTGCTGGAGTTTTTCGGCGCGGCGAAGGGCGCCTCGACCGAAGACGCCCTCGCCAACGTCAGAGAAATGTCGTCGAACCTGCGGTTCTGCCTCCCGAGTGATGCTCCGGTAGAGCCCAGCGGCACGGGGGCAAGGTTCTACGTGCTTGGCCCGCCGCATGACGAGAAGTTATTGCGCAAGATCAACCCCTCGGCGCGCGATAAGGAAACGTACGGCCTCGCGGTCGATGGATTCCAATTGTTCATGGCCGGCGCGGGCACCGCGTTGGACAGCAACGATCGCGGTCGGCCCTTCGATGGGCAGTACGAAATCCCGTTTTCGTACGCTAAGGAGATGGCGTTCTTCCAGCAGCAATATTGGACGCCGGCCGATGCGACGGACAACTGGCGACTAATCGACAGCGACTGGCTGGGAGGCTCGACGGAGTTGGCGCTACAGCTCGACAGCCTCACCAACAACACCAGCCTGGTCCTGGCCATCGAGCTCCCGGACGGCGATGTGTTGCTGTTCGCTGCCGACGCCCAGGTCGGGAATTGGCTGTCGTGGCAAGGCCTCGAATGGGAGATCGCAGGCAAGAAAGTCACCGGGCCCGACCTGCTCAAGCGCACGATCTTCTACAAGGTCGGGCACCACGGCAGTCACAATGCGACCTTGCGGGACAAGGGCCTCGAACAGATGGAGAAGTTGCGCGTCGCGATGATCCCGGTCGACGAGGCGATGGCGAAGAAGAAACACTGGGATCATATGCCCCTCGACGAGCTCGTTGCCGCGCTCAACGAAAAGGCCAAGGGCCTCGTTCTGCGCGTCGATAGGCCGACGCCGACGACACAGGAGCAAGTGGTCGAAGACCGGCTATTTTTTGAGGTCGCGTTCTAGTAGGTCGTGGCGATCAACAATCTAATCTTCGCTGCGAGCGAACGCCGTCCCTGAATGACCGCGCCGAGCGCACAGTGCTGTATGAAAGTAAGCCAGGCAAAAAGGGACCTCGACCATGCCCAATAATGTGGTCGGAAATACATTCCGCGCAATCGAGCTTGAGCCGCAAGGCACCGCCGAGCTGGAATTTTCCAAGTTCGTCGAGGCGCTCCTCGAAAAACTGCGACGTTTGAAGGACGAGCGGTTTATCTACTACGAGGCTCTACGCAGGCAAAATACGAAATGGGCAAACGGCTCTCGATGGGTCCTGGCCTTGCTCGGATCAATCGCGTTCCTGTTGACCGGCCTGGCGGCGGCGTTGCGCTTCGCGCCGGAGCCATTCCTTCAGAAATGGGGTTTGGATGGATTCGATAAAGGGGTCCTGCTCGCCGTTCTCGCGATCTATGCCATCATGGGAGCGATAAGCTTTTACGAGAAGGGGACCGACAAAACCACGACCTACTTCCGTCATCTCGGGATCATTCTTGCGATTCGAGATCTCTGGACCAAGGTTCAATTCGAATTCCTCAAAGAGTTGATAGTGCTGAAAGACGCCGCCGACCGGAAGACCGCAGAGGCTGTTGCGCGCGAGCGCATCCGCGCGCTCGCGGAGGCGTTCTGCAACGACGTGAATAAGATCACAACCGGCGAACTCACCGAGTGGCGGACGGAGTTTCTCGCCTCCCTGTCCGAGCTCGAGGCCGCGGCGAAGAAAGGGACTGACGACGTTACGAAACAAGTTCAGGAGACGGTCCGAGCGGCTGAGAACGCTGCAACCGATGCCAAGGCCGCCGCCGAGAAGGCGGCAGCCGATGCGAGGGCGGCCGCCAAGACCGCAGAGGAGGCCAATAAACCAGGCGCGGTCAATCTTACTTTGTCCGGCGACTTCGACGACGAAGTGCTCATCTCGGTAGACGACATCGAAGTGGCTCGCAGTCGCGGCAAAACAATCGCGCTTGAGCGGGTCGTGCCCGGACTGAGGAAAGTTTCCGCGCACGCAAAAAAGGGCGCGAAGGATGTCGAGACTGCGCTTATGGTCGACGTCAAGCCTGGATTGCAAAGGCTTGAGCTGGTCTTGGACTAGGCCAAACGCGTTTCCACGGTTCCATCTCTCGCTCGGAGCGTCGGTCATATGCTTTTCCCGGCGCGGGGCCTGCGCTATGAGGCTCGTGCGCATCGATCCGCAATCAGGAACCGCTGATGTTCCCCAAGCCGAAGCCCGCGCTCGCGCCCAACACCTATGCCTATGAATCCGAGCCGCTGGTGAAGCCCACCGGCTTTCGCGAATACGATGCGCGCTGGCTCTTGGAGAAGGAAATCAACCTGATGGGGGTGCAGGCGCTGGGGCTCGGCCTCGGCACGCTCATCCACGAGCTCGGCGTCGCGCCGCGGGTGGTGACCGGCCACGATTTTCGCGCCTATTCGGCCTCGGTGAAGACCGCATTGGTGTCGGGGCTGATGGCGGCGGGCTGCAACGTCAGCGACATCGGCCTGGCGCTCACCCCGAT
>Ga0209526_10002298_pt1 | contig 12855 bp, 13 predicted proteins | sample JacPinW_OM2H0_M1_FD_188566 | JGI IMG/M metagenome (GOLD analysis project Ga0209526, IMG submission 188566) | Forest soil microbial communities from Algoma, Ontario, Canada - Jack Pine, Ontario site 1_JW_OM2H0_M1 (SPAdes) (version 2) | ecosystem: Environmental > Terrestrial > Soil > Boreal... | reverse complement strand
GCGTACGGTCGCACCTCGGGCGGGGTCATCAGCGCAGTCACGCGCTCCGGGACGAACGGGTTCCACGGCAACGCGTACGAGTTTCTTCGAAACAGCGCGCTCGATGCGCGAAACTTCTTTGACGGAGCGGTAGTTCCGCCTTTCCGGCGCAATCAGTTTGGAGCCTCGGAAGGAGGACCAATCCAGAAGGACAAAACCTTTTTTTTCGGTGACTATGAAGGGTTGCGCCAGGCGTTGAGTGTCAGTCAAGTGGACACCGTGCCTTCGCCGGCGGCGCGGAATGGTTTCCTCTGCGCACCACCTGACTGCTCGACTACAACTCAGGTCACGGTGAGCCCCTTAGTCCGACCTTTTCTTGGCTTCTACCCGCTTCCCAACGGGCCTCTCCTATGCCCGTTCAACTCTTGCGTCTCAGGTGTAGGAGACACAGGAATCTTCAGCTTTGCGGGCGCGCAGGATTCGACTGAGGATTTCTTCACTACTAGAATTGATCATACCTTCTCGTCAAAAGACACTCTGTTTGGCACATACATGTTTGACAACTCCTCGCTGACACAGAACGATGAGTTCAACAACAAAATAATCCACGCCAGGACGCGCCGGCAGATCGTGACAGCCCAGGAAAACCACATTTTCCGCCCCAATTTGCTGAATTCCCTGCGGCTGGGCTTCAACCGCTCCTTTGGAGCGGCTCCATTGAGTGCCACAGCGGTAAACCCGCTCGCGGCAGACAAATCCTTGGGGTTCGCGCCCGAGAACACCGCCGGAATTATCGATGTGCCGGGGTTCACAGAGTTCTCCGGGGGATTGAGCACGCAAGCGCCACAACGGTGGGCTTGGAACTCGTACCAGGCAGACGACGATATCTTCCTGACGCGAGGTGTTCATTCCCTGCAGTTCGGCGCAAACGTCGAGCGAATCCAGGACAACAGCTTCGCAGAAACGAGTGCGGGCGGGAAATTCACCTTCAACTCTCTATCTGACTTCCTTACCAATCGACCTCTCACCATGGGAGTGGCTATCCCGGGCTTGGTTACTCCGCGGAACCTTCGTCAAACCGTCTTCGGTGCGTATCTTCAAGACGACATCAGGGTGTTTCCGAACTTGGCGGTCAACGTGGGTCTGCGCTATGAAATGGCCACGGTTCCTTCGGAAGTAAATGGCAAGCTATCCACACTGCGTCAATTAACCGGCACCCAACTGCATCTTGGCAGCCCTCTGTTTGCCAATCCAACGCTTCGCAACTTCGAACCTCGGATCGGGTTTGCGTGGGACCCCTTCCGCAACGGCAAGACGGCGGTTCGTGGTGGGTTCGGGATGTTCGATGTGTTGCCCCTCCCCATCGAGCTTCGAGGCACGGTCTTTGCCGTATGGCCATTTTTCGGCAGCTTCGATGCCCACAATCTGTTTCCCGGAAGTTTTCCAATCGGCGCATTTTCGCTCATAACGCCCGGTGAGAGCAACGCACGCGTTGAATATATTGACCCAAATCCGCCGCGCAATTATGTGATGCAGTGGAACCTAACCATTCAGCGAGAGCTTACTCCAGGCACGGCGATTTTGATTGCATATGTCGGCTCCCGGGCGGTGCACAACGTTTTGCAGACAGACGACAGCGACATTGTGTTGCCTACGCGTACGCCGCAGGGCTATCTCTGGCCGTCACCAGTAGGCAGCGGCCAAATTCTCAACCCCAATGTGGGCCATATTTCGGGCACCTTTTTTAATTCCGATGCCACGTATCATGGTTTGGAAGTACAAATCTCAAAGAGGATGTCCCACGGGTTCCAAGCTCAAGGCTCTTACACCTGGTCGAGGGGCATCGACACGAGTTCAGGCTCGACGGACGGCGACCAGTTCAAGAACGGAATTTCGAGTCTGTTTTTCTTTGACCGAAGGCTAAGGCGCGGTCCGTCGGACTTCAATGTGGGCCAGAACCTAGTGGTTAATTATGACTGGACCCTTCCGACTCCACGGTCCATTTCCGGCCCGCTCGCCTGGCCCTTGAGTGGCTGGGAATGGGGCGGTATTCTGACGCTCACGGGAGGTGTTCCATTCACCGCCATCGTGGGTGGTGACGTACTCGGACTCAACAATACCGATCCCTTCGACTTTCCGACCCGCCTGAGAGGACCGGGCTGCCACTCTCTCGTGAATCCCGGGAATGTCAACAACTATATCAAACTCCAATGTTTTGCCTTTCCGACCCCCCCCAACCTGCTCACTGCGAGCGGCAGGAATGTCCTTATCGGGCCCGGCCTCGCAGAGTTTGACATGTCACTATTCAAGAACAACCCGGTGAAGAGGATCTCGGATAGCTTCAACGTGCAGTTTCGTGCGGAGGCTTTCAATATTTTCAATCGCTCCAATTTCATTCCCCCGACCGACAACAACACCCTTTTTGATGGAAGCGGAAACCCGGTTCCGGGCGCTGGTTTGATTGATTTAACGTCGACAACCTCGCGGCAGATCCAGTTTGCGCTCAAGATCATTTGGTGAGTTCAGTGCGCCGCAGGAGCGGTCCTCGAACCGTTCTACGAACTCGAAAGAATTGCGACGTGTCAACTCACGCGCAAGAAAGAGGTGGAACCCGTCACGTTCTCGCCCGAGGCAGACTTGACCGTTCCAGTTGACAGCACTCCATTCGGCCCGGCTGAACGAGCTTCGAAGTCACTAACCGATGAGCCATTCCAGCCACAACAATCGTGACCAGAGCGGTCAGCAACAAACTGCGCCCATATTTCATCCGTCGTCCTCACGCTTTACTCTCCACTAGTCTACGGGGCCTTGTTCGGTGCCAGCACCCTTCCGAGCGACGGGCTTGGGCACCGTTTTCAAGTATTCAATGATGGCGTTAATCTCCGACGGCTCCAACCCATATTTGAACCCGGGCATCCGATTCGGCGAGCCGTTCCGAATGAATTCGCGGATCGCGTCTTCGTAGCCGTCCACGAGTTCCTTAGACAACGCTGGACCGTATCGCTTGGCTCCCGGCGTCGGTTCCGTGTGGCAGACAGCACAACGTTGTTGATAGACGCGACGGCCCAAAATCTGCGTTCCATTTAGAGCAGCGGGAGCATTTGTGCTGGATTGCTGACCGGGAACCACCGGCGGAAAGGCAAGGAGTGAAAACAGGAAAACCGGCGCGATTCTTCTCATTCGTACCCTCCTGACCCAGGATGTGAATTGCAAATTTGCGGCAAATTTCGTAGGGCCCCTTCATGCGAAGTGCGGGACATCACCGTGCACCGGACCGATTGCGAAGAAAAACTCATTAAAGCGGACTGTTATGGTACTGACGGCTCGTGGCATTGTCAATCCAGTGAACATCACTGCAGCGCTTCAGTGCGATCTGGCAGCTGCCCGTGACAGCGTTGTGGCGGAAAAAGTCGACGCAAATGCTAACACTTGGAGTCGTGGGACAGCCCGATGAAGGCCTTCCATGTGGGTCTCAAAGTGCATGGGGAGGTTCGATGCCGCCTTCCTAGTAACCGCAGGAGGGCTGAGCAGTGGCCGAGAGCGGGGCGGCGCGTGGAGAAAACACTTACGTCCACAAATGCTGGGCATGCCATAACCAGTATCAGGGCTCGGCTCCGCGACTCACCGAATTCTTTCAGGTTGGCGGCATGGACGAGCAAGGCCTAACCATACAAATCCGGGATGCTTGACACGAAGCTTCAATCCCACCGACTGCCCGCAGGACAACCGGCAAAACTGATGATCTGCGGGGTCGGAGCCCACTGAATAAAGCAGGCTAAGGACGCGGCGGCGTGGTTGGTTCCGTATCCAGGAGCCGGATCGATACCCTGAAGCGCTTATAGTCCGAATAATGAACCGTCATGCGGATTTGAACATCGCCTGAACGGAAGTGGAGAATGTCGTCGGCGTGCGTGTATGTCGGAAACCAATAGTGCCCCTCAATATTTTCGCGATAAGTCTCAAAACGGGGAAATACGTTTTCGCTATTGCCCTTGCGAATGTCCGGTACGGCTTTCCCGTAGGTCTTGACAATTTCCAAGTCCTTATCATCGACCCAGATGCGCCCTTGAAAGTACCGCTGATTCTTCTCGATCTTCTTTGGCCCCACATCAAACACATAGCTGCTGATTTCGTCAACCTGTTCGCGGCCCACATACGAGATGTCGTACTTGGGTAGCTCTTCGGTAGTGAGGACGAAGGGCTGAACATTCTTCAAATCGGCGAGATCTTCCTCGGAGAGAGATATGCGCTCGAGCGTCGGAGGAGGGGCATAGGTAATTTTCTCGTAACGCTTGCCTGTGGGGGTGAATGTAATATCGCTTGCCATACGATATTCGCCGTCCGGACGACCAGCGGAATCAATCGTCTGCACGAGAAAGGTTTGCACGTACGTAAAGTTATCGCGCTCGGCCCTGAACTCTGCTTCGCGTTCCGCGAAGCTCTGAATAATCTGTTCCACCGGTATCGCGGGAGGTCCCTTCGAGATGCCGGGCGAAGATTGCTTGGTATCCGAAGCCTTCGGCGATGACGGCGGCGCCGGCGATGTCGGCGGCGCCGGCCTCGGGGTACTGGCTGGGTAGTCGTCCTGCGGAGAGGCTGGCGGCAGCGGTCCCTGTTTTTGTGCGCGGAGAGGTAGAGAAAAAGACAAACCGACGAATGTGACAAGAGCCGTTACCGCAGCTCGCGCCTTAAGTTTTCTGAAACCTTCACAAAGATGGAGTAGCACTGTCCCCCAAGCTTTTCGCATCGTCCATGCAGTCTAACAGTATAGGAACCTACTGGTGGAGCAGAGGTTGCTTCTCCACCACCGCCTCCTACCTCACCAAGCAAATTGAAGCACGTTCGCCCTCTGCTCGGACCTGACCTCAATGTCAAGCTCGAAGATCCATCCCACGCGGTAAGTCTCGTGCCATCAGGACTTGAACCGATGGCAAGTTCGCAGTGGAGCAACTGGAAGCTCACCTTTGCGGAGCGGCCGGTGGAGCGGTCGCCCCAACAAAACCCAGAACATCCGAGAATGCCCTGGCTTATCGACTATGCAGGTTCGGGCGCGACTTGGTCCCGAGAAAGGGAATGTTTCGCTTGGAAGAGGCGGTACGGCGCAGAGAACAGAGCCGTGGATGTAGTTAAGCCGAAATTCCACGGCCATCCGAGCAGGAGTTTTCTGGGTGCGCAACAAACTAAGAAATTCAGCGCTGTCAAAAGTGCAAGCGCCACGTGCCGCTGAAGTTCAGACGGCACGGCGGCACTTCCTGCATCTTACACACCCCTGCGGACATCCGTAATCCCGATCACCGACAGGGCTGCACACTGCCGCGCGACAGCTCAGATCAGTTCAAAAAACAATATTCGTCGCGACCCATTTCACTAATCTCGTGCCCTCAGGGCAAGCTGAAGATGATCAGCTGGTCCGACACCGAACCGCCGCCGCATCCCAGGTTGCCCCCCGTGAAATAGACATACTGCCCGACCGCCGCCGCGCCGAAGCCGTGCCGTCCCGCGGGGAGAGGCGTGAGCGTCAGCCACCGGTTCGTTTTTGGATCGTAGGCTTCGTTCTCGGAAAAAGTGTCGCCACTCCGATTGCATTCGCCGCCGGCGTAGACAATCAGCCCATGATAGTAGGCAACCGCTCCGCTGCTTCGTGCGGTCGGAAGGGGGGCCGCCGATTGCCAGGAATTGGTCGCCGGGTCGTAGACGTCGTGCAGATTCGTGTTGTCGGTGTTGTCGGCAGTGCGCCCACCGATGACATGGATTCGCCGGTCCACGACAATCACACCCATGTGGTCGCGGGCCGTGGGCAGCGGCGCGGCATTGGTCCATTTCCCTGTCGAGGGGTCATAGACCTCGTGCGTGGCAACAGTTACCTTGTCGAGTCCGCGCCCGCCGATCGCGTGGATTTTGCCTCCGATCGCTGCCACGCCGACCGAGCCGCGCGGACTGCTTAGCGGCGCAAGTTGACGCCAGGTGTTGGTCGGCAGATCGTATTCGAAAACGAGATCGAGAGCACCGACGTGGACATTTTTAGTGAAGCCTCCGATCGCATAGAGCTTGCCTTCGTATCCGACGGCACCAACATGGCTCATACCGTGCGGGATGGGAGCGCGGTCGCGCCAGCGATCTGTCGTCGCGTCGTACTCCTGATTGAGCTGCGAAGCCGGTTTGCCTAGGGCTTCGCCGCCGACCACATAGATCTTACCGTCGAGCGACGCGACGCCCACCTCGGCGCGCTGGGTGAGAAGCGGCGTCTTTGTCAACCAGTTGCCTTGCGATCCGGTGGATTCCGGTTGCGCGAGTCCGACGACTGACAAGCCGGCAACGACCAAACAAAACGCCGTTATCCCGCGCAACTCTGAGAGAGTCGCAACATGCTGCATCATGACCTCCAACGTGCCTCGGTCTACCTGATCCAACCGACGCACTGTCGTTGTGTTCCGGCGATCTCAAGCTGAGAAACCTACCGCGGGCGGCGGGTATCTGGTTGAGCTTCCATCGAACCCCTACAGAATGCGAGAAGTAAAAGCGGCATCTTCGTTCTGGGCTGACGGAGACGCTGCCCAGGAGCGACCAGAGAAACTTCGCTAAGTCGGATTCGGGACAGCGGTTTGTGAAAGTGCTTGATCCGGCCGGACTCAACCGAGAACCGCAGCCCAGAAATTCCACAATTGTTTGAAGCGATCTGTGTCTGATTTTCACTATCGATACTGGAGGGATGTGGTTTTGTGCCGATGCCTTTCTGCTGGCTGACGGGGGCCTGCAGCACCCAAAGTGACAATGACGAAGACGATCCGTAATGATCGAGGACCATTTCTTCTCCGTGCCACGACGCGGACGTCTATCTCAGCTCCATCAAGGGTGGGCCATCACGGTGGAGCTAACTTGAATTTCAAGGAAGAAGTATCTCATGTGCGCTAGCATCCGCGGGGCTGTCTGTCCAAACCTAAACTGCACTGGCTTTGTCGTTCCTACGCTCGACCGGAACGCTAGAATCCTCCCAGAATTAGAACCGACTACTTGGCAACTCGTATGTCCATATTGCCATGAACGCTTCAGAGTAGTGGAAATGGAACTTTCAGTCCGCAAAGTTTCAGACGAGTGGTTGGAACGGAGATACCGCTCTAATGGGGAGGATATAGGATTCGGTGAAGTTCCTTCAAGGAAGAGATTGGCATAATGCGCCAATATGTTTCGCGGATGAATTTGGCTGCCGTCACCTCAGCCTCTTGCAGAGACGAAAGCGCGCACTCGATCGGGCGTTGACGCGTTGCTATAGGGCTTGTTGGGGTCATCGTCAGGATCGTGCGGACGCGTCTCAAGCGACAAAGCAGGAAGATTACACAGTCCTAACATCGTTGTGACATGAAGTCATGCTGTCATTCGTTAATCTCGGCGGGTCGATCATTGATGACAAAGCGCTCTGATTGAATCGAATAGCGAACGGGAGAGTTCACATCGCAGCCCTGGGCCGCGAAATTGGATAAAAGAATCAAGGGGCTGGGGGTCGCCGTCGTCCGCGGACTGTAGTCGCGCGCTGAATGCGCCCGCCCTCATGACTACGATTATCCCCGTATTCGGCAGGGATATCGTCCTCGGGAACCTCGTGTGTTGTGACTTCGGCCTCATCGGGATCAGGAGCGCCTTCGACGCCGTAAATCACTTCGGCCTCGAAACTCTGCCCTTCCTCGGCCAGCTCTTCGACGCTCTCGGAATCTGCACCCGCTGTGGCTGACAGGCCCTCGAGATCACCAGACTGGCCTGCGGCACCGGACCCAGGCCCCTTGCGTTTGACTACAACCCTGTTCTCAGCTGGGCCCCACCCACGAGTGCGGTGTTTGTTGCTAATTGGCTTCTTGGACTTCTTCGTGCGGGTTTGCAGCTTCGCACTAGTCGGCTTCCTCTTGTTTTTGCGACGTGCTTCGTTCCTGCTGGTTGGTTTCTTCTTCTTGGACATTGGGGAAGGCTATCACCAGGGCCTTCAGCGAGTCAAACGTGTTGACCCGGCCATCGATGATGCCGCGCTCGAGCGATTGTTTGGCAGTACCCCAATTTGGAGCGACAGGGGAGATGGGAAACCCACAGGCGCATAAGACTTGCCTTGCTTCCGCATTCGCTTTCGCCTAAAATCCGCCAAATAGCGGGCGGCCCAAGAAAGACCGAACAAGGATCGGAGATGAACACCAAGCAAAGGTATAAGGAATTTTACATCGCTACCCGTACCTACAGGGTAAGTGACGGAAGCGGATGGATGGGGGAGTACCGTATCGAGGAGCATGAAGGCACCGGTGTAACTGACACCGTATTTCTGCTAAGAGAAATTTTCCCGACCAGTCCAACCGCAACTAAAGCGGCGACGATGTCGGCACGTAAGAAAATCGACGCTGGAGTCGAAAAGCCCGTTGCAGGTCGGGGCCGGTTGCTGAAATCGCTGGGCGGGTGCCAGGTCAAGGTTGCGTAATCCTCTGTCATAGAGAGAGGCTCCGAACAGCGAGCAGGCTTGCTGGATTCACCCTTCCGATGAGGATATCGAAATCTCCTTCCATCCAAGAATAATCGCGTGCACCTCACCGTGAATTGCGTTTGGGCTGTCCCATCGAATTAGAGCGCCGCACTCGTTGCTTCGGTGGCCAGCAGCTGTCGTTCGTGGCCACGACTATTCGGGGCTGATCTAGGCATCTTCGACGGACGTAGAACGGGCGTCAATCCCTTGCAAAAATCCTGAACTGCAACAACCCGGAGATCTGCCAACCCGCATTTTTTATCATTGACTAGGTTCGGCGCAGCCACGAATAGAGCCGCCCCTGTCGCAGCCTTGGAACGGCCAAGCCGCTCGAATTCGAGCGTCGAAGCTGGTGGACAAAAACGTGAAATTTTCGTAGAGAATGCGTGTCGTTATTGGCCGTCGCAGATTACTGTAGAGAGTCACATCGTGCCCTACTTCATTGAGTGCTCGCGGCAAGCATGTTGTTTCCCTCTGCCTAAGATGATAGTTTGACTGCAGTCGGTCCCGAAGAACTGGGTCAACGGCTCTTCTAGTTACCTCGTAGACTTGCAGGAGGGATCATTTCATGAAGCTTCCGAGCCGGCGGCTGTTGGCGTTTACCTCTTGCGCGGGCCTGATTTTCTGCATCCCGCATCATGGAAAGTGCGCGCTCGTTTCAGTCGCCCATGCGGCGGCTTCCGGGAGGCAGTCCGCCGCGTCACTCGTTGCTCAGGCCAGGGCTAGCCTGTCGGATATCGATGGAACCAAGAACGTGGCCGGTCTACAGGAGAAGGTTAGAGTCATACGCGACAGGTGGGGAGTGCCGCATATTTATGCGCAGAATGAACACGATCTCTTCTTTGCGCAAGGATTCGTGACCGCTCAAGATCGCCTCTTTCAAATGGAACTCTGGAAACGGGTCGGCCAAGGACGGCTGGCAGAAGTTTTCGGTTCCGCCTATCTAGAACGGGACATCAATGCTCGGCGGCTGGCTTACCGCGGATCGATGGAGGCCGAATACGCAAGTTATTCCCCCGACGCGAAGCAAATCATTGAGGCGTTCACGCAGGGCATCAATGCGGAAATAGCTCAGCGAATGGCTATCGGTGGCCCTGGATTGCCATTGGAGTTTCGGCTGGCGGGGTTTAAGCCAGAGCCTTGGAATCCCGAGGACGTCCTGAGTCGCATGGCTGGTTTCCCGATGACAAGAAATTCTGTCTCCGAGTTGCTTCACGCAAAGCTCGTCACTTTGCTCGGCGTGACGAAGGCTTCCGCTTTGCTTGGCCTTGATCCTCCTGTGCTGCTCGATCCGGCACCCGGCGTGGACTTGTCGGGTCTTTCTCCAGAACTATTGCGCAATATACAAGGCAGCGATAGCTCCATAATGATGCCGCCGAGTCTTGCCGGTGATTTTCAATTGCCCGATGGACCTGGCAGCGGCGAGTGGGCGAGCAACAATTGGGTGATTTCGGGTAAGTTGACCCAGTCTAACCGCCCGCTGCTCATGAACGATCCGCATCGTACCGTCGACAAGGCACCATCGCTGCGATATATCGTGCATCTCGTCGCACCGGGATGGGACGTTATTGGAGCCACTGAGCCTGCTTCTCCCGGCGTGGAGGACGGTCATAATGAGCGTGTCGGCTGGGGATGGACGATCTTCGGGATGGACCAGCAGGACCTCTATCTTGAAAAGCTCGATCCGAACGATCCCCTGCGTTACAAGACTGAAAACGGCTGGGAACAAATGCAGGTGGAAAAGTCTACATTCCACGTAAAAGGTGGCCCGGACGTTACCCTATCCGTGAAGTTCACCCGGCATGGCCCGGTAGTTTGGGATGACCTGGTTACACGTCGCGCCCTCGCGTTACGCTGGGTTGGTGCCGAACCAGGTACGGCTGGGTACTTGGCCTGCCTCACCCTGGATCGGGTCCAGAACTGGCAACAGTTCGAAGAGGCTGTAAAACGTTGGAAACTCCCTACGCACAACATCGTGTACGCCGACATTGACGGGAACATCGGCGAACATTCCGTGGGCATGGAGCCGATCCGCAAGAGTTTTACTGGTCTCATGCCGGAACCCGGCGACGGTGGTTACGAATGGGCAGGATGGGTTCCTGTGGCCGATTTGCCGCACCAGTTTAATCCATCGCGGGGCTTCGTCGTCACTGCCAATCAGCGGATGATCCCCGAAGACTTTCCCTACAAAGTCGGATACGAGTGGGCCGAACCATACCGCGCCAACCGTATCACGGAAGTCTTGAGCCAGTACGCAACGAGCGGCCACAAGATCACCAAGGAAGACATGGAAAAGTTGCAAGGGGACGTCAAATCGCTTCCGGCGCGGGACTTATTGCGGTTGCTCTCCTCGGTGGAGACGAATTCGGATGACATGTCAAGAGACCTGCTACTTCAATGGGATACTGTGCTCAAGCGCGATTCGGCCGCCGCTGCTCTGTACGAACTCTGGCAGATCAATGTCGAAAACGAGATGCTCCAGCATCTGGCACCGGAGAACGCCTCAAAAGTGATCCAACACCGTATACCAATGCCCGTTATTCTGAGCCACCTCAAAAATCCAGATGAGGAGACGTTCGGACCTCAGCCCAAGGTCGCGCGGGATAAATTACTGCTCGATGCCTTGCAGGCTGCTCAGGAGCGGATGATAAGCCTTCAGGGTTCAGACCCGTCCGCGTGGTCATGGGGCCGCCTGCACACAATCACATTCCACAACCCACTCGAAGTTCTGCCGAATGTCAAGGCGTTGGTCGAGCTGGGACCAATACCGCGGCCTGGCGATTCTTACACCGTAAACAGCACGGCGTACGTCGGTGACAATTTCGATCAAGTCAGTGGCCCAAGCTGGCGAGAAATTTTGGATGTTGGAAGTTGGGATAACTCGGAGATGGTGAACACACCAGGAGAGAGTGGAGAACCTGGAAGCCCGCACTATTCCGACCTGATGCACCTCTGGGACGAGGTCCGCTATATCCCCATGCTCTATTCTCGAGACGCAGTCGAGAAAGAGGCCAGAGATCGTATGTTTCTTGACCCGCAGTAGTTTCGACAGCCTCATTCGGAACTTTCTTGATTGCTGCGGACCTGTTGTGGCTTCGGCCCACTAATCCTCTCGTCCTCGAACTTCCTCGGGGATTCTCGCACCGAGGTCATCCGATAGACTTCTAAGCTGAGCCTCGGGGATTCGAGTCCCTCCGAGCGCGCCGCTCTTTCCATCGCCCCTTTAATTTCCACATTAGGAACCGGTTCCAGAAATAACCCTCTCAAACTTTTTGATCGAGCATTCTCAAGTTAAACGGGTTCGTCAAGGCCCGACGTGATTACACATGTCGGTGCAATAGAGCCAGGTTAAAGAGGTAAGGTATGATAAATGGGAACGCGAGCAAGAGAGTCGCGCGCGACCCGTCTGCCAGATCGGGCGCGTGATTTTTTGCGGCTTTCTGCTATCTTTTTGAACCCTTCTATTTCTGGCAGCTTTGCCGTCAGAGTGCGGTTGGCTGAAATTCTACTGCCCCGGAGAGCTCAACGAAACAAGGCACATTATGCTCACGGGTACAGTCATGAGCTGGAGCAGGCCTGGTCTCTTTCTCCGGCGCCGAACGATGTTCTTGAAATGGAACTGCGCAGTGAATGGGAGCCCGAGAGCGAAGATCGAAGAACTGCCACTTGACCGGCACCGCCCCGGGGCGCATTTTATGGGCCAAGGGACATAGTGCGGGGAGTAATGAATTGCACAACGCGAAGGCGCGACGGACCGAATTCGCCGCGCGCGATGGCTCAAAACTTCTAGGTCCGCCGGTCCAGGAAAGAATGACCGCGGGAAAAGCGCTGCGTGAAAGCGTGCCGCGATCTTCCCACGCCAAGTGGGTTTGGCCGGTCGTTCGTCCCGACCCAATTGCCTTGCTGCAGAATGCGGACCGAGGAAGGCTGCCGGAGCTTCTACCGATTCGGTACGACCGGATGCGGAAATCGCCGTTTGCCTTCTTTCGCGGTGCCGGGGCCTTGATGGCGGCGGATCTCGCCGTGACGCCGAAAACCGGAATCCGCGTCCAGGCCTGCGGCGATTGTCATGTCAGGAATTTTGGCGGTTTCGGTTCGCCGGAACGGCGGCTCGTCTTCGACATCAACGACTTTGACGAGACCCTGAACGCACCGTTCGAATGGGATGTGAAACGGCTGGCCACCAGCATCGTGCTCGAGGGCAGGCAGATCGGCGCGCGCGAACGGCATTGTGAGGATGCTGTGCGCGCGGCGGTCGCCAGCTATCGGGAGCACATGCGCGAATACGCGAGAATGCGGGCGCTCGAAGTATGGTATTCGCACCTTGACGCCGAGATCTTCATTGAGGAGGCAAAAACCACCATAGCCAAGAAGCGCTGGAA
>Ga0209526_10002297_pt1 | contig 12858 bp, 18 predicted proteins | sample JacPinW_OM2H0_M1_FD_188566 | JGI IMG/M metagenome (GOLD analysis project Ga0209526, IMG submission 188566) | Forest soil microbial communities from Algoma, Ontario, Canada - Jack Pine, Ontario site 1_JW_OM2H0_M1 (SPAdes) (version 2) | ecosystem: Environmental > Terrestrial > Soil > Boreal... | reverse complement strand
TTCCGGAGATGACACCGGTCGTTGTGTTGACCGAAAGTCCGGCGGGCAATCCCGTTGCATTGAAGCTGGCCGGATTATTGCTCGCGGTGATCGTGTAACGGAACGGCGAGCCGGCTGTGCCGCTGGCGGTCAACGCGCTGGTAATGACGGGCTTGACGGGGGTCGCAGCGAACACGACGTCAACCCAGTAGTTGGTGGCGTTGTAGGTGCTGGACGGGAAACTGACCGCGCTGCCGTAAACATAGACGTCGTTACCGCCGCTCGAAGCGCTATCGGGAGCGGTCAAGGGCCCGTTGGTGTGCGCCGTGGCGAAATAGTTGCCGTTCGCGGAGTATTCGCCGCTGCTGTGATAGGAGGCAATGTAGGTGGTGTTGGCGGTAATCGCGACTGGCGACGGTAGATTGACCTGTTGCCAGCCGCTCACTGTTTCGCCGGCGAAAGTCGCGCTCGCGAGCAGCGTGCCCGATGAACTCCACAGATGCGCTGTATGCGCGGGCTGACTCGGCAATCCGAGGTCATTCGGATCCTTGTAGAAACGCAAGCCCGTGATGGTTCCGGAAACCGAAGAACTAAACTTGACGCCGAGCTCGACCGCATTCGTGTCGTTTGCGTTGATGAGAGACGGGCCGTCGCTCGCCAAGAACAGGCTTGAGCCAAATGGCGTCACGGTAATTCCGGTCCCGGCGCTCGGCGTTTCCGTGTTGAGGCTGTCATCGGTGGCGCGAGACTTGATTGTATGTGTTCCCGCCGAAGCAGGGGTCCAACCATAGCTCCAGCTCGTTGTGCCGCTTGCCCTGTGCCAGGTCGCGCCACCATCGAGCGACACCTCCACGCCAGCGACCCGTCCACCGACATCGCTTGCAAAGCCGCTAATCGCGACCGGTTGCCCAGTCGTAAAGCTTGCCCCATTGGCGGGGGCCGAGATTCCGGACACAGGGGGAGTGGTATCCGTGGACTTGACCGCAGGCACGAGGCCAGCCTGCAACGTCGCCGGCTGGACGCCCATGTCAGCAAACACATTGACCATCGCTTGCTGAATGTCTGGGTCGGTCGGCGTCGGCGACCCGTCATGTTGGGAACTCAGTCCCCACGCCCAGAACACGGTCCCCGCGCCGAACACGAGGGCGCCCGAGGCCGGATGTTTGTATAAAGTCAGATTATGCGTCGCCGAGCCGTCGGCCGTTGTCGTCCCGTAATCGCGAAGGAACGTGTTCACGCTCAGTGTTGTGGACGATAGGTCGATAAGGCCAGCCCGAGCGAAGCCATTATCCGGCGACGCGTCCCATTCATAGCCGAGAATGTTCTGGGTAAGTGTATAGCTCCCGCCAGGCGCCGTATTGGCGACATGAGGGGTATTGCGCCAGAATCGCAGAAGGGTCATGGGATGGGGGACCGTGATCGCGTCGGCTCGGAAGGAATCCACCGCGAAAATGGTGCCGGTCAGTCCGTTTTCGGGGCGTCCTCCGTCGGCGGGGGGACTGAATCTGGGGTCGCGCCAGGTTCCGGTCCACGTCCAAGTCGGGGCTGCATCGAGTGGGTCAAGCGGGGCATGGTGACGTGTCTCCTTGTAGCAGACGAGCGTGCGGAAGGGCGTTGCGCTGCCATCGATGCTCGGCTCCCAGCGGGTCTTCCAATAGACTTCGTTGCCGCTCATGAAGGCGAGGTTAACGCCGGCGGCGAGCGCCGCCTCAACGGAGGCGCGCTGATCGCCGGACCAATATTCATCGTGGCCGGTCGAAGTGAAGATCTTATGACTACGCAGCAAAGCGGGTGAGCGCGCGGTGTCGACTTCCGCGATGTAGGAGACGTTGTAGCCGTTCTGTTCCAGCCATTGGATCGCCGAAAATTCGGCGCTAAAAAGAAAGTCCTGATCGCCGGAGGCAAAGCCGCAGCTATCACGCGTGGCGAACGGCCGGTTATAGCTGACCTTGTAGGCGCGGCCGGGCGCGGAATCGCCGCCTGGGCCGGTTCCTCCGTAGAGGTTCGTGCCGCCACCAACGCCGCAGGTGCCGCCGAACCAGCCATTATATGCCTGCCAGGTGGTGTCCGATGTCTGGAACAGAATGTCGCTTGTTGATTCGTCGGCGCGCACAATAAACGGAATGTGGTTCTGATTGTTAGTGTTATTCAGGTCCGTGAGTTTGGCAATATAGACGCCGGACACGGCAGAAGCCGGGACAGTCCAGGTGGTTGACACTGCCCAGTTGCCAGCGTCGTAGAGGCCGGTCGCAGTATCATGCAGCGGGGCGGGCTGACTTTGAGCTGATGTCATATTGATCGTGGTAATCAGCCGGGCGCCATTGCCCTGGTAGTAACCCAAGCGGTAAATATCGATCTTCCAATGATTCGTACTGGTTTTGACTTTAAAGGAGACGGTGGAGCCATGATTGACGCTAATGTCCGTGGTGAATCCTTGGATCGAGGCCGATCCTGGCCCGAGGAGATCCCACGTGCTTTGGGGCGTGCCCGGCAGTTGATTCTCGGTCACAATTGCATTTTGCGCCAACGCCCCGCTCACGCCGAGTGCCGCCCAAAAAAATGCTGCAAACAAAGTTCTCATGATTTTATTACACCCACCGCGCCGCTTGAACCCGTGAACGCCGCCTCAATGCCTGGGCGCCAACGGGTTGGAACGGTCCAGCATTATCCAAAATCCAAAAAGCCTATTTGGTCAGCTTTTCGCGGTCCTTAGGCCAATCGGGCAACTAGCAATGGCTTGAGTATGACACGAGTAGTACTTTCGAACAATTCAGGAATACAGCTGTACCCGCTAGACCAAATTGAGGAAGCGATACCCCATTTATGCGCATGTCTTATGCGGCACACTACCCGCTCGGGCCTGACGGCCGCCAAAACGGCCCTCTTGTGCCTTCCGCTCGCACCCAAACGCACACGCACGAAGACACAGGAAATACATGCAAGGCACAATCCCCTTGTTTGCAGCCCTCCCTCGTCCAACTGACGGGTAAGCTGATCGCCCCGATCGAGGGAGAGCACGCACATCGAATGGGTCCGCCGAAATCCTCTCCAAAATCAAGCGCGAACGCGCCGCCCTCGACAAAGCCGGCGCCGCGTGAGTGATATGACGGCATGATATGACGGCATTAAGAATCAGGACGTTAGAATGGCGGGTGTGTCCGCCGCGCCGCTTGCTGGAGCCGAGGGGCGGCGCCGCTAGCGGGCGTGCAATGCAAAAAGCCGAAATCTATGGAGGCATCTTCTTTGGCCCCGGTTGGCTCGTCGCCTCTATCTCATCGGCCGGGAACCGATCGAAGTTGATCTTCCTCGCGTGGCTGGTGGCCGTTTCCTCAATCGCCCGTAATTCGGTGGCGGACAGGCAATTCTGGGCCCGCACCGTTGCCAGGGCAGCCCGAAAGTTCGCGAAGTTGTTTGGAACGACAGCCTTCAATTGGCCCGCTTGCGACGCTTCCGCATCCGCAAGTGCTTTCGCGTTGGTGTTGATGCGCGACCGACCGAACTTGAAGTCTACAAAATTTTTCCGGTGAGCCCAATAAGTATTTGCGCTGCCAGCAATATTTGCCGCGAGGTTGCGGGCGTTTTGCACAGCTTGAGAACAATCTACCAGTGGCGCTGCGCTAGTCGTAGTAGTGGCCGCAAATATAATGGTAGTGGCTGCAAATATAGGAGACAGGGCGACCGCTTTTATGGTTTGACTCATCCCAATGCAATCCCTTTAATCGACGTTGGTAGCACTGTTGATGAAGCAAGTTTATCCCATTTCTAAAACTTTGTCAATTTGCGGTCGATTAGCGCGCGAAAATCGAGAATGGCCCAAAATACAATATTACTACTAAATGGTGTTGCAATTACCACTTATTGATATGGACTGTTACGGCGTTCCTGTGTCCGGCGCGCCTGAGTTCTGATGCGAGGTGCAACGCCCCCTGCCGATTTGATATCGGCTCCGTTGGCTGTCACATCGACATCGATCGAATCTCCGATGAAATTCCGCCTCATCGAGAATCAGCGCGCGGCGTTCCCGGTTCGCGTCATGTGCAATGTGATGGGCGTCTCTCCGGCAGGGTATTATGCCTGGCGAGCGCCCGGCCTCGGCGTTTTATGAGGACACCGGCGATGACCAAGGACCAAGAGACTATCAAAGGAAAGGTGGGCTTGGCTCGCCCGGCAGCTCGGCAACGTGAGTCGGTCTGCTCGGCTATGGCCGCGACAGCTTCTACCGGTTCAAGGAGCTCTATGACCCCTTCGACGAGCTCAGGAGGCGGCGAGCTGGCGTTGCAGGAAATCTTCCGCAAGAGCTGATCTTGGCAAACCGGACCGCGCCCGGGATCGCGGCGCGGATCGTTGAATTTTCGCTGCCTCGGCTACTCGATCTCGCCGTCCGGCGTGCGCGGCGTCTGGCAGCGCCATGATCTCGAGACGATGAAGAAGCGGCTCAAGGCCGCGGAAGCGAAGGTTGCGGAGGAAGGCGTGATCCTGACCGAGGGCAGGTCATAGCCTTGGAGAAAGCGCCTTGGAGAAAGCGCCTTGGAGAAAGCCAAATCCGAAAAGGAGGCGCACGGCAAATTCGAGAGCGAATGCCCGGGCTACTGCGGCGCCCAGGACAATTTCTATATCGGCAACATGAAGGGCGCCGGCCGGATCTACCAACAGACCTTCGCCACACCGCTGCGAAAGTGGCGTTTGCGAAACCGGAGCCTGTCCTTGGGCGCGGCAAAGCCGCGACCCGAGGGATCGCAAGACGCCGATCACCGCGGCCGATCTCCTGAATGATCGGGTCGTGCCCTTCTTCGACGAAAAGGAGGTAAGGCTCAGCCGTGTTCTGACCGACCGGCACCGAATATTGCGGCAATCCCGAGCATCACGAATACGAGCTTTATCTGGCGATGGAAGACATTGACCATTCCAGGACCAAGACGAAGAGCCCACGGACGAATGGCATCTGTGAGCGCTTCCACAAGACGGTCCTCAATGAGTTCTATCCCATCGCCTTCCGCAAGAAGCTTTATGCTTCCATCGCGGATTTGCAGAATGATCTCGATTTATGGGTCAGAAGCTACAATGAGGAGAGGCCCCACCAAGGGCGCTGGTGTTTCGGCAAGACGCCGATGCAAACTTTCCTTGACCCCACTCCGATTGCAAAGGAAATAAGGGCCGTTACGGAGCGGCGGTTCCGGGCATGCACCACCGATAGCCATCACGATTTGCCAATCGCCGCTACCGGCTCGGCCAGGACTTCGCCGCCGAATGCCCCAACCAAAGCGAGCGCCGCTTGCCGCCCCCCGTCCTGTCTGCTGCAAACGGTCGCTTGAGTTCCAGTTAGTGGACGCAAATCGAACCTTCGCAGCCACGTGTCCTCGCATAACGCGCCGGGAACGTGCGGCGGCACGGCTTGGCCGCGCACCATCTTCTTCACGAGCGCGTGGCCCTGTATTTCGTTCCTGAATCCATAGTTGTGCGCGGGCCCGTTCACAAGGATCGAGCCTTCAAATCGCAATGCGCCGGTTTCTCGCTCGACCTGCGAAGGTGCCGCTGACGCATCGATCGGTCCAATGGCAGGGGCTGCCGTCGTATTTCCATTTGCGGGCCGTGCCACTATCGTTGGCGGCGATCATGTACAAATGTTCATCGGCAGCAACGATGATCGAGTCGACCTTAATGTTAACCGGTCAAGGCTGTCCAACTATTTGGGGTGCCGTCGTACTGCCGACAACCCCTTGCATTTTCTAGCGCGTTGTCCCCTTACTTCCTCCAAAGGGCACAAACGCGCGAGCCGACACATTGCTAGAGCTAGAGCAAAACGCCATAAATTTGAACTCCCACCGTAGATCAGCAGCGGCCGCTTCCGCCGCTGATTACGCCCGCGTTCCGTTCTGGAAACGGGTGCTGGATATTTGTTGTTTACTGATCGCAGTCCCAAGTCTGCTGCCGATGCTGTTGATGATTGCTATTGCCATCAAGCTCGGTTCCAAAGGTCCGGTGCTGTTCAAGCAAGAGCGGGTTGGCCTTCGCGGAAAGAGATTCATCATCTTCAAATTTCGAACCATGATTGCGGGGGCGGACACCGCAGTTCATGAAACGCACGCCGCCAGCCTGATCGAAAGCAATAGGCCGATGACCAAATTGGACGCGCAAGGAGACGCGCGACTCATCCCTTTTGGACAGATGCTTCGCGCGGCGGGCTTGGATGAGTTGCCGCAACTCATCAATGTGCTTCGGGGGGAAATGAGTTTTGTCGGGCCTCGCCCGTGCCTGCCCAGCGAATTCAGCAGATATCTTCCTTGGCAGTGGGAACGGTTCCGTACGCTGCCGGGTCTGACCGGGCTTTGGCAAGTTTCCGGCAAGAACCGAACGACCTTTAATGAAATGATCGACCTTGACATTCAGTACGTACGAAAGCAGTCGTTATGGTTGGACTTGAAGATTATACTCAAGACCATTCCCGCCGTGATGGGTGAAGTCAGTGATATCCAGAGTCCGGCGACGCCGACCACGTCTTCCCATTCGACCGATCAAACGCCGCGAGACTGACTGGTCGTCGCATCCCCAGCTGGCTAAAAAGGGGGCGTATTGAGACACGGCTCTGCGTCATCACCATCGCTGAAGGGGTCATCGTGTGGGGTGCCGTCAGTGTTGACAAGAAGGCCATCCATGACGTGCGCGGAATGCGAACCCACACCGGCCTGCCTTGATTCTCTTCAGCACAGAAAGTTCCGGCATCCGGCTAGATTCTTTATTAGCCGGGACGCTCAGCCTGCAAATGAGGGGGATGGCTGAGCTCACCACCGGCACACAGCGCGCCATCGGCATCATCGACCTCGACCTGCACCCCGCCAACACCCGGCCAGACGGTGATATAGCGGCGACAAACTTGCAAAGTCGACACCAGCAAAATCAATACGTTGCAAGCGAAAAAGTGCGGCGCCGTACCGTCGGGGTTTAGTTTATCAGAATTGGTGGTTAAGGAACTATACGAACTGCGCTTTTCGAAAGTCACCTATTATGATAACGCTCATTATGATAACGCTCATCGCTGAGGTTGCGTAAGAAAGCCCAGCGGAGCGCGGTCGCGGAGCGGGAAATTGTTCCACTGAGGGGTTGGCCACGTCAATGTGCTCGGTTTGACCTTCAAGGAGGTCTTTCCCGATCTGAGATACTCGAAGGTGATCGACATCATGGTGAATACCGCCGCCGCGGAACATGCGTTAACTCCTGGTCCAATCGCACACGCAACGAAGCGCATATGCATGGTATCGCACTCGTTTTACGAGAGCGACAACCGGATTATCCGATATGCCGAGGCATTAGCCGAGCGGGGCGATGAGGTGGAGGTCGTTGCGTTGCGGCGTTCCGCACAACTCCCCAAGCGGGAACTGGTTAATGGCGTTCTCGTGCACCGTCTTCAGGATCGTTTTGGCAAGAATGAGGGTTCGCTGTGGTCTTATCTGTGGCCGCTTTTGCGTTTTGTTATTGTTTCGGCGAAGTGGTTGTATACCCATGGTAGGGTGCGCAAATTCGAACTTGTACATGTCCACAACATCCCGGATTTTCTGATCTTCTCCGGATATCCTGCCAAGTGGCGTGGTGCACGGCTGATTCTCGACATTCACGACATCGTCCCCGAGTTGTTTGCGACCAAGTTCCGCGCCTCGCCACAGTCGCTGCTCGTGCGTTCATTGAAATGGGTCGAAAAGATTTCGGCGGGTGTTTCCGACCATGTCATCCTGGCCAACCACATCTGGCTCGAGCGGTACACGGCACGTTCCGCGCCTGCGCAGAAATGTTCCGTTTTCATGAACCACGTCGACCGGCAGATCTTTCAACCCCAGGCGCGCGCGACGCGGTCGGGCGGCCCGCTGATCCTCTATCCGGGTGGGCTACAGTGGCACCAGGGGCTGGATATAGCGATCCGCGCCTTTGCGACCCTGAGGCGCAAGCTGCCTGACGCCCGATTTCACATCTATGGCGACGGAAGCAGCAAATGCCAGCTGATGAAGCTCGCCGAGGAGCTCGGCCTGAACGAGAGCGTGACGTTCTTCGATCCCTTGAGCCTGCGGGCAATTGCCCGTGTCGTCGCCGATGCGGATCTGGGGGTGGAACCCAAGCGTGCCGATTCCTTTGGCAACGAGGCCTACAGCACGAAGATCATGGAGTTCATGTCGGTCGGTGTGCCGGTCGTGGTGTCGGGTACGCGTGTCCATCGATATTACTTCGACGAAACCGTAGTGCGTTTTTTCGAACCGGACAATGACACGGAACTCGCCCAGGCGATGTACGAAGTGCTTACCGACTCGCACTTTCGTGAATCGATGGTCCGGAACGCGACCGAGTACGCGGCGCGCCACAGTTGGGGACGGCACAAGAGCGGATATCTTCAGTTGGTCGACACGCTGATTGCGCGGCAGTCCGGTTCGAAGGAAAGAATGAGGCCGGTCTGACCATGGCGGCGCGAGACGCTCTTCCCATTGCGGCCGGACCCGCGGCGTCGACGGCCGAGCTGATCGAAGAGAGCCTGAACCGTCTCACCCGTTGGGTCGAAAGCCGGCAATACCGGGCCTACGAACCCGGCGATGGTCAGATGTCCTTTCTGCGGACACTAACCTTCGGTTCTCAGACGCTCGAACGGGTACTCACAGCCGCCCTGTTTCGCTCCCCCTTCAACATTCGCCCATTGCTCGGGATCAAGCCCCACACCTCGACCAAGGGGATGGGCTACATGGCCTGGGGTCATCTTCGACGCTTCCAGACGACAAAAGACCCGCACCACGCCCAAAGGGCGAAAATGTGCCTCGATTGGCTGCTGAACCACCGATCGCCGGGCTATGCCGATTTGTGCTGGGGCAATGAGTTCACCTTCACAACTCGGGCGGGGAGCATTCCGAAACGAGAGCCGACTATCGTCTGGAGCGGTCTGATCGGGCAGGCATTCGTCGACGCGTTCGAGATCCTCGGCGACCCTCGATACCTCGAAGCCGCGAACAGTACCTGCGACTGGATCCTGAAGCTTCCGCGCGAACGGACACCGACCGGTGTGTGCCTCAGCTATGTCACGTTCGAGCAGATGTCGATCCACAACTCGAACATGCTGGGCGGCGCATTGCTGGCGCGCGTCGGCGCACGCACTGGGCGGACGGAGGCGATCGACGTGGCCCGGCAGGCGATGCTGTACACCTGCGAGCGCCAGAATCCGGACGGCTCGTGGTTTTATGGCGAAGCTCCAAAGTTCCACTGGATCGATTGCCATCATACGGGCTACAATCTCGACAGCCTGAAGCGATACATCGATAGCACGAATGACATTGAATTCGCCGGACATTTGTCGCGAGGCTACGAGTACTTCAAGGATAATTTCCTCGAGGCCGTCGGCCGCACGAAGTATATGCACAACCGCTTGCTGCCGATTGACATCCAGGGCGCTGCGCAGGCGATCGACACGCTGTCGTTTTTCTCGGCCTCGGACCCTGAAGCGCTGGACTTGGCGAATCGAGTGGCCCGTTGGACGATCACGCACATGCAGGCGCCCGAGGGCTACTTCTACTTCCGGGATCTCGGTTGGACAAAGATACGCACGCCGATGTTTCATTGGGGGCAGGGCACGACATTCAAGGCGCTGGCGCATCTTTTGGGCAAACTGGGCATCGATTCCCGCCGATCGATCGCGGCCCAGTCCGGAGGCGCCGAATGAACTCCGTCACGGCTCTCAGCTACGTCTTGATCACGCCTGCGAGAAACGAAGAGGCGTTCGTCATATTCCGGGACTGAACAACTAAGGGAAGCACAGTCGCACACGTCTGGGCGCGAATTAGCCTTATCCCACCCCGCCAATTTCGCCCTAACTGTGGTGGCAAATCGGGTCAGCCACTGCACGGCAATCGGCGTGCCTCCCTACCTGGCAATGAGCGCGTTGCAGTGCCCGCCCGGTGCAAGCAAATTCCGTAACTCGACGGACACAAAGCCTTGCCGGGCCGCAGTCGCCAAATAGCCAAGTCAAGTCAGCTTCGACCGCAGGACAAAGCACACGTCGTTGGACAGCAGTTCATATTCGTCAAATTGAAGTAGCTCGCGCTTGACGGCGTCCGTGAGATACTCCTTCCCTAGATTCGACCAAACGGGCTTATCCTGCAAGACGTCGAAATATTTTGCAAACAAGGACGCATACTGGCGTCTAGTCATCTTGTTTAAATACGTGTCGGCGGGAAATCGGTTGCGGCGAAGGTGCTCCCATGGCTCTGACCGCTTGTTCTTGTCAGCGAGATGATTCCGTCCCCACTCGATAAGGTGGCCCCCGATTAACCCAGTCCAGATTGTAATGACAATGTATAGCAATGCGTTCCTCCGAATGCGTCGATGCAAAAATTCAAGCAGCCACACAAGAGATTCTGGATGGATGTGTTCGAACACATGTATTGAATAAATCAGATCCGGCTCCACTGGAATCTTACTCCAAGGCTCCGGGGTTCCGGCGTCGCCAACGATCAATCTCTTGCTATCGAATACGAAGTCAGGAACGGTGGTATGGATCTCGTCCAGGAATCTGAGGCGCGCCTTGCGCTCGAATAGCCAGTACCTGACAAAGGACTTAATTGCGCGAAGCCAGCCATTTTTGCGTGCGATACTGATAAATTCTGCCGGGCTCCCCTTCAGAATCGGTTGGTCCATATCGATGCCAAACGCATTGACTCCTCGGGAACAGAAATACATAATTCGATAGGGCTTTGAACCAAAGCCAATCTCCACCGCATTCAATTTTGCAAATTCGCACTTCGTGGCAGACCTAGCGTAAGTGTCGAGCCGTTTAAAGTCTTCGCTCAAGCCCGCTATGTCGGCCGAAGCTGCGCCGGCCGTATAGTCAAGAAAAAGATCTCTCAAATATCGCGCCCGTTCGAGAAACGGAACAGAACCGGAAGAGTTGCTTTTGGAAACCATGCTCTTGACACTCGGACCAGTTTCGAATGCACGCCACATTCCCTTCCCCCTTGGCGCTGTGACCTCTCGAGGCGGACGTGACGTAAAATAAGTGCATACAGTATTGGCTTTGGTTTCTCTTAGCAAGCCTGGCGTTGGACGATCACGCGCATGCAGGCGCCTGAAGGCTACTTCTACTACCGGGATCTCGGTTGGACGAGGATACGCACGCCAATGTTTCATTGGGGCCAGGGCACCATGTTCAAGGCGCTGGCGCAACTGTTGGGCCAATTGAGCCTTGATTCCCGGCCATCGATTGCGGCGCCGTCGGAGGCTGAATGAACTCTGCAACAATTCTTAGCTACGTGCTGATCACACCCGCAAGGGATGAGGAGGCCTTCCTCGGCGACACCATACGGGCCGTTGTTGCGCAGACACATCGGCCCTTGCGCTGGATCATCGTGAGCGACGGTTCGACGGACGGGACCGACGAAATCGTCAAGTCACATGCAGCCGACAGCGACTGGATCGAGCTCGTGCGCATGCCGGAACGGCGCGATCGTCAGTTTGCCGCCAAGGCCAACGCCTTCAATGCTGGTTGCGAACGGCTCAAGCATCTGCGGTTCGACCTGATCGGCAATCTGGACGCCGACGTCACGTTCGCCCCGGACTACTTCGAGTTCCTGCTTGGGCGCTTCGCAAGAGACCCCCAGCTGGGCGTCGCAGGCACCCCGCCCGTTGAAGATGTGAATCGGCCGGATCGACACACTTACGCCCATGAAGGCGCGAACCTCGATCATGTATCCGGCACTTGTCAGATGTTCCGTCGCGAATGCTTCGAGGCTGTCGGGGGCTATGTTCCGGTCAAGGGCGGCGCGATCGACTGGATCGCCGTCACGACCGCTAGAATGAAGGGATGGAAGACCCGCACTTTTACTGAAAAAGTCTGCCTCCACCACCGCAAGATGGGAACGGCGAACAGCGGCCCGTTGATGGCTCGGTTTCACTACGGACGCAAAGCCTACTACGTCGGAGGACATCCGGCATGGGAACTAGTGCGCGGGATATTCCTTTTGCGTTCGGCTCCTATCGTATTTGGGGGCCTGTGCTTCATGGCTGGCTACATCTGGGCAGCTGCCACTCGCATGCACAGGCCGGTGACGCCGGAACTGATGGCATTTCATCGCAAGGAGCAGTTGACGCGCCTGAAGCGCTTGCTTCGATTGGATTGACGGCCGGGAGCACGTGCGGCGGTCTGAATGTAGTCGGCTGGGGTATTTCGAAGGGCTGGGACGGCGTGGCTTTCACCGTCACGCCACGCCGTACAGCGCGGCCTACGGATCCCTGATCTCCGAGCGGGGCCATTTCCCCTCACGAGGTGTCCCATAACGCTGTTACCGCAGTTTGCCCTACGCGAAGGTTACCAGCCTCAAAGGCTCCGCCGTTGCGGCCCGAACGCCATGTCCCGAACTCGAATGCAAAAATCACGGAAATTGGTGGCCGCCCTCGTGACAATGCTATCGAGATACCCATGCTATGCCGCTCCAATCGCAACCTGGGACAGGCATCGAAATACGTGACAATAAGGCTAAGCCACGCTGCGCTGGCGTGCCAGCTTGATACCGAACATGGCGAACATTTTCCCGATGTGATCGCAATCGCGCACCAGATAACGCATGAACACGTCATGCCGCCATGAATGCCGCCAAGTCCGCCTGCATCCGCTCGGCGATTGACGCAGTGTGGCCGCGTAAAATCGCCTGACGCCGCTTGCTACAGGCATCAAGGAGCCGGATATTGAACGCATCAACACTCTCCGCAACTGGTAACGGCGTCATGAAATTGCGCCGGACAAAGCCGACCAGACCTTCCACTTTGCCCTCACATGAGGATTTCTCCTGTCAACCGGATTTAAACCATAGTCGCTATCTTGAACGTAGTGCTGGCCCGAGCCTTCAACACAGAACGGCACGA
>Ga0209526_10002295_pt1 | contig 12862 bp, 12 predicted proteins | sample JacPinW_OM2H0_M1_FD_188566 | JGI IMG/M metagenome (GOLD analysis project Ga0209526, IMG submission 188566) | Forest soil microbial communities from Algoma, Ontario, Canada - Jack Pine, Ontario site 1_JW_OM2H0_M1 (SPAdes) (version 2) | ecosystem: Environmental > Terrestrial > Soil > Boreal... | reverse complement strand
CTGATTGCCGACCTCGAAGGACCTTCCTTCATCTCTCGTACAGTTGCGCAACGCCGTTTGGACCGGCGATACTCGTGACACAAGACCCGACTCGGACATTGGCGGTCACGCCGACAGCATGTTCCTAATGCTGCTCGCGGCCCACTAAGGTGCTACAGTCTCGCGGTGCGGCAAGATAGTTCACTGCGATGTTCCCAGCATTTGCTGGAGCTCGTTCTGAGTTTTTCGGTCGAACTTCATTCGTGCCAGCATGCCCATTTTCGCGCGACTGGTCCAGACGGTGAGGTAGTCAAGTTTTTTTAACAATGGAATGTAAAGCCGTTCGGGAGGGCCCCGGGGCCCAAAAACGAAATTGTCAAGTTTGGAAAATTCTGTCGACAATGCAATTCAGAGCTTCGGAAACAGTTTCGTCTCAATCGTACAGAGATCCGACATCTTCCAGCACGAAGCCCTTCTCGCTGGCGGGATCGGGCACGATGATCTTGTTGTCGTGACCGGGAAGGACACGCATGCGGTATTTCTCGACGAGGCGCCGGACCTTGAGAGCGGAATGGGCCCAGCGTCGAGGATCCTGGTTGAGCAGATTGCCCATGAAGGGATCTCCATAGCTTGCCGAGAGATAAATGTGATCTGAGGCCATCAGAATCCAGCCGGAGTGCGGCAAGTTCACGGCGACTCCCATGGTGCCCCACGTGTGTCCGGGCAGCGACACCGTCCACACGCCCCGATAGATTTCCTGATCGCCAAAGACCGTCGTCGCGCGATCGGGAAGAAGACATGCGAAATCCTTCCGCGTGAACCCTTGCGGGCTGGTCACGCCCCACAAGGTCAGCAGATCGTCGCGCAGCAGTCCGCCCTTCTCGGTTACGCAGCCACGCAACTCGTCCTCGTGAACGATGATGCGCGTCTTGCCCGGGGCAAACATCGGAACATTGCCGGCGTGATCGGTGTGAAGATGCGTGACGACGAGATCCGTGAAATCCGACGGCTTCATATCGATCTGGGCGAGGCGCTGCGAGAACAATCCGTCCGGTCCGGGATCGTAGACCATCGCCTCCTTGTAGAAGTTGTTCTTCCAGTCTTTGCTGAAAGAATCGCTCATTCCGGTGTCAACAAGGATTTGCGCGGCGTCGTGTTGGACCACGTAGGCATAGATGGGATGTGCGATCTTGCCGTCCGGCCCCGGTTGGTGGGTGCAGGGCATCAGGTGTCGCACGACCGACGGATCGGGGTGGCCAGTCAGAACTAGTTCGAGATCGAGGGCGGTGTGGCCGCACGACAGAACAATTAACTTCTTCGCTGGCATAACAGTTGTTCCCGGTTACTTTGCGAGCTTGAGGTGCGGGTAAAGTTCGATCAAGCCGATCAGGACGCCGCCGGTGCTTTTCGGATGGATGAAGACGTGCTTGCCGCGCGAGTCGCTGAATGTGTGCCCGACCAATTGCCCGCCGGCGCCGGTAATCTGCGCGCAGGCATCGTCGAGGCTGTCCACCTGAAAGCAGACGTGATGCAGGCCGGGACCCCGTGTCTCCAGGAACTTGCGCAGATGCGAATTCGGTCCGAGCGGGCGGATGATCTCGAAACGAACGCCATTATCACCTTCGAAATAGTTCGAGGTGACATCTTGGTCATGGATCTCTTCGAACCCTGTCTGTTTGATGCCGAACAGCCCAAGCGTGCGTTGTCCGGGCTCGAGCTCGGATGCGGCCCAGGATACGTGCTCGAAACCGTTGATCTTAATCATGACATTTCTCACTTTTGATGATGGTGGGGGTTCTCGCGTCCGACGTAATAGTATCGTTTCGGCAGCGCGCGATCTACCCTGTTTTCGTCTAGGCATCGTCTGCGGTGCACGCTCGTGCTTGGTACAATGATTGACAAGCCGAAATGTCCATGGAACGCTTAATTTCCAGGGCTTGCCGCGATGTCTCTGTCTCGAAACGCCGATGGGCAGCCACAGGTGCGGACGGGAGACCCGAATGTTCGGATGCCACGGATCAGCTCGAACTTTTGCGCTCGGATTGGCAACATGTATGATCGCCGGGGTGATAGCTTGGCAATCGGCGATGGCCGAACCGGGCGTCGACAAGGAGCAGATTCTCATCGGCGCCTTCGGTCCATTGACCGGCCCGGCCAGCTGGATCGGGCTCGGTGCGCGCGACGGCATGCAGCTCGCCGTGGACGAGATCAACGCCAACGGCGGCATCAATGGACGCAAACTGCGTTTGCAATTCGAAGGTGCGCAAACGCCTGCCGAGAGTATCGCCGCGGTCAAGAAACTGGTCGAGCAGGATGCAGTGTTCGCTTTGGTCCTGGGATCGGGCAGCACGGGTGCGGCTGCAGCAGCCGACTATTTGCGGGAATCTCAGGTGCCGAGCTACAACATAGTGGGTGCCACGCCGAAGATCCGGCAGCCCTTTTCCAAACACATATTCAATGGCGTTTTTCCGAGCGCGGCAACGATCGCTACCTCTTTCGTTCAAGAAGCGTTGCGCGGCAAGCCCAAAAAGGTTGCCATCATTACTGGAACCTATGAGCTGCCACAGGCTTTGCTGACGGGCGTGGAGCCGCAGCTCAAGAATGCAGGGGTCGAAATTGCGGCGAAACAGAGCTTCGATCTCGGCGCCAAGGATTTCACAGCCCAACTGGTGGAGGCCGCGCGCGCCAAGCCCGATGTCATCTTGTTCATCGGCCACTACACTGAGGCGGCGCCCGCACTGCGGCAGGCGCCCGAGCTTGGCGCCAGAAATGCACGATGGGTTTTGGACATTTCAGCAATATCCGATTCTTTGCCGGAGATTGCGGGTTCGGCAGCCGAGGGCGTGCGCTCGATCTGGATGTTTCCTTACTATTTCAACGATCGGGCGCCCGCGATGCGCGATTTCGAAGCCAAGTGGAGAAGGAAATATGGCACGCCGCAGGGGCGGCCGAACTACGTCGATATGAATGGATATGGAGACTTGTACGTGATGGCCGTGGCGCTGCGCAAAGCCGGCGCCGATTTGACGCGTGCGCGGCTCATTGACGTCTGGAACAGCGACATGCACGCGGTAAAGCCGTCGGATTTTGGCGCGTTCGCCTCCGACGTGACTTTTCCTGAAACCTTTACGCCGCAGGATCACGACGGCAACAAGGCCTATAGTTCACTCGAGATCGTGAACGGGCACTGGCAGGTCGTAAAATAGAGGAGCGATCTCCGCTCTGCGAAGGATCGAAAAGCCGAATGGAGGAGCTGCCGCGACTCCTGCTGGGAGGCCTGAAGATCGGGGCAGTTTATTCGCTCGCGGCGCTCGGGATCGTTGTCATACACAAGGCGACCAGGACCGTAAATTTCGCCCATGGCGCACTGATCATGCTGGGCGCTTATTTCGGCTTCTTCCTGCTCCGCTTGTTTGGACTGCCCTATGCCCTGGTCTATCTGCTCGCACCGGTCGCGGTCGGAGGGCTTGCCGCTGGCACCGAGTGGTTGTTCCTGCGCCGGCTGCGACGATCCGATGCTTTCAGCGTGGTCATCAGCACGATCTTTATCGGGTTGGCCGCCACCGAGCTGATCCGCGTGGCATATCGGTCGGATCTGCTTTCCGTGCCCCAAGTATGGAACGGTCCGCCCTTTTTCATCGGGGACTTTGTCCTCACGCGCGAGACGCTGTGGATCATCGTGGGCGCGCTTTTCATGGCGGGAACAGGGGCGTCGTTGTTCGCGGTGGCACGGTTCGGACGTCCGATGCGCGCAATGGCAGCGAGCGCACGTGGCGCGCAGCTGTGCGGCTATTCGGTAAACGTGGTCTACGCGCAAGCTTGGTTCCTGGGCGGGACGCTTGCTGGATTCGCCGGCCTCTTTCTCGCCCCGGTGATGGGAATTACGCCAGAACTTGCCGATATCATGATTGTCCCGGCCTTCGTTGCTGCAATCCTTGGCGGGTTTGACAGCATCAAGGGGGCCCTGCTCGGTGGCGTTGTGCTCGGCCTTATCGAAACCCTCTCCGCAGCCTACTTGTCGAGCGCGTCCAAGAGCGCCCTCACGTTCTTGATCCTGCTCGCCATCCTGTTGTGGCGGCCGCGCGGGCTGTTCCCGGAATCCAAAATCCGCGATGTCTGATGATCAATCGTCGTGGCGTGCCTGCCGCGGCGTCGCAGGCCCTTGTCTTTTTACAATTTTGCTCACGGCGCTCGCCCTGCCATTCGGTACCTATATTCAATATGTCGCCTCGCTCTGCCTGATCGCTGCCATCGTCGGCGTGGCGATGGTCCTGATCGTAGGGTTTGCCCGGGTCATCATGCTCACCAGCGGGGCCATGATGGCGGTCGGGGCTTATGGCTCAACCATACTCGTGGAACGTCTCGATGTGCCGTATCTCCTTTCCCTGATTGCCGCGGCGGCGTTCGGAGCCCTGGCCGGAGCGGTAGTGGCACTTCCGGCGAGCCGGTTCCGTGGTCACTATCTGGCGATGGCCACGCTGGTCTTCCAGTTTGTCATCATCATCGGCTTGCGCGAATGGTCGAGTATCACCGGAGGCGCGGCGGGACTGAGCGTGCAGAATGCTCAACTGTTTGGTCACAGACTCACGAATGATGGGGAGTATCTCCTGTTCATCGGCCTTGCGGCCACGGTCGCCGTTGCAATTCTCACCACGCTCCTTTATGGCCACTACGGCAAGGCCCTGCGCGCTATCAGCGCAACGGAAATTGGCGCCGAATCGTTTGGCATCCATGTGGCCCGCCATCATCTCTTCGCGTTCGTTATCAGCTCGGCCGCGATGGGTTTCGCCGGCGCGTTGCTAGCGCCTCGGGTTCGCATTCTCGACCCCGAGAGCTTCGGCTTTGCGAGCTCTGTTTTCATGCTGGCGTACCCCGTTGTTGGCGGGATGCATTCGGTCTGGGGCGGCTTGCTTGGCGGCGCCATTCTGCGCGCGCTACCTGAGGCTTTGCGTGCGGGACAAGAGCTCCAAGGTCTGATCTACGCGATCTTGGTTCTTTCGGTAATGACGCTTTTCCCGCGGGGGTTGGTAGGCGCAATTAGCGATTTGGCGAGACGTACGAGAACTCCTCGAGAAGATCGCACGCTGGCTGCCGCCAAGCTTGCGGCGACGCCGGCAGGCAGAAGCGTTGGGCAAAGCATCGAGAGACCCTTGGCGCTCGAGATTGACGACGTAAACGTGAGCTTTGGCGCCCTGCGCGCCGTCGACCATCTCTCCCTCGATGTTCGTGCCGGAACGATTCACGGGCTGATCGGACCGAATGGAGCCGGCAAGACCACCCTCTTCAACGCGATCTCGGGCTTTATCGCCATTGATGCCGGAGCCATCCGCTTGTTCGGGAGCGGACTCGAGGGTGAAGCGCCGCGCCTACGCATTGCACATGGGATGACACGAACGTTCCAGAACGTCGCCCTGTTCGGGCCGCTCACTTGCATCGATAACACGATCCTCGGACTCGGCCGCAATGGAATTGGCAAGTCGGTTGGCGCCAGCATCGCACAACTTTTTGCGACGACGGGCGATCGCGCGCGGCGGCAGGTTGCGCTGGAAGCTCTTGCTGCGGTTGGCATCGATCATTTAGCTAGTCGCGAGGCGCAATCGCTTTCGCTCGGTGATCAGCGCCGCCTAGAGCTTGCACGCGCCATCGCCTCTCAGCCCCGGCTCCTCCTTCTCGACGAGCCGGTCTCGGGCATCTCCCGCGACGAGGAGACCGGTATCCTGACGCTATTGCGGCGGCTCAGTGTTGAGAGGGCGATCACCATGCTGGTGATCGAGCACAACATCCATTTTATTCGGCGGCTCTGCGATCGAGTTTCGGCCATCGCGCTCGGTCGCATATTGGCGCAAGGCGATCCTGAAACGGTGATCAGCGACCCGCAGGTCCGATCCATCTACTTTGGCGAGTCTGCCTTGACGACTCATGTTGGGCCCCCATGATTCTTGAAGTCGAGCGGCTATGCGTTGCTTACGGGCCGGTCGTAGTGGTTCGTGATCTCGATCTGGCCATTGCGCGCGGCGCCTCGCTCGCCCTGCTGGGAGCAAACGGCGCCGGCAAGACCTCGACCGTCGAAGCGCTCGCCGGCCTGCTCCCCAAGCGCAGTGGCAGCGTGCGCTTTGATGCACGCGATGTCACCCGCGCAAACGCATCGGACATGGCCCGCCTGGGCTTGGCGCTCGTCCCGCAATGTCGCGATCTGTTCGCGAGATTCAGCGTGGAAGAAACTCTGATTGCCGGCGCACATGCTGCGCGTGAGCGCGCCCCCGGGCGCTTAGCCGACATCTACCACCTTTTTCCGCGCCTCTCGGAAAGACGGCGGCAGCTCGCCGGCACGCTGTCCGGCGGCGAGCAACAAATGCTCGCAATCGGACGGGCGTTGATGTCTTCGCCGCTTCTGCTTCTACTGGACGAGCCCTCCGCCGGTCTTGCTCCTGCCGTCCTTGGTCAGCTTATCGACGCCCTGCGTGAGATTCGTCGGCGCGGATTGACCCTCCTTATCGTGGAGCAGAATTTGGATCTGGCCCAAGCGATTGCAGATCGCTGCCTGATTATGAGCTCGGGCATGCTACGGTGGTCGGGACCGATGCAGGAGGCTATGGCCAGCGACGCGATCCGCGAAGCGTATTTTGCCTAGGGCTGCGATGCTACCGCAGCCGCGAATCCATGGGGTGGGCTAAGGCACGCAATCGTTCAAGCCGCATCTGAACACCGATCACTGCTATGCGCGCTGTGCCCGCCCGGTATCGCACGGATTTCAACGATCCGCGGCGATGACCCGCGCCTCTGCCATCTTCAGACGATCGATCACTTCCGCCGGAATCGCCTCGCGCCGAAGGCGCCCGGGATCGTCCTTGGGTCGCACGCCCCAGAAGCGTTCGTCGACGGCGCTGACAAGCGTGTGATCATCGCGGGTGAGAACATGTTCGATCGTGAAATGCTTCAGCTCGATTGCGGCGATGCGGGTTTCGAGGTTCACATGATCCCGCAACCGGCAGGGAGCGCGGAAACTGCAGGACAGATTCATCAGCGGGAGGCCAACGATACCATATTTCTGCTCGAGCTCTGGAATCGGCAACTTGGCCCCGTCGAACAAGTCCCAGACGGACTGGTCAAACCACCGGAAATAGTTGGGATAGTAGACGGCGCCGGAGGGAGCGCAATCGCCCCAGCCGACAATGAAGCTTTTCTTGAATGCAAATCCCATCTGCTCACTCTTGGCGCAGTTCGGCCACGGTCTTGGGTCTATCGCCGGTCTGTGGTCCATTCGAGGCGATTCAATCGAAGTCGTGCTCGAACATCTTTGGCCGGCGCATTGGCATGCTAATTCACTTAGAAATATAATCAATTAGGCGCACACCAGTTTGGTGATAGGACCCGGCGTCACGGTCGCAATTCAGGATGCAAGAGCGCTTTTGTTCGCGCTGTGATAACACTACCATTCCTTCTTCGAGCATGCCCTCCTGCGCCTGGACGAGAAATGGACCCGCGGCTTGCTGATCTTAGCGGTCTCGATCGACGGTCGAGCAAATTGTGGCGCGAACGCGGCTGGTGGGGGCGTTCACCTTTGTGGGAGCGTGTCAAAGAGGTTGCCGCGAGCAATCCTGCAAAATTGGCTGTCATCGAGGGAGAGAAATTCATTTCCTACGGTGCTCTCTGGCACGATGCGTTGCGGCAAGCGGAGGCGATGCGGCGCGCGGGGCTCGATCGGCGCGACGTGGTTCTCGTTCAGCTGCCCAATTGGCATGAATTTGTGACGCTCGCCGTGGCGGCGGAGATCGCGGGCGTCGTGTTTGCGTTCTGCCCCATTGCGTGGGATGCTCGCGAGACCGAGCGCGCGTTGCGCCTGATCCAGCCAAACATCTGGTTTACGACCCCGCACCCCCGCCGGGATGAAGACCGCACGCGCCTGATTGCAGAGGCGCTCTCGGCATTGGGTGCCCGCGCGCCGCGCGCCGTACTCGTGCGCTCGCCGGAGGTCGACGTGGATCAAGCTTTCGACCGATGGGTTGCCAACGTGGAAATCGATCCACACGCATCGGTCTCCGGCGCGCGGGATTCGGATCCTTTGGAGATTGCCGTCACGTCCGGCTCGACCGGGGATCCCAAGGGAGTCCTTCACGTTCACAACTCGGCGATTGCAACGGTCGATTCCACTATCTCGCGGCAGGACATAGGATCGTCTGACATCGTGCACCTCGCCATCCCGGTCGGCCACACATTCGGATATTTCTACGGCGTGCGTTGCGCGCTCCAATCTCGCGCATGCTTGCTTTTGCAGACGCGATGGGACCCGCAGGCGATGGTCGATCTCGCCGTCAGGCACCGCTTTACGGTTTCTCTCGGCCCCTCCGCGTTCATCATCGACCTGCTCGGTCTCGGGCGAACACGCATCGATGGTCTCTCCTCGGTCCAGCTGTTCACACTGTCCGGCGATTCGTTACCCGCGCCGAGCGTGCGCAAGGCAATCGAAACGTTTCCATTCCGCCTCTCCCGAGCGCTCGGCATGACCGAGTTTGGTCACGCTTGCTCGTCAGATGCCCAAACGCCGCGCCGGGCAGTCATCGAGACTCTTGGTACACCGCAACCTGAAATGATCTTTCGCATTTGCGACGATGCCGGCCGAGAGGTTCCGCGGGGCGCCGAAGGCAGAATCTTAACCAGTGGGCCGTTTCTGTTCGCCGGATATCTCAGCGACGATAGACTCAACCAGAACGTGCTCGACGACCACGGTTTCTTTGACACCGGCGACCTTGGGTCGATCGACAGAGGCGGATATCTCCGCATTACCGGCAGGATCAAGAATGTGATCCGCCGCGGCGCCGAGACTATCCCCGCTGCTCTTTTAGAGGACGTGGTTGCTTCCCATCCCGATGTCGTGCACGCCATGGTCGTGGGTGTGCCCGACGACCGCCTTGGCGAAATTCCTGTTGCTTGCGTCCAGCTCAAGCCGGACGGGAAGCTCACCCTCGCGGATATCAACCGCCTGCTTGAACGCGAGAGGATCACCCGCAGATTTTGGCCGAACGAACTGCGAATCTTCGAACAATGGCCGATTGGGGCGACAGGCAAGATCGACCGGCGCACGGTCATCGCCGAAATTCGCAAGCAGACATGAACGTAGACACCAGTTTCGACTCGCTGCTGCACCAGATCGCCGGGCCGATTGGCATTGCCGTGCTCAATCGTCCCGCCGTTCTCAATGTCATCGACATGGCTTTGATCAAGGCACTGTATGCCCGCCTGGAGATGTGGCGGGCCGATCCCGCAATCAGAGCCGTTTTCGTGCGTGGCGCCGGCGACCGGGCATTTTGCGCCGGGGGAGATGTCCGCGCGGTGTACGAACATCGCGGCGATGATGCCTTCATGCACGAAGTCTACCGCGTCGAGTACATTCTGGACGATGCGATTGCACGCTACCCCAAGCCCTACATCGTCCTCATGTCAGGAATAGTGATGGGCGGCGGCTGCGGTATTTCCGTGCACGGTTCGCACCGCGTCGTGACCGAAACGACGCAGCTCGCAATGCCGGAATGCCGCATCGGCCTCTTTCCTGACATCGGGGCCGCCTACTTTCTTGCACGCTGTCCCGGAGAGGTTGGCCTTTATCTCGGCCTGACCGGGGCCCGTATCGGCGCCGCCGATGCCATTTATCTCGGGCTCGCGGATTACTTCATTCCTAACAGCCGGCTGTCGGAGATCGTTCCCGGCCTTGCAGATGGAGAAACCGTAAGCGCCGCGCTGGGCGCGCTTGCCACTCCTTCGGGCGTGGCGCCACTTTCCGCGTTGCGAGAACATATCGATGCGGTGTTCGCACTCGACAGCGTTCGCGACGTCATCGCGAGATTGGAATCATTGCCCGATGCGTGGGCGCGCCAAGCACATTCCGACATCACGGCGGCTTGCCCTTTGAGTCTCGAATTGACCTTCCGATCCATCCGCGAGGCGAGAACAAAAACCTTGCGGGAGTGCCTGGTCAGCGACTTCCGGATTGCGCAGCGTCTCATGCAACGCGGCGATTACTTCGAGGGCGTCCGTGCCCGCATCATTGACAAGGATAACGGTCCGCGATGGGCTCATACCTCGGTGCGAGACGTACCCCCGGAGGAAGTCGACGCATGCTTTGCGCCGCTCGGCCCGAGCGAGCTCCAGTTTGATTGATGATTGAACTCCTCGGGATGGCAAGGAGCGTTGAGTTTTCGTGGCATTGTTGGAGCTCAATCAGGTTGGGAAGGCTTTCGGGTCGGAGGGGACAGAAACGATGGCGCTCGACGGCATCGATCTTTCTCTCGAGCAAGGAGGCTTTCTTGCCGTAGTCGGCCCGTCCGGCTGCGGTAAGAGTACGCTCCTTCAGATCGCAGCTGGACTGATGCGTGCAGACCGCGGCACCGTGAAGCTGTCCGGCGAGCCCGTGACTTCGCCCCCGCCGCATGTGGTCTACGTGTTTCAGCAGTATTCGAAGTCGCTGTTTCCGTGGCGGACCGTCCTTGCCAATGTCGAGTTCGCCCTGGAAGGCCGTTCAGGCATTGGCCGAACGGAGCGCCGCGACCGCTCACGCAGTCTGTTGGAGCTCGTCGACCTGCAAGACTTTGCGGGCCACTATCCCTGGCAATTGTCCGGCGGAATGCAACAGCGCGTAGCGATTGCGCGCGCGCTTGCGGCCGATGCCCGGCTTCTGCTGATGGACGAGCCGTTCAGCGCGCTGGATGCCCTCACGCGCCTCGATCTGCAGAAGCTCCTGCTCGATCTCTGGGCAACCCGCAATCTCAGCATTCTCTTTGTCACCCACGACGTCGATGAGGCGGTCTATCTCGCCGATTGGGTGGCCGTGCTCACGCACCGCCCAGCCCGCGTGCATGAAATCATCGATGTCGCTTTGCCGCGGCCACGCGATCCAATCACAACACGGGAACAAGACCGATTTCTCAAGTTGCGACATGACCTGCTTAGCCAGTTAATGAAGCGTAAGAACTCGCATGCGTAGGTGGCTCGCGCAATTGGCTCCGGGGGTAGTTGTCCTTGCGCTGCTGCTGTGGGGCATTGAAGAGGCGGTAAACTACGGGCTGGTGAAACGTTCGCTGATGCCCGCGCCATCGGATATCGGGCTCGTTCTTTGGGATCTGTTCGCAGATGGCGAGGTCGCTGGCCCATTGAGCGAAACGCTCGCACGGCTTGGCATTGGCTTTGCCATCGGCGCAGCGCTTGCCATCGTCATGGGTCTCGCCATGGGATACTGGCCGCGGCTCTACGCCCTGTTCGAGCCTCTGGTCGAGCTGCTGCGGCCGATCCCGAAGGCGGCACTGGTGCCGCCGCTGGTGCTGTTTCTCGGTGTGGACAATGCAATGAAGATCACATCCGTTGCACTCGCGGTGTTCTTCCCTGTTCTGATCAACACTGTGCAGGGAGCGCGCGGCGTTGATCCCGTGCTCATTAATACGGCGCGAACGCTTGGCGTCGGGTCGTTCTCGCTCCTGCGCAAAGTCATCCTGCCGGCTTCGGCTCCATTCATCTGTGCCGGCATCCGACTCAGCATCGCCCTTGGGCTCATTCTGGCAGTGATCTCCGAAATGATCGCCGGGACTGGCGGAATCGGTTTCCTCATCATCGACATGCAGCGCGCCTTCCGCATCCGCCAGATGTATGCGTGGATCGTCATACTCGCGGTCGTTGGGTATCTGCTCAATGTACTGCTTGTCGTCGCCGAGCAACGAATACTGTTCTGGTACCGCACGGCACAACGAACGTGAGCATGACCGATCATCGAACGCACATGCGCACGGCCGTCACGCCTATGCTGGAGAGGGTACGCACCGTGCTAGGTCGCCGGTCCGGACTGCTCCTGATCGCGGCCCTCCTGCTGCTCTGGGAAGCGTCCGCTCGCTCCGGCCTGGTCACGAGCGAGAACTGGCCGCCGGTGAGCGTCATTTTCCTCACTCTCATTCGGGGACTTCTCTCGGACGGCCTTGTGCAGGTGATTGGACCGACGCTCTACCGGTTTGCGCTCGGCTACGTTCTCGGCATAACGGCGGGGGCAATCGTCGGGTTTGCTTTCGCTCTCGTGCCGTTCCTGCGCCGCATGTTCGAGCCCATCATCGAGCTTCTGCGTCCGATCCCGGCGCCCGCTCTCATTCCGCCGCTGGTGTTGTTCCTCGGCGTAGACGATCTGATGAAGGTGACGATCATCGCGGTCACGGCATTCTTTCCGGTGACCATCAACACCATGCAGGGGGCCTCCGGAGTGGAGCCAACATACCTCGCGGTAGCGCGCACATTTCGCACCTCCCCAACGCACGTGGTTATGCGGATCATCGTGCCGGGCACGTTACCTTATGTTCTAGCAGGGATGCGGATCAGCCTCGCGCTCGCGCTGGTAGTGACGGTTGTCAGCGAAATGATCGCAGGCGCCTCCGGCGTCGGCTATTATCTCGTTCTCATGCAGTACGCTGTCCGCTCCGCCGACATGTATGCGGCTATATTCGTGATCGCCGCACTCGGCTGCGTCTTGAACGTGGTTTTCGTTGCCGTTGAGAGACGACTAATCTTCTGGTACGCGCAGCAGCCATAACTTTATCTTCAATAATCAGTATATTTTCAAATTGGCTTGCCTGCCGTATGCTCAGCAGGGGTCATGCACTGGAGGGTCTTATGTCGCGATCGCGTAGAACCTTTCTCACTAGCGTTGGCGCTGCAATCGGAGTGTCGGCGCTTGGCGCCCGGATGCAGGCGCAATCGCTGACGAAGATCCGGGTCGGCACCATCCCGATCGTCGATTCCGCTCCGCTCATGATCGGCATTGCCAAGGGCTTCTTTCATGATGTAGGACTCGAGGTGGACACGACGCCGGCGCCGGGCGGGGCGGCGCTACTTCCGTCTCTAGCCGCCGGTCTTT